>Ga0134126_10003108_pt1 | contig 20735 bp, 21 predicted proteins | sample KB31752_FD_96881 | JGI IMG/M metagenome (GOLD analysis project Ga0134126, IMG submission 96881) | Terrestrial soil microbial communities with excess Nitrogen fertilizer from Kellogg Biological Station, Michigan, USA - KB3-175-2 | ecosystem: Environmental > Terrestrial > Soil > Unclassified ... | reverse complement strand
TCTACTGGGCGATGATCTCGGTCGCGGCCTGGCGCGGGCTTGGTCAACTCGTCACGCGGCCGTTCCACTGGGAAAAGACGCCGCATGGTCTGAGCCGGCAATGATGCGGGCTTTCGCCTTCGCGGTGGCTGTGGCGCTTTCCATTGCGACGGCGCATGCCGCGGCATGGACCCTCCCGCGTGGCCACTGGCAGGTCTTCACCGCGACGACACAGAGCAGCGCCGAGCTGAGCTTCGACAGCAAGGGCCATGCCGATCTGCCGGCGAGCTTCAACAAGCTGCTGATCCAGAACTGCATCGAATACGGGTTGACCGGCTATCTGACACTGTTTGCGACGCCGAGTTTCGTTCTGGCGCGCGTCCAGCCGGCAGCGGGCGCAGCGACGCGGGTGAACAATTCGTCGTTCGAGGGCGGCGCGCGGCTTCTTCTTTACGGCGGGCACGGCGATCTTTCGCTCCAGGGCTCGTACAAGACCGCCGGCGCCTTCGATCTGTCGGTCTCGGCCAACCGTGCTTCGGGGCGGCAGATCGAGCTGCGCCTGCTCTATGGCACGAGTTTCAAGCTGCTGGGGCGGAACGGTTTCTTCGACATTCAGGCGGCACAGCGCTGGATCGCCAGCCCGCGACCCAACGAGACACCGATCGACCTCACCGCGGGGCTGTGGCTCAACAAGCGCTGGATGGTGATGCTGCAGAGCTTCAACATCGTCAGCGCGGGCGACGCGAAGCCGCCCTACACCTATTATCGCAGCCACAAGCTCGAACTCTCGCTGGTGCAGAAGCTCTCGCGTCACTGGGCGCTGCAGGTCGGCGCATTCTACTCGCCGGCTGGCCAGAACGCGCTGGTCGAGCGCGGCTTGCAGGTGTCGCTGTGGACGCAGGACTGAGCGCTACTCCGCCGCGTGCCGGAACTCCAGCGAGTCGAATGTGGCGGCGAGCGCCGGGCCGTTCGGCTTGGCCTTCAGCCGCCCGATGATCGCCTCGCGCGACTGCTGCTTGCCGGCATCGGCCGCGGTGACCGCATGCCATTCGATCATCTGCTCCCACAACGGATCGACCAGCGATGCGCCGGGCATGGTCGCGCCGTCGAGCGTGCGGATGGTGAAGCTGCGCAGTTCGGAGATCACGGTCGCGAGATAGGCCACATGGATCGCCTCGTCGGTGCGGATGCGCTCGACCAGATCGGCGGCGTGGTTCGCCGCGGGTCGCCGGTCCTTGAAATTGGTCGGATCGCGCATGATCGACTGGCAGAAGGAGAAAAAGCTCTCCGCCTTCACCTCGATCATCAGCACGTTCATCAGCAGCAGGATCCAGTCCTCGTATTCCTTGTCGAGCTGCGGGAGGCGGCGGCCGGTCTCGGGGCGGGCGATGCTGGCCGGCACTTCGGGGATCGGATAGGCGTTCTTGCCGAACAGCGCGTCGCGCACCGCGAACCACATGTCGTCATGGCCGCCGATGCCGATATCCTTCTGGCCGCCCTCGTCATAGCCATGCGCGGCGAGCAGGCCCTTGTTCAGATGGCCGAGCGCGGTATCGCCGAGCTGCTCGACGACGATCTTCTGGAAGTCGGGCGCCACCGCCTGCGCCAGCATGCCGCCGCGCGCCTCGATGATCCCGGTGATGGTGAGCGAATTCCACAGCGTCTCGCCGAAGCCGTGACCAAGAAGGAATTTCTGCTGGTCGACGGTAGGATATGGTCCGCGTTTCAGGAGCCGCAGCGACGCGTCGATCACCGGCCAGCCCCGCGTACCGAGCTGCGCCTGCCAGGACTGCACCGCCGGCCAGCGGTTGAGCGTGCGCGGCGAAATGTAGATGCCTTTGGCGTCGAAGCCGCCATGCAGGCGATAACCGGCCTCGACCTGCGGCTCGGCGTAGGCGTGATCGGCCATGATCTCGTCGCGCGTGAAATTGAGCTTCGCCATCGCGTAGTCCTCCGGTGCAAACGGCCGTTTCGCGGCACGGAATTTGGACTGATAGTTTGTCAGTTCGGTGTGGCTGTCAACGCAGGCAATCCGGCACATGTCACCAGCCGGCGACGTGGTGCGCGGCGAATGCGCGTGCCAATGGCGGCACGCGACTGCCTTTCGGCTGCCCGCCGAGGAACGAACGGTAAACCGAGAACATCGTGATACGGTCTGTTGCCAACATTGATCGCGATCAGCCGGTGCAGATCATTGCCGGCCGACGGGCCTTCAACCGGATTCCGCGCAGCCATGCGGAGGTCTGCCCGTAGTGCAGCCCAGGGCGGTTACGGCTTCAGCGCCTTCACCAGGAAGCGTGTAAGATTGTCCAGGACTTCCTCGCGCGGGCGCTGCGAGCGGCCGCCTTCGCTGGCGGTCTGGTGGATCGCGCCGAGGATCGCCTGGCCGACGATGTCGGCGTTGTAGGTCGAGCAAGCGATGCCCTGGACCATCATCTCGCGCACGGTATCGCCCCAGTCGAATCCCCAGCGGACGAGAAGCGGCGTCGCCTGGGCGCCTTCGGCATCGATCACCAGCTCGTCGGTCATCGCGGCGGCGAGCACGCCGGGATGCTCGGCGGAATACTCGTAGATCGCTTTCAGGTTGGCCGCGATGCGGCTCTCGAGCGAGGTGTCGGCCGGCTGGCGCGCGGTCATGAAGCGTTGCAGCTCCTCCCGTGCATCGTCGACGAAGGCGAGGAAGCAGGCCTTCTTGTCGGGATAGTGGAGGTAGAAGGTGCCGTGGCCGAGCCCCGCCTCGCGCGCGATGTCCTGCGGCCGCGTCGCGTGGTAGCCGCGCTCGACGAACAGCTTGCGCGCGGTGCGTTTGAGCTTGGCGAGGCTTTCCGGCTTACGGCGTATCGGCCGGGTTTCCGAAGTGCTGCCCGGGAGAGTCGACGTGTCCATGGGCCGAACTTCCTCCCCCTTTACACCTTAAGTCAATCTTCTCCGCTTCTGGAGCGTTCCACCCCGCGCTACACTGTGGCGCGTTTCACGGGAGAGAAGCGATGCGCAAGAGCTGGTTCGCGCTGATGTCCGCCGCGGCAATGCTGGCTGTGACGACGCCGTCATTTTCCATGGGTGGAGGCGGTGGCGGCGGCGGTTACGGCGGCGGCATGATGATCATGCCGACGATGAGCGAATATGCCCAGGCGGTCCGACTCATCAAGCACGAGAAATATTCGGATGCGATTCCGCATCTGCTGATGGCGCTCGCCGACAAACCTGGCGATGCGGACATCCTCAACTATCTCGGCTACACCAAGCGCATGACCGGAGATTTCCCGGCGTCGCTCGACTATTACAAGCGCGCGCTGGCCGCCAATCCCGACCACAAGGGCGCGCACGAATATCTGGGCGAACTCTATCTGCAGATGTACGACCCGGCATCGGCGCAGAAGGAGCTTGCGACACTGGCGAGCCTGTGCCCGGACGGCTGCGACGAACGCGACACGCTGGCCAAGGCGATCGCGGCGTATCAGCCGCCGGCAACCGGCGCGGCGCCGGCAGCGGCGCCTGCTCCGGCCACCAGCAACTAACGCTTAGGCCGCCGCCTTCTTCTCCTTGAGCGCACGCCACACACGCTCGGGAGTCGCCGGCATGTCGATATGCAACACGCCGAGCGCGTCGGCGACCGCGCTCATCACCGCGGGCAGCGCGCCGACCGTGCCGGCCTCGCCGCAGCCCTTGGCGCCGAGCGGATTGGTGACGCAGAGCACCTCCTCGTACTTGAAATCGATGTCGGGCATGTCGGCGGCGCGCGGCATCGCGTAGTCCTGGAAGCTCGCGGTCAAGAGCTGGCCCGTGCTTTCGTCATAGACGATGTTCTCGAGCATCGCCTGGCCCAGCCCCTGCACGATGCCACCATGGACCTGGCCCGCCACCAGCATCGGATTGATGATGCGGCCGAAATCATCGAGCACGCGATAGGCCACGATCTCGGTGAGGCCGGTGTCCGGATCGATCTCGACCTCGCAGACATGGCAGCCATTCGGGAAGGTCGAAGCCTGGCCGTTATAGACGCCATCGCTGTCGAGGCCGGTCTCGAAGCCGGGCAGCTTCTCGCGCTTGAGCGTGACCGCGAGTTCGCCCACAGTGATCGCCTGGCCGGTGCCGGCGACTGCGAACTTGCCGATGCCGTCGACCACCGCGAAGCCGACTTCGCTGCCGCCGGCCTGGAGCACCTGCCCCGCCGCGACCTTGCCCTTCTTGATGACTTCGTCCGACGAGACCAGCAGCGCGCCGCCCGACATGTTGAGCGAGCGCGAACCGCCGGTGCCGCCGCCGTTCACCCAGTTGGTGTCGCCCTGCTTCACGGTGATGGATTCGAACGGCACGCCGAGCTTCTCGGCGACGAGCTGGGCGAAGGCGGTCTCGTGCCCCTGCCCGTTCGACTGCGTGCCGCAATAAAGCTCGACGCCGCCATTGTCGGTGAACTTGATGGCCGCCGGCTCCTGGCCCGCCGCGCCGGTGATCTCGACGTAATAGCCGAAACCGAAGCCGCGCAGCTTGCCGCGCTTCGCGGCCTCTGCCTTGCGGGCGGCGAAGCCGGCGCGGTCGGCGCGCTTCAGCCCGTCCTTGAGCAGGCGCGGATAGTCTCCGGAATCGTATTTGACGCCCCAGGGATTGGCGTAAGGCAGTTCGGACGGCGACGGCAGATTGCGCAGTCTTATCTCCTCGCGGTCGATGCCGGTCTTCGCCGCCGCGGCATCCATGAGGCGCTCCATCAGATAGGCGGCTTCAGGGCGGCCGGCGCCACGATAGGCGTCGACCGGCGCGGTATTGGAGAAATAGCCTTTGACGTTGGTATAGGCCTTGGGAATGCGATAGACGCCGCCGAAAATGCGCGAACCGGCGAGCGTCGGAATGAACGGCGCATAGACGGAGAGATAACCGCCCATGTTCGCCGTGCCGATGAAGCGCAGCGCCAGGATCTTGCCGTCCTTGTCGAGCGCCAGTTCGCCGGTCGTGATCATGTCGCGGCCATGGTCGTCGGCGAGGAAGCTCTCGGTGCGTTCGGCGCTCCAGCGCACCGGCCGGCCGACCTTCTTCGCCGCGATCAGCACCGCGGGCTGTTCGGGGTAAAGGAACCCTTTCATGCCGAAGCCGCCGCCGACATCCTTGGTGATGACGCGCAGCTTCTCCGTCGGGATGCCTAGCACGCGGCCGGCCAGCGCGCCGCGGATATTGGCGGCGCCCTGCGACGTCACATAGAGAACGTAGCTGTCCGCCTTGGGGTCATAGACGCCGATCGCGTTGCGCGTTTCCATCGGCATGGCGCTGATGCGGTTCTGCACGACCTTGAGCGAGACGGTATGCGCGGCTGCGGCGAAGGCGGCGTCGGTCGCGGCCTTGTCGCCGTCCTCCCAGTCGAAGCTCTCGTTGTTGGGCGCGCTTTCCCAGATCTGCGGACCGTTCGGCGCGGCGGCGAGCGTGCCCACCGCATCGAGCGATTCGAATTCAACGGCGACGAGCTCGGCGGCATCCTTGGCCTGGGCATAGGTTTCCGCCACCACCATCGCGATGGCTTCGCCGATAAAGGTGACGCGGTCGTTTGCCAGCACCGGCTTGGGCGAGGTGCGGGTGGAGGAGCCGTCGCGGTTCTTGATCGGTGCCATCAGCGGCATTGGCTTGGCGCCGAACGCTTCGATGTCGGCATAGGTCAGAACATCGACCACGCCGGGCGCCGCCTTGGCCGCGGACACGTCGACCGAGACGATCTTCGCATGGCCGTACGGGCTGCGCAGGAAACAGGCGAAGGTCTCGTTGTCGAAACGCAGATCGTCCGTGTACTGACCCTGCCCGGTGACAAAGCGGATGTCTTCCGTCCGCTTGACGGATTGTCCTACGCCGAATTTCATCGTGAAGTGTCCTGACTAGTTCTTGTAACTCGGGTCCACGCGATCGCATTTGCGGCGCAATGCCGGCCAGGCGAGTGCGCCGACCATGCCGTTAAAGGCCCCTTTGCCCTGCATCGCGGTCTTCTCGGGCACGCCCTGGTTCGGCCAGTTCGGCGCCACGCCGCCAGCCAGCGCGCGAACCTGCATCGAGCAGGCCCGCTCGAGATAGAACATCCGCAGGAACGCGTCGGCGCAGTTCTTGCCGAGCGCCAGCGTGCCGTGATTGCGCAGCAGCATCGCATTCTTGTCGCCCAGATCCTTCACCAGCCGGTCGCGCTCGTCGAGATCGAGCGCCACGCCTTCATAGTCGTGATAGGCCATCTCGCCCGAAATCATCATGGCGTGCTGGTCGAGCGGCAACAGGCCGTCCTTCTGCGCCGACACAGCGACGCCGTCGGTGGTGTGAAGATGGATGACGCAGCCCGCATCCTCGCGGTTCATGTGCAGCGCCGAGTGGATCGTGAATCCGGCCGCGTTCACCGGAAACGGCGATTCCATGACCTTGTTGCCCTCGACATCGATCTTCACGAGGCTGGACGCGGTGATCTCCTCGAACAGAAGGCCGTAGGGGTTGATCAGGAAATGATGCTCCGGCCCCGGCACACGCGCCGAGATGTGGGTGAAGATCATGTCGTCCCAGCCATGCATTGCCACCAGGCGATAGGTGGCGGCGAGATCCTCGCGGATCGCCCATTCCTCGGCGCTGACCTTGCTTTTCACCGAACCGACATCTTCGGCGGTCGGCAACTTGCGGGCTGCACTGCTCATAAATCTCTCCGGCGGCAATGGCGAAGCGGAAGTTTGGACCCCCGGGCCAATTCAGTCAAACCTCAGCGCACGCGCCTTACGGCCGTCTTCCAGCCCTCATAGAGCGCGTTGCGTGCCGACGGTTTCATCGCCGGCGCGAAGCGGCGGTCCAGCGCCCAGCGCTCTGCGATATCCTTCGTGTCCCTGAACAGGCCGGCGGCCAGCCCGGCGAGATAGGCGGCGCCCAGCGCGGTGGTCTCGGTCACCTTCGGCCGGTCGACCGGCAGGCCGGTCAGGTCGGCGAGGCGCTGGCAGAACCAGTCATTGCGCACCATGCCGCCGTCGACCTTGAGCGCGCGTGGGCGGCGCAGGCCGGAGCGCTGCATGTCCTTCGCCATCGCTTCCAGCAGATCGCGCGTCTGGAAGCACACCGCGTCGAGGGCTGCGCGCGCGATCTCGGCGGCGCCCATGTCGCGGGTGAGGCCGACGATGGCGCCGCGCGCGTCGGGATCCCAGTAGGGCGCGCCAAGGCCGGTGAAGGCGGGGATGAAGTAAAGCCCCTCGGCTTCCTTCGCCGTGCGGGCGAGTGCCTCGATTTCCTCCGCGCTCCTGATCACGCCGAGTGCATCGCGCAGCCATTGCACCACCGCCCCGGCGACGAAGATGCTGCCTTCGATGGCATAGGCGCGCCGCTTGCCGATCCGGTAGAGGCTGGTTGCGAGCAGGCGATTGCGCGAGGCCGGCACATTCGGGCCCGTGTTGACCAGGGCGAAGCAGCCCGTGCCATAGGTCGACTTGACGTCGCCGGGCGCGAAACAGGCCTGGCCGAAGGCCGCCGCCTGCTGATCGCCGGCGACACCCAGGATCGGGATCGCCGCGCCGAGCAGGCTTTCCTCCGTGTGGCCGAACTCGCCAGCGCTGGCGCGCACTTCGGGCAACGCGGCGTGCGGGACATCGAACAATTCCAGCAGCGAGTCGTCCCAATCGAGCGTCTTGAGATCGAGCAGCATGGTACGCGAGGCATTGGTGACGTCGGTCGCGTGGACCGCACCGCCGGTCAGTTTGTAAATGAGCCAGGAGTCGATCGTGCCGAGCGCGACCTCGCCTGCCGCCGCGCGCCGGCGCGAACCGGGAATATGATCGAGCAGCCATTCCATCTTGGTGGCGGAGAAATACGGATCGAGCAGAAGCCCGGTCCTGGCCGCGATCCTGGGCTCCAGCTTCTTCGCCTTCAGCGCGCGGCAGCGCGCCGCCGTGCGGCGGTCCTGCCACACGATGGCATTGTGCAGCGCGCGGCCGGTCTTGCGATCCCACGCAACCGTCGTTTCGCGCTGATTGGTGATGCCGATCGCGGCGATGGCCTGCGCGGGCACGCCTTTCGTCGCGGCACGGGCGCAGGCAAGCGTCGCCTGCCAGATCTCCTCCGGATCGTGCTCCACCCAGCCATTCGCCGGGTAGATCTGGCGCAACTCGATGGCGTGGGAGGCGACCGGTCGCGCGGCCGCGTCGAACAGGATGGCGCGCGTGGAGGTGGTCCCCTGGTCGATCGCCAGGATGTAGGGCTCTTCGGCAAGCGGCATGTGTCGTTCCGGAACGGTCGGGATGGTTGACGTGAATTGAGATTAACACGGTGTTAACGCCCTTTTGCTAATCGAATCCGGGGGTCCGGCGGGACCGATGGCAGACGTTTGGCGGGGTTTACCGTGGGGCTTACGGCTCACGACATGAGCGACATGGGCCGCCTGGCCCAGCTTGCGGTCAATCCGCAGGGCACGAGCCGGGAGGAAATCTATCTTGCGGTCGCCTCGCTCTATCGCATCCAGGGCGCCGGCCTCAACGAGCGCGAGCGGGCGCTCATGCACGAGATCCTGCGCCGGCTGACCCGCGACGTGGAGATGGCGATCCGCATCGCGCTGGCCGAGCGGCTGGCCGACGACACCACCGCGCCGCACGATCTGATCCTGCTGCTGGCCGACGACACGATCGAGGTCGCGCGGCCGCTCCTGCTGCGCAGTCCCCTTCTCTCGGACGCCGATTTCCTGAGAATGCTGGCTGCAACCAGCGAGGCGCATCACGAGACCGTCGCGCGGCGCGAAAACATCGGCGAACCGGTCACCGAGGCGCTTTCGAAGAGCGAGGCCGAATCCGTTCTCGTGGCGCTGGTGCGCAATGCGACGGCCCGCATTTCTCCGATCGCTTTCGAGATGCTGGTCGAGAAGTCGCGGCGGCTGGATAGCCTGCAGGAACCGTTGACGCGCCGCCCCGACCTGCCGCCGCTGCTGGCGACCCGCATGTGCGAATGGGTGTCCGAGGCACTCAAGATCTACATCGCCAGGAACTATCCGATCGCGCCGGAACGGCTTTCGACGGCCATGGCGGAAGCCGGGAGCATCGTCACGTCCGAACCGGCCGCGCCGCGCACGCCACCGGCCGAAAGCGCGCAGAAACTGATCGACAAGCTCGCCGCGGGCGGGCAGCTCAAGGCGGGTTTCCTGCTGCGTGTGCTGCACCAGGGCCAGTCGGACCTGTTCGATCTTGCCCTGGCCCGGCTCGTGGGCCTGCCGCTCGCCGAATTGCGGGCGAAGTTCTACCGCGAGCCGCGCGCGGTGGCACTGGCCTGCCGCGGCGTCGGCATCGACCGCTGCGTGTTCAACACCGTCTTCAACCTGTCGCTCCAGTCGCGCGAAATGCGGGCGACTCTGAGCCCACGCGATATCGCCGAGATCGACGGCGTGTTCAGGAACCTAGCCAGGCCCGCCGCCCTCGCCGAACTGGCCAGAATGCCCGCCTGAGCGCCGCTTTGGCGGGACTGGCGCGTCCTGCTACATTCCTCCCATGCTCGACCCGTTCGGCCGTTCCATCTCCTATCTGCGCATTTCGGTCACCGACCGCTGCGATTTCCGCTGCGTGTACTGCATGTCGGAACACATGACTTTCCTGCCCAAGGCGGATGTCCTGTCGCTCGAGGAAATCGAACGGCTGGCCATGGCGTTCGTGGCCAAGGGCGTGGAGCGGCTGCGCATCACCGGCGGCGAACCGCTGGTCCGGCGCAATGTCCTGAGCCTGTTCCGGCGGCTGGGCGCGCGGATCGGCACCAGCAACCTCAAAGAAGTGACCCTGACCACCAATGGCAGCCAGCTGTCGCGCTTCGCCCGCGATCTGGCCGATTCCGGCGTCAAGCGGATCAACGTATCGCTCGACACGCGCGATGCGGACCGGTTCCGCGCCGTCACGCGCTGGGGCGATCTCGGCGCGGTGCTGGACGGCATCGATGCCGCCGATGCGGCCGGCCTCAAGATCAAGATCAACATGGTCGCGCTCAAGGACGTGAATGCCGACGAGATCGAGGAGATGATCCGCTGGGCGCATGGCCGCGGCTTCGACCTGACGCTGATCGAGACCATGCCGCTGGGCGAGATCGACGGCGACCGCGTCGGCCAGTACCTGCCGCTGTCGCTGGTTCGCGCGCAGCTGGCAAAGCAATTCACGCTGATCGACACCGACTATCGCACAGGCGGACCGGCGCGCTATGTGCGCGTCGCCGAGACCGGCGGGCGGCTCGGCTTCATCACGCCGCTGACGCACAATTTCTGCGAGAGCTGCAACCGGGTGCGGCTGACCTGCACGGGGATGCTCTACATGTGCCTAGGACAGGACGACAGCGCCGATCTGCGGGCCGTGCTGCGCGCCTCACCCGATGGCACGATGCTGGCAGGCGCCATCGACGCGGCCATTGCGCGCAAGCCTAAGGGCCATGATTTCGTGATCGACCGCCGACACGCCGCGCCGGCGATCCGCCGCCACATGTCGATGACGGGCGGCTGACAGATGCCCGCACTCCATTTCGTCGCGGCCGAGCAGCCAGATGCGCGGGCCGCACTCCAGTTGATGCGGCAGCGCTATCCCGATGCGGGCGCGGAGAAGGCCGACATCATCGTGGCACTCGGGGGCGACGGCTTCATGCTGCAGGCGCTGCACAAATTCCTGAAGCTGAAGAAGCCGAACTACGGCATGAATCTCGGCTCGGTCGGCTTCCTGATGAACGAGTACCGCGAGGACGATCTCGAGCACCGGCTGGCAGCGGCGGAGTCCGCCCTGCTTCATCCGCTGCGCATGCGCGCCGAAACCGGCGACGGCGGGACCACCGACGCGCTCGCCTTCAACGAAGTGTCGCTGCTGCGCCAGACGCGGCAGGCGGCGAAATTGCGCATCCTAGTGGATGAGACGGTGCGGATCGCGGAGTTGATCTGCGACGGCGTGCTGGTGTCGACGCCGGCCGGCAGCACGGCCTACAACCTGTCCGCCCACGGGCCGATCCTGCCGATCGATGCCGACCTGCTGGCGCTGACACCGATCAGCGCCTTTCGCCCCCGGCGCTGGCGGGGCGCCCTGCTGCCCCACCGCGCCAGGGTGCGAATCGAGATCCTGGAGGCGGCCAAACGGCCGGTTAGCGCCGTCGCCGACGACCTGGAGGTGCGCGACGTGACGGCGGTGAACGTGGCCGAGGACCGCTCCGTCGGCATCACCATGCTGTTCGACGCCGGGCACAGCCTGGATGAACGAATCCTTGCCGAGCAGTTCGTCGATTAATCTTTAGCCCCTTCACAAGGCATTAATGCGCCGGCCTTAACTTTGCCCGCTGCGGCGCCTGCGCGCCTCAAGTCGATGTGCGGAAGATGAGCGGCTACCGTTTCGAGAGGCTGAAGGTCCTGGTCGTCGACGACAACCAGCATATGCGCAAGCTCGTCGTCACGATCTTGCAGGCCTTCGGCGTCATCCAGATCTTCGAGGCGCCGGACGGCAATGCCGCCTGGAAGATGCTGCGCGAGGCCAATCCCGACGTCGTGATCCTCGACTGGATGATGGAGGGCATGACGGGCATCGAACTCGTCAAGATGGTCCGCACTTCGAGCCAGACGCCCAATCCCTTCGTGCCGATCATCATGCTGACCGGCTATACCCAGGCCGACCACGTGCGCCAGGCGCGCGACGCCGGCGCCAACGAATTCCTCGCCAAGCCGGTGTCGGTCAAGGCGATAATGTCGCGTCTCGCCGCGGTGATCGAGAATCCAAGGCCCTATGTCCGCACCAAGGCCTATTTCGGTCCGTGCCGCCGCCGCCGCGGCAGGGACGAGTATCGCGGGCCGGAACGGCGCATGACCGCAGCCTAGGCCGTCGCGGCCGACGCGGAAGCCGTCTAACGGAAGGTGATGGACCATGGCACGCCAGGCTCCGATTGAAATCTTCATGCCGCCGAACATCCTGAAGGCCAAGGTCGGCAGCGCCATCGGCGGCATCGACATGGCGGCGATCAAGCGCGCAGAAACCGCTATGGAGACGCTCAAGGTCGAATTTCAGGACTGGCTCTCCGCCGACGTGGCGAAGCTCGGCGCCTGCCGCGACCGCTATGCCGCGGCGCCGACGACGTCGATGCGCGACGAGCTGTTCCGCGCCGCGCACGACATCAAGGGCCAGGGCGAGACCTTCGGCTATCCGGCGATCGCCCGCGTGGCGTCGTCGCTCACACGGCTGATCGACGGCATCAAGGTCTCGGCCGACGTACCGCTCGGCCTGGTCGACGCCCATGTCGCGGCGATCAAGGTCATCTTCCGCGACAACATCTGCACCACGACCGACAAGATCACCTGCATGCTGACCGAAGAGCTCGAAGCGCGCGTGAGCGAGGCGATCGCGGGTTAGCTGCCGCGACTGCCGCGAAGCCGAGGCTACAGCGCTTCCTTCATATTCGCGCTCGTCTGCGCATACCCCGCATCGTCGCGGATTTTGAGGATCTGGCCGTCGGGGCCGTTCTCCACCCAGGGCGTCACCGGCAGCACGCGGCCGGCGCGGGCCGCGGCGATGGCGGCGTCGACGCGCTTGGACTTGTCCAGCTTCATCAGGTTGAGCTTGGTCGGGAAGATCACGTTCCAGCGCTTGCGGTCGGAGATCGCCTCGCCCGGCGTGATCCAGATGGAATCGACGGACTCGCGGCCGTCATGGCTGCCGGCGTGACCGACCGGCGAGACCGCGAGAAAAAAATGGGTGTCGAAGCGCTTGGGCATGTTGGCCGGGGTGATCCAGTGCGCGAAGTGCACGAGCTGGTCGAGCGCCAGGCGCAGATTTTGCTTCGCCAGCATGTCGGTCAGAGCGACCTCGCGCTTGTCGAGCAGCGGCCGATAGTGCTGGAGTTCTTCCAGTCTCTCCGCCGTGACGAACGCGCCCGTCCTGGCATCGCGCGCCAGCAGGATTCCGGATTCCTCGAACGCCTCGCGGATCGCGCCGGCGCCCAATGCGCGCATGTCGGCCGTCCAGGTTGGGTCGCAGTCGACATGCGCCGCCAGCGCCGCGTCGCTGTCGCCCTTTTCGAGTTTGCCGCCGGGAAAGACGAGTGCGCCGGCGACGAAGTCGATCTGGTGGTGGCGCTTGACCATGAACACTTCGAGCCCGGCGTCGCCGTCGCGCAGCAGGAGAATGGTGGCGGCAGGCACCGGTACGGCGGCGGGTTTGTCGGACATGCTTCCTCGCTTCTGGTTGGCCCAAGTCTAACGAGCCACGGCGGCCGCCGCCAAGCTGAACGCGGAAGCGACGGCGAGAACCGTGTAATAGCCGCCGGTACCAAGCGCCGAGACGGCGCCGCCACTCAGCAGCGGCCCGAAAATCGAGCCGAAGCCGAACAGCAATACCAATCCTGCCGCAGCGGCAACGCGCTTCTGCGGCACGACCGCGTCGTTGGTATGCGCCGCCGACACCGCATACATCGGAAAGATGAGCGCGCCAGTCAATGCCGACGCGGCGTAGCGTGCCACATCGCCCTGCCCGTCGGCCCACAGGCCAAGCAGGGCGACGGCGATTCCGCCGGCCGACATCAGGGCGATAGTCGGCCGCCGTCCGATGTGATCCGACAGCCATCCCATGGGAAATTGCACCAGCGCGCCGCCGATCATGGAAAGCGCCATGAAGACGCTGATCTGGGTGAGGTGGAAGCCGCTCTCCTGCGCATAGACCGGTCCGAAGGTGAAGACGATCGACCAGGAGACGCCGGCCAACAGCGTCGCGATGGCGCCGAGCGGCGAGACGCGAAACAACTCGCCGACATGGAATGGCTCGGGCGGCGCGCGATGCGGCGCGGTGTGTCGCGCGACAACGACGGGGATCGCGCCGAGCACGAATATGAAACTCGCCAGCAGGAAGGGCCAAATGCTTCTCGGATTCCCCAGGCCGAGAAGAAGCTGCGCCAGCGTCAGCGCGACCATCTGCACGACCATGTAGATGCTGAAGACGCGGCCGCGCTGCGCATTGGCGACACGGTCGTGGATCCAGCTCTCGGCGCCGACATAGAGGCTCGACAGCGCGAAGCCGCAGACCAGGCGCAGCACCGCCCAGGCGACGGGCGCCACGAGGAAGGCGTGGGCTGCAATGGTGAGGGCGGCGGCGAGCGCGCCGGCCCACATCGTATTGACATGGCCTGTCCGGCCGATGATCGCGCGGCTGGTGAGCGGCGCCGCCGAATAGCCGACATAATAACTGGCCATCACGATGCCGATGGTGACGGCCGGAAAAGATTCGAGGCCGGCGCGGACGCTCAGCAGGCTGGTCTGAAGCCCGTTCGCCGTCTGGATGAAGAAGATCGCGGCCATGACAGCCCAGACGGACGCAACCGCGGCGCGCATCGTTTCCCCTTGCTCAGTGGGGCGAGGCTTTAGTCGGTGGCGCGACCAGTGGCAACCGAGCCGACGGAGGACAGCACATCCATCACGTCGGGCGTCATGAGGAAGGCCGGCGTCGGAACGCTGCCGTCGCTTGTGTCGCTCGAGAAGAAGCCATGCCTCGGTTGCCAGGACGAGAGGCTGGCGAGCAGCGAGGACTCGTCGGGAACGCTCGTGACGCCACCTTCGACCACGCCGGCCGGCGGCGGGGCGGAGGGCGCGAGCGGGGCGCTCGATTGGCGGGTCGCCCAGTCATAGACTTCGCGCACCGTCCTGGACGTGCCGTCGGAATGAAAGAACACCGAGCGGTTGGCCTCGGCGGCGGCGGGGAACAGATGCGCCGCGCTGGCGTTCGGGCTGCTGTCGCTCATGCGAATGAGGCGGCAGGCGGCGTCGGGGCCGAGAAAATGCGCGGCATAGAGCTCGCCGCCGCAGACATCGCGGCCGAGCGATTGCTGCAGCGTCGCGCGGCTGGCCTGGGCCAGTTCGCCTTCCATCAGCGAGGCGACGTTGGGGTCCTTGCGCAGGGCAAGAATTGCCGAGCGGTCGGCGGGATTGGACACGCGGTAATGGCCATTCGCGGTCTGGGAGATCTTGGCGGCGTCGGCCGACAGGCCGTATTTCGCGCCATAGGTCTTGATCATGCCCAGCCAGGTCTGGTCGACGAACTGGAACAGGCCAGCGGCCGAGGAAGTGCTTGCCTGGGCTGAAGGTTTCAGGCTCGACTCGCGCATCGCGGTATCGAGCAGATAATTGAAATCGGCGCCGGTCGCCTGTGAGGCGCGTTGCAGTGCGCCCAGGATCTGGGTCCGGTCGGTCGTGGCGTTTGCGGCTTCTGCCAGCATGGCGACGGGTTCTCCTGTGCGAAGAACCAGCAAGCGGCATGCCAGCGTGGTTAAAGCGTCTTAACGAGTTGCGCGATCAACGCGTCGCGGGCGGCAGACTCGTACGCAACCGCCGGACCGTGCCCCCAGACCGGTCCCGGCCAGGCCGGATCGCCCGGGCCGCGCGCCACGATATGGACGTGCAATTGCGGCACCAGATTGCCGAGCGCGCCGACATTGATCTTGGCGCGGGCAGTGAAACGCTTCAGGCGTTCGGCTGCGCGTGCCACCTCTTCCGTTAGTGCGGCGCGCTCGGCTGCGTTCAGTTCGAACACCTCGGAGACGCCGACGCGCCGCGGCACGAGGATCAGCCACGGATAACGCGCATCGTTCATCAGCAGGACGCGCGACAATTTCCAATCGGCGACGAAGGCTGTGTCGGTGGCAAGCCGCGGATGAAGGACAAAATCCGTCACGCAATCCCCAAAAGCCCGTGCGGCAGCATACCCTGGCGCCAGGCGAGGTAGCCGATATAGCCAATATAGACGAGCAGCAGCAGCGCACCCTTTGCCCGGGAGAGGCGCCAGTGCGACGCCAGCAGCGGCATCAGCAGAACGCTGGCACCAAGCACGACGAAGACGTCGAGCGATGCGAAGGCCGGCGAGATGGTGAGCGGGCGCACGAGCGCTGCGGTTCCCAGCACGCCGAACAGGTTGAAGACGCTGGCCGTGATCAGATGCCCAATGGCGATTTGCGTATGGCCGCGGGCCGCGGCAATGGCGGTCACGATCAGGACGGGAAGCGAAACGGCAAGCGCGACGAGGGTCAGGGCCAGGGTTGGAACCGGAATGCCGCGTGACGCGGCGAGGCCAAGCGTGCCGCCTTCGAGAAAGTGCGCGCCGAGCAAGAGGCAGATCACGCCGACCGTGAGGACGAACAGGGCGCCGGCAATCGATGGGTGCTCGCCCGTCAGGCGCCGCTCGGCTTCGGCGCAGGCGACAGAGTGCGCGGCGGACCTACGCCAGTCGGTGGCGACCGCGACAATCGCATAGACCAAGAAGGCTGCGATCAGGATGGCACCTTCGCGGCGGCCGATCTGGCCGTGCAGGGCAAGCAGCGCCAGCGCCGCGCACGCAATAAGCAGGGCACCGCCGTCGCGCAACACCACCTTGGGCGCGCTCGGCATCGGCTGGATCAGCGCGCCGAGACCCAGGATGAGAAGCAGGTTGATCAGCGTGGCGCCGAGCACCGTGCCGACGGCGAGGTCCGCAAGGTTGGAGGTCGCGCCCTGCACCGCAACCGCCAGCGTCGGCGACGCCGTTCCGAGCGACAGGACGAAAAGCCCGATGATGACCGGCGACAGGCCGAAGACACGCTGCAGCATTACGCCGCCGCGGACCACGGCCTCGCCGCCGAGCGCGAGCAGCACGAAGCCGGCGCCGAAGATCCACATCACCATATGGGCGTTCACGGAAACCTCACGCGTGTCCCTGCCCCTTGTGGAAGCGCCGCGGATCGAAGGCCGGAATGCCTTCCGCGTGTCCCAGAACAAGACGAGACATGTTCTCGGCAAGGGCCGGTGCAAAGAGGATACCGTTGCGATACTGCCCGGTCGCGACAAACAGCCGTCCGATACCGGACGGGCCCAGCATGGGCAGACCATCCGGCGAACCGGGCCGCAAACCCGCCCAGCGGTCGACGACGCTCCAATGGGCCAGCGCCGGCATCAGGCGGATGGCATGGCTCGACAGCCACTCTGCGGCGGCGGCGGTTACGCTGGTGTCGAAGCCGGTATCGACTTCGGTTGCGCCAATCAGCAGCCTTTCGCGGCGCGGCACGAGGTAGACCGCGTTGCCCCAAACAACATGGCGCGGCAATGACGCGCCGGGCGGCGGCGCGATGGCGATAATCTCACCCTTGATCGGCTTGACAGGCGGCAACGCCTCGTCGGGCAGGCCGCCGAATGCGCCCGACCATGCGCCGGCCGCGAGCACATAGGCGTCCGCCTCGTGCCGGCCGACCGGCGTATGCAGTCCCTCCACCGCGCCGGCATGTACGTCGAAACGGACAACGGGTTCGTTGAGCGACAGCGTTCCGCCCGCCCGCACGAAAGCACGCGCCAGGGCCGGGCCGAGCGCGCGCGAGTCGACCTGCGCATCGCCGGGCGCCCAGAGCGCACCGCCGATGTCGCCTGCCAACATTGGCTCCTTGTCTCGCGCCTCGCTCGAAGTCAGGTTCTCAAGGTCGGGCGCAGGCTCTGGTGTCCCGGCGCCGATCGCGACCATGAGAGCGCCGTCGCGGCGGTAATCGATGTCGAGCCCGCTTGCGGCTTCGATCTCCATCGCAAAATTGGGCCACAAGCGGCTGGCCCGCCGCGCAAATTCTGCTTCCGGAGATTGCGATGCGCCCATCTCGCCAGCGACAGCGATCATGCCGGCCGAGGCCCAGGTCGCGCCCTGGGCGGCTTGGCCACGTTCGAGGATGGTCACTTCGGCGCCGGCCTGGCGCAGTCGCCAGCCGATACCAAGACCCGCAACGCCCGCACCGACAATGACCACCTTCATGTCCGCTGCACCAGGACGTCGGCGAGGCGCAGCCCCGCCGAAACAAAGCACAGGATTCCAAGGCCATAGGCAACGACGCTGAACCAGCCCGGGAACAGACAAGCAAGCGCGAGGGCGACAAAAATTTCGGTCTTTCCAACCAGCCTGGCGCCATCCGCAGCGACGCGCACCACCAGACCGAGCAGGAGAAACATCGCCGCCAGGGCGCGATCGGGCTCTGCGAGAGCGAAAGCGAACGGCATGCCGGCGGCGGCGACCGTTGAGAGCAGTCGGTCGAGGAAAGCACCGCCCGCTGTCTCGCCTTCCCGCCGCGCCAGCGCACCGTCCAGGACGTCGCACAGACCGGCCAGGCTCAACAGCGCCAGGCCCGGCAGATACGACCGATGGGCGATCGCCAATATTGCCGCCGCGCTTGCGGCAAAGGCGAGGATGGTGATCGCCGTCGCCGGAACCTTCCAGAGTTGCAGTCGGCCTGCCGCGGTCGCGAGCGGGACATCCAGTTGGCGGCGCAGGAGAGGATCGAGCATGGTAATGGGAGTATGGCCGTGTGACGCAACCGTCAAACCGCGAAACCATGTCGGGAGTGCGGCAAAGTCGGCGACCCGGGGTAACGAAACGCCCGCACCCATCGTATATTGGCGGAAGAAACGAGGAGTCTGAGAACGATGGAAAAGGCCATGTTCGGTGCCGGATGCTTCTGGGGCGTGGAGCACTTCTTCCGCGACGTGCCGGGCGTCATCGATGCCGTCTCCGGCTATGCCGGAGGCCACGCCGCCAATCCGACCTATAAACAGGTGTGCAGCGGGACCACGAACCACGCCGAGGTGGTCCACGTCACCTTCGATCCGGCCAAGGTCTCCTATGAAAAACTGGTCGACCTGTTCTTCAAGATGCACGACCCGACGCAACTCAACCGGCAGGGACCGGATTTCGGCACGCAGTACCGCACGGCGATCTTCGCCTATTCGCCGGAACAGGCGCGCATCGCCAAGGCCAAGATCGCCGCGCTGACGACGTCAGGCGCGTTCCGCCGCCCGATCGTTACCACCGTGGAAGACGCGCCGGAATTCTGGCCGGCCGAGGACTATCACCAGCGCTACTTCGAGAAGCATGGCGGCTCGTGCCACGTGACGTACGCAGAGCTCGAACATCAGCAATGAAATTCACGAGGGGAATGGCGGGGGCGCTGGTCATCATGGCAGTCGGAATGGTTTCGAACACCGCGTTCGGCGAACTCGGCCGCGGCGACAGATATTCGGGCGCCCAATGGGCGACGCGCTCGCCGGTGCTGGCGCTGCACGGCATGGCGGCGACCGCCGCGCCGGCCGCGAGCGAGGTGGCGATCGACATCCTGAAAAAGGGCGGCAGCGCCGTCGACGCGGCGATTGCGGCCAATGCGACGCTGGGACTGATGGAGCCGGTGTCGAACGGGATCGGCGGCGATCTCTTCGCCATCGTGTGGGATCCCAAGACCAAGAAGCTCTACGGCTATAACGGCTCGGGCCGGGCGGCGAAGGGTCGCGATCTCGCGACGATGATCGCCAAGGTCAAGGCGGTCGACGCGAAGCTGGGCGTGCCCTATGACGCGCACGTCCCGAAATACGGCTCACTCGCGGTCACCGTGCCGGGAACAGTCGACGGCTGGGGCGCGCTGCATGCGCGGTTCGGCAAGCTGACGCTGGCCGCCGACCTGGCGCCGGCCATCGCCTATGCGCGCAACGGCTTTCCCGTGACCCAGCTCATCTCGCTCTACTGGCAGGGCAACATGAAGGCGTTCGCGCGCGCCGGCGCGATGCTCGAAGAGTCCGACAACGCGCGGGCGACCTATCTGATCGACGGCAAGGCGACGGTCGAAGGTCAGGTGTTCCGCAATCCCGACCTCGCCCACACGCTCGAGCTGATCGCCAAGAGCGGGCGCGACGCGTATTACAAGGGCGAGATCGCGCATCGTATCGATGCCTATTTCAAGCGGATCGGCGGCGATCTGCGCTACGAGGATTTCGCCAGCCATCACGGCGAATGGGTCGAGCCGCTGGGCGTGAACTATCGCGGCTATGACGTGTACGAGCTGCCGCCCAACAGCCAGGGCGCGGCGGTGCTGCAGATGCTCCAGATCCTCAAGGGCTTCGACCTGAAGAAGATGGGCGCCGGTTCGGCCGATGCACTTACCGCCATGCTGGAGGCCAAGCGGCTGACCTATGAGGATCTGGCGAAATACTATGCCGATCCGACCTTCGCAAAGGTGCCGATGAAGGAATTGCTGTCGGACAAGTACGCCGATGCACGGCGCAAGCTGATCGACCTGTCGCATGCCAATCCGAATGTCGGGCCGGGCGATCCCCGGCTCGGCCAGGGCGACACGACTTACCTGTGCACCGCCGACAAGGACGGGATGATGGTCTCCATCATCCAGTCCAACTATCGCGGCATGGGCTCCGGTCTGGTGGCCGATCATCTGGGCTTCATGTTTCACGACCGCGGCGAACTGTTCTCGCTCGATCCCCATGCGGCCAACGTGTATGCGCCGGGCAAGCGGCCGTTCCAGACCATCATTCCGGGATTCGTGATGAAGGACGGCCAGCCCTTCATGGCCTTCGGGCTGATGGGCGGTGACATGCAGCCGCAAGGCCATGTGCAGGTGCTCACCAACATTATCGACTTCGGCATGAACGTGCAGGAGGCGGGCGATGCGGCGCGCTGGTACCACGCCGGCGGCAGCGAGGTGACCGGCGAAAAACCGACCGGCAATGTCGTCGAGATGGAAACGGGCTTCGATCCGGCAGTGAAGACGGCGCTGGCCGCGCGCGGTTATACGATCAAGCCGGGCACCGGCGCGTTCGGCGGCTATCAGGCGATCCTGTGGGACCCCAAGAGCCACGTCTATTGGGGCGCCTCCGAGATGCGCAAGGACGGGCAGGCAATCGGCTACTGAGCCGGTTCCGCGGCGCGCTCCGCCGCCTCCTCGTTCAGACGCATCGTGACCAGGACGACGATCATCGCGGCGAAGCTGGTCAGCGTTCCGGGCAGCCAGATGAT
>Ga0134126_10003106_pt1 | contig 20741 bp, 12 predicted proteins | sample KB31752_FD_96881 | JGI IMG/M metagenome (GOLD analysis project Ga0134126, IMG submission 96881) | Terrestrial soil microbial communities with excess Nitrogen fertilizer from Kellogg Biological Station, Michigan, USA - KB3-175-2 | ecosystem: Environmental > Terrestrial > Soil > Unclassified ... | reverse complement strand
TTATCGTGAAGGGTCTGCGTGAACAAAGCTATGCGGTCGATGTGGCCCACGACGGCGAGGCCGGGCTCTATCAAACATCCATCAACGATTACGACTTAATAGTGCTCGACGTGTTGCTGCCACTTCGTGACGGATATGAAGTATGCCGCGAACTCCGAACCCGGGGAGACGCGACCCCCATTCTAATGCTCACGGCACTGGCAACGGTTGAAGATCGTCTCACTGGATTCGAGGCAGGAGCCGACGACTATCTGACCAAGCCTTTTTCCTTTCGAGAACTACTGGCGAGAATTCATGCCTTACTCCGGCGTGACTCACAACTTCGCCCTGACGTCCTGGAGATCGAGGACCTGATTGTCGACTGCGCCAGTCATCGTGTCTCGCGGGCCAGGCGTCATGTGCAACTGACAGCGAAGGAATATGCTTTGTTGGAATACCTGGCCCGGCGGGCCGGTCAATTAGTTTCTCGCTCGGAGATCGCGGCCCATGTTTGGGACGACTCCTTCGATCCCTTCTCCAACACAATTGAGGTTTACATGAACCGGTTGCGAAAGAAGATTGACGGAGACCATCCGCTGAAGCTCCTGCACACCAGGCGTGGTGAAGGTTACATTCTCGAATCCCGGATGGTGCCCTAACTTGAATTCTTTGTAACGTAAACTGTTACTTTGGTGCGCGCCGTGGCGCCTCGAAAGTTAACAGCTTGCCCTGGCTGTGCACAAAAGGCCTGGTCATGGCTGTGGAATTGAGTTGTCTGGTAATACAAAATCAGAACTGGGAGCGATAGCGACCAACCAAAGAGTCAACTCATGAAAATGGTTCCAGGTTCTCGAAAGTTGCCTCTTCGGCTGGTCGCTATCGCTCCCAGTTCTGATTTTGTTTAGAACTCCTCTCTAGAAACCACGCAGGGGACTTTTGTGCAAAGCTGCTTCACCTTCCCCGACACTGATTTGCCATGGTCTATTAATCTTCCATTAAGGAAGGCAAACGTATACTCGGCGCGATCACCGATTGCGAACCTGGTATGCCGAACAAACCGACACCGAGGGCAATCCCCCTGGCGGTAGTAGTCGCGGTAGTCTGCCTTTCAGCATCAACTCGCGCGCAAACCCCTGCGCCGACGCCTCAGAGTCCCGCTAATCAATCAAGCGCGCTATTGAACCCACTAACACTCGATGAAGCCATCCACCTTGCGAATGTGCAAGCTTCATCTTTTCAGAACGCGATCCTCAATGAACGCATTGCCGCGGAAGATGTAAGACAAGCGCAGGCGGAATTCCTGCCGAAGGTCAGCGCTCCTTTGAGTTATATCTACACGACGCCGGCCCTGGGCCTACCACCCGGCGAGCCGCGCGCACCGAGCTTCGTTTCAAGTGATGGGATTGGTGTGTACCAGGCGTTCATGAATGTCGCCGGCGATATTGATATTGCCGGAAAGCTGCGTGCGAATCTTGCCAAGAATCGAGCGCTACTGGCGGCCGCTCACGCCGGCACCGAAGTAGCGAAGCTCGCCCTGGCCCAGGCGGTGATCGAGGGTTATTACGGCTTGTCGCTCGCGATAGCCCAACGCCAGGCCGCTGAAGTAAATCTCCGGGCCGCTGAAGAGTTTGAACATATTACTTCGTTACTCGTGAGTGGCGGCGAGGTCGCACCTGTCGACCTGACCCGCGCTCAGTTGCAAACACTAAATCGACGTGACGAGTTAGAGCGAGCCCTGGCAAACGAGCAGATCGCAGCGGGAACTTTGCGTGTGCTCGTAGGTTATGAATTCACGCGACCGATACTGACGACGGATCTGGCGCTCGCTATTCCCACGGCTGCTGAATATCAGCTATTCAAAGCTGACGATGTTTCTCGACGACCCGAGTTCACTCAGTTAGAACAGCAACTGCGCGCCGCGCGACAAGAGATCAAGATCGCTCGTGCCGATCGTTTACCGTCATTGTCTTATTCTGTTAATGGCGGCTTTGAAACTGATTCGCTCAAGGGCCCGCGGCTCAGGGAACACAGTGGGGTGTCGGCGGCGATTAGTTTGTCGATTCCAATATTTGATTGGGGCGCCAGCCGTAGCCGAGAGCGCCAGGCGCAATTGCGGGTTGAGGTCGCCGAGAACGAACGGACGCTGGCGCTACGTGGGTTCACGCAACAGTTTTACGCCGCTCGCGCGCAAGCAACGAGCGCCGCCGCGCGGATTAGTCTCGCACGCGAAGGCGTGATCAAGGCACAGGACAATCTGGCAGCATCCATCGCGCGTTACCGTGCCGGTGAAGCTCAGATCGTCGAGGTCACGGACGGGCAGACAACCTTGGTCGAACAACGCAGCGCTTTGTATCAGGCAATCTTTGATTACCAAACGGCGCTGGCAAAATTGAGGCAGGCGACGGGACAGTGATGCTTGCGTAGAGCCCTCCCTGACGGTCGGGCTACTGCCCCGACCGACGTTGAGTGGTGTAGAGCAGGTAGTCTGTGCGAGCGTCGTGCGCCGGGGCAGTAGCCCGCCTGTTAAGGAGGGCTCCGGTAGAAGGCGGTTCCCGAAGATCACTTGAGCCGCTGTTTCAAGCGAACGTTCGAAAGTAAACCCGTGAGATTTCGCCGATGAATGACGACCCGAAAAAACTTCGAAATGAAACGGCCTACGTCGAAGCTGTGGCTGTTGAAAAAGCGCAAGCTCGTCGCGCTCGAATCGTCCGTCAGCGAAACCTTGTGCTCGTTGCAGCGGTAGCCTTCGTAGCGCTCGCGCTGATCATCCTGATCATTTGGCGTTTGAAGGGATCCGCAAATGAAGCTGAGACCGAGGTAACTCCGACTGTCAGCGTCAAGGTTGTTAAGGCTGAAAAAGGAGATATCGCCGCACAGATCTCAGCGGTCGGCACTATCTGGCCGCGCGAAAAAGCTGACGTGGGCGCCAAGATCAGCGCGCAGATCAAACGAATGGCGCTTCTCAAGAACAAGCTCGTGCGGGCCGGTGAAGTAATTGCTCTGTTGGAGTCGCGCGATCTTCAAGCCCAACGCGCGGAAGCCGTCGCGGCACTAAACGAAGCGCGCGCGAGTGAACGCAGCCTTGTTACGGGAACGATTCCGAAAACAAACGCCGAAGATCAGAAGGCCTTATTAGACGCCTGGGCCAAAGTGAATAATACCCGCGCCACCTACGAACGCCGCCGAGTGCTTTTCGAAAAAGGCGGAATCTCGAAGAAAGATCTGGAAGCGTCACAACTCGAGCTGACAACAGCTGAGGATGAATTGCGCCTGCAGGAACAGACTATCTCGCTGCGATCGCGGTCGCTGAATCCAAATGATCGCGCTTTGGCGGCGGCACGAACTGCGCAAGCGCAACAAAGAGTTGCCACTCTTGATGCGCAATTGAGCTACGCCACTATTCGCTCGCCCATCACCGGCATCGTCACCGATCAGTTTCAATACGAAGGTGAATTCGCGTCGGCGGGCGCCAAGTTGGTGACCATCGCGGATACCAGCACCGTGATTGTGAAGGCGCCGTTTTCCGACACAGCGGTCGCGCAACTCAAGACAGGCGATCCGGCAAGGGTACTGCCCACCGACACTTCAGCCGAAGAAATGCGCGGGCAAATCACATTGCTCAGCCGCTCGAGTGATCCAACGAATCGCACCGTTGAAGTTTGGGTAACCCTGGGCAATGGCGATGGAAAGCTGCGCGCAAACGGGGCCGCCCAGGTGACCATTTCCGCGAACTCCAAAGGCGATGCCATCGTGGTGCCTGCCGTGGCCGTCACGCTGGAGGCCAGTAACGCAGACGAAGGAACGGTGATGGTCGTCGATGCGCAGAACGTGGCGCATGAAACAAAAGTAACGGTCGGAATACGCACCGCGGAGAAGATTGAAATTGTTGAGGGACTGCAGGGTGGTGAAACTGTTGTGGTTGAAGGCAACTACGCCTTGCCGGATGGAACCAAGGTTGAAATCGCGAAAGATGAAGAGAAGAAAGAAGAGGGCGAGGAGAAATGAGCTCTTTTATGGAGTGCGGTGGCAAGCGTAGCGCGACACCGCTTTGGATACGCTCCTCACGCCAATTCTTCTGACTTACAAGAAAGGGATCCAAAGCGCCGTCGCCGCTTCGCTCAGACGGCGCACTCGAAAAGATGAGCCTTGCTCGCCTAGTTTCAAATCAGTCTCGCGCCATCGTGGTAATCGTAGCGCTGCTCTGCGCTGCCGGACTCTACGCGGCGTGGCAGCTGCCCATCTCAGTTTTCCCACAAACAGATTTTCCGCGCATCGTGATCATTGTTGATAACGGCGAAGCTCCAGCTTCACAAACGTTAGTCTCCGTTACGCGTCCTATCGAGGAAGCGATGAACGGTATTCCCGGCATCGCTCGCATCAAATCCAAAACAGCGCGGGGCTCGTCTGAAATCAATCTCTACTTTGATTGGAACGGCAACATTATTCAGGAACTGCAACTGGTGCAGGCGCGGATGTCGCAACTGCTATCGTCGCTGCCGCCGACCGCTGAGATTCGAAATATTGAACGGCTGACCTTCGCAGTGTTTCCAGTGACCGGTTACAGTCTGACTTCGGACAAACGCGATCCCGCCACGTTGCGGGATTTAGCGACTTACATTGTTCGCCCGCAATTAGCGCGGTTGCCGGGCGTGGCGATCGTGGGGGTCGCCGGGGGCAAAGCGCGAGAGTTTCATGTCACGATCGATCCTGAGAGACTGACCGCCCACAACGTTTCAGCCCAACAAGTGGTCGAGGCTATCCGCAACTCAAACATCATTGTTTCACCGGGTTTGATCGAAGAAAGCCACCAGCTGGAGTTGGCACTGATAAGTGGTCAGGCAAAGCGACCCGACGAACTGAATAACATTGTGGTGGCGACGGTGAACAACGCGCCCGTACTGGTGGCTGACGTGGCTTCAGTCGCCGCGGGAGTCGAACCGGAATACACGCTAGTCACTGCGGATGGACATCCGGCCGCCCTGGTTAACATCAACCGGCAACCCGATGCGAATACGGTGGCGGTCGCCGATGAAGTTAAAGCCGCTCTAACAGCCATGCACGGGCAGATTCCGAAGGACGTTAGGGTTGCAGCCTACTACGACCAGTCGCTGCTGGTTCGTGAGTCGATCAATTCCGTTCGCGACTCGATTCTTATCGGCTTGTTGCTTTCAGTCGTAATTCTTTACGCCTTCCTGCGCAACTGGGGTACTACCTTCGTTGCAATTCTTGTTATTCCGGTTACAGTGCTGGTGACCTTCCTGGCAATGTGGCTGGCGCGTCTGAGCTTTGATCTGATGACGCTGGGCGGCGTTGCCGCGGCCATCGGCCTGGTGATCGACGACGCTATCGTGGTGGTTGAAAATATTTATACTCATATCTCGCGGGGAGAGTCGCGTCGTGAAGCGGTCCAGAGCGCAGTCTCGGAAATCACCGTTCCGATCATTGGCTCGACGATTACGCCGGTAGTCGTGTTTCTACCGCTTACATTATTAACCGGAGTGACCGGCGTGTTCTTTCGATCGTTGGCCCTGACAATGTCGGTCGCATTGCTGACGTCGCTGGTGCTCGCGCTTGCTTTCACGCCAGTCCTCGCGGAGCGGTTCGTCAAGGCCAAGCCAAAGGACGATGCCGCAAGCGATACCGACGAAGAAGAGACTGGCGGGCGATTTCTCGGGGCAATCATTCGACGTTACGAAGCGGTGCTGAGCATTGCACTGGACAACAAATGGATTGTGGTAGTCACAATCGTCGTCGTGCTCGCTGGTTCTTTCCTGCTGTATCGCTCACTTGGATCGGAGTTTCTGCCGGAATTCGACGAGAGTGCATTTGTGCTCGACTATCTGGCCCCGCCAGGTTCGTCGCTCTCCGAAACTGATCGCATGCTCCAGCACGTCGAAGAGATGCTGCTGAAGACACCGGAGGTTGAAAGTTACTCACGCCGCACCGGCCTGGAGATGGGTCTCTTTGTAACTGAACCGAACACCGGAGATTTCGCAGTGAAGCTGAAGCCTGGACACAAGCGCGCTACTGCAGATGTTATCTCCGATCTGCGTGAACAAATCGCCGAAGAGGAACCGGCCCTGGAGGTTGAGTTTGTAGGCATCCTGCCCGACGTAATCGGAGATTTGCAGGGAAACCCAGAGCCGATCGAAGTGAAGCTTTTCAGCGAGGATGCGGCGGCCCTGCAGGCGAAGGCAGATGAGGTTGAGGCGTCAATCAAGAAGGTGTCAGGGGTTGTCGACACGTTCAACGGTGTCACGATTAGCGGACCGGCAGTGACTTTTAAAATTGATCCCTTGCGAGCGTCGCAGTTTGGGGTCACGGCGGGTGACATCGCTACGACGATTACGACCGCAATGTCGGGTGAGGCCGCGTCTTCAATTTTGCAACAGGATCGTCTGATCAAAGTGCGCGTGATTTTTCCTGGCGACGTGCGAACCTCTCTCGACAAGGTAAAAGCCATCCAGGTCCGTTCTTCCTCCGGGCAATTATTCCGGCTGGATCAAGTTGCTGACGTGGAGTATGACAAAGGCCAGGCTGAGGTTGAGCGCGAAAACCTGCGCCAGATGATCGCGGTTACCGGCCGGCTCGAAGGTCACGATCTTGGTAGCGCTATCCATCAGATTCAAAGTCAACTGGTAAAGGATGTAAAACTACCGCCGGGAATGACGGTCGAGTATGGCGGGCTTTACCAGGAGCAGCAATCGAGTTTTCGTGAGCTGGCCATTGCGCTTGTCTTAGCGGTGCTACTGGTCTTCATCACGTTGCTGATCGAATTTCGTTCCTATGCTCACCCGATCGCAATTGTGACGGGAGCCGTGCTCGCGCTAAGCGGTGTGTTGCTGGCGCTGTTCATTACACGATCGACACTAAATGTCGTTTCACTCATGGGAATGATCATGATCGTGGGCATCGTCGCCAAGAACGGCATACTGATGCTGGATGCTGTCGAGGATCATCTGGCCGCTGGAGACACCCTGAGACAAGCACTGCTGCGATCAGGGCGGCGCCGATTTCGACCGGTGTTGATGACCTCATTGGCCGCGATGTTCGGCATGCTGCCGCTGGCTCTGGCTTTAGGGGCAGGCTCGGAGTTGTTACAACCGCTGGCGATCGCCGTCATTGGCGGACTGACAATGGCGCTGGGTCTGTCGCTAATCGTGACGCCGACTGTGTATGCGATGTTGCATAAGGAATCTTCGCAACTGCCACCCAAGGTGCAGTAGGAAATTGTTTTCGCTCCGCTCCTACAGAGCTTAGGACTAAAGAAGGACCGTTAGGCTATAAACATCTAGCCCTCTGGGGCGAAGCGGACACGTAATAGCGAACTAGATAAAGAGTACTGGGTCAGTTTGATGTCCGACAAGCTTTAGCTTGTCGTGGTGTGACGACAAACTGAAGTTTGTCGGACATTTCCCTTGAAACTGACCCACTACCAGATAAAGGGAACGAAAGATCATGAACATAACTAATACATTGATTACCCTGTTTTCCATTATTGTCATTTGGCAAGGCGGCACTCCATACAAACTGGAAACTCGCTACCCGGTACCGGGCAACGGCGGTTTTGACTACGTAACCATCGATAGCGATGCGCGCCGGCTTTACCTTTCTCATGGCACACAAGTCGACGTTGTAGACCCCGACAACGGCAAGTTAATTGGGACCATTGCCGACACTCCCGGCGTTCACGGCGTTGCAATCGCGACGGAGTTCAAACATGGTTTCACCAGCAACGGTCGCGAGAACAAAGTCTCGATGTTTGATCCGACCACGCTGCAGCTGATTAACAAGATTGATGTCGGCAAAGGGCCAGACGGAATCTATTACGATCCGGGCACCAAACGCGTCTTCACCAATAATCACGGAACTCATGACATCAGCGCGATCGACGCCAAAACAGGAAACGTCATCGGTACCGTAAAGGTTGAAGGCGACGGAGAATCAGCAGTTATTGCGGATGGCCTGGTCTACGTCAACATCGAAGATACAAACGAAGTCGTGGCTTTTGATCCCAAGTCGCTTCAAGTTAAAAAGCGCTTCCCAATAGGCGTCGCCAAAACCCCGACTGGCCTGGCCTACGATGCAAAGACGAAACGTTTGTTTATCGGCTGCCGCAACGAACCGCAGATGGTCGTAATGGATGCGGGCTCCGGAAAAGTGATTACCAGTTTTCCTATCGGGCGTGGCGTGGACTACGCGGCCTTTGACCCTCAGGCGAAACTGATCTTCTTCTCATGCAGTGAAGGCGTCTTAAACATCTTTCACGAAAAGTCTGCCGACGATTATGAAGACGCCGGCGCGGTCAAGACGCAGCCGAGCGCGAGGACAATGGCTCTCGATCAAAAAACGAAAAAGATATTCTTGTCGGCGGCGGAGATTGTTGAGACGCCGGCGACAAGCCCTGGCGGCAGACCTCAGCGCACTGTGAAGCCTGGTACATTTGTGGTGCTGGTGGTGAGCCGATGAGACGCTCAATTCAGTCACGACAAAAAGGATTTTGTTAACTGTCGATTGGTTTTCGCTCCAAAGGAGCGAGATGTTTATAGCAGCGAACCCAACCCTGAGACCCTCGCTCCTTTAGGAGCGAAATTAGTGAGAGGTAGCTAGGGCGGTTGCGCTCCTACGGAGCTTAGGAGTAAGAAAAGACGGCGAGACTATAAACAGCTCGCCGCCCGCTGGGGCGAAGCCAACCGGGGGATAGTTCGGTTGCCCTTCGAATTTGAATTCCCAACTCTCTATGCTTGACTCAGTTCGAACAAGACTAACCCTCTGGCACGCAGCTGTTCTCGCGTTGTCGCTCATCGCGTTTGCGGTCCTTGTTTACTATGCAGCCGCCGCGACTTTCTACGAACGGCAGGATGAGTCTTTGCGTTCGACTGCGCAGACCGTTGCCAGCGCATACTTAGAGGAGTTTGAAGAGGCCCACTCGCTGGAGAGAGCCGGTCAGATCGTTTTGACTGAATTGACCTTTCCCAATCACCACGTTCAGGTTACAGACAAGGTCGGACGACCAATCGCCTCGACCAGGAATGTTTCAGAGAACGCTTTGTTAATCCCCTCACCCGCCCTCAGTCAGGCGCGTCAACGAGGCTTCAGTTTTGTTAACGTCAATGGCCTGCGAGTCGCAATCGTTCCTCTTTCATCCGATCGCGAGCTCGGCTTCGCAACCGTTGCGGAACCGCTAAGCGTAATCGACGAAGGGTTACGTCGCTTACGGCGCGATTTCTACGCCGGCGTTCCGCTCATCTTATTACTGGCTTCGGCCGGAGGATACTTCCTCGCTCGCAAGAGTCTTTCACCGATAGCCTCAATGAATCTCCAAACGCAACACATTACGGCGGAACGATTATCATCTCGTCTCGACGTAGACAATCCCAGGGACGAGTTGGGCCGGCTGGCCACAACTATCAATGATCTGCTGACCCGTCTCGAAACTTCTTTCAAAGAGCAGCAGCGATTCATTGCCGATGCGTCTCATGAACTTCGTACACCTCTCGCCGTGCTTCGAGGAGAAACCGAGGTGGCGCTCAATAAGCCACGCACGATTCCCGAATACCAGGAGTCGTTGTCATTGATCAAAGACGAAGCCGAACGACTCTCACGCATCGTCGAAGACTTGTTCATGCTCGCGCGCCAACCCATGGATGCGCCCGTGGCCCTGGAGAAGGAGCCGCTCTCCCTGAATGAGACGATCAAAGACTGTGCCCGCGCAGCGCAAGTGCTCGCAATCCGTAAAGGGGTTCGACTGCACACCGAGAGCGACCCAACGCCAATAATCTTTAATGGTGATGAAGAACTACTGAAGCGCATGATTCTTAATCTTCTCGATAACGCGGTGAAGTACACGCCCGAAGACGGCAAGATTTCCGTTGTCCTTGCCCGGCAAAACGGAAACGCCCGGATAACCGTGCGCGATACAGGCATCGGGATTTCTCAAGCGGATCAGACTCACGTCTTCGATCGCTTCTTTCGCGTGGACAAGGCTCGTTCCCGGATGCTTGGCGGGGCCGGATTGGGACTATCAATCGTGGCCTGGATCGTTGAATCTCACGGAGGAAAGATCGGCGTCGAGAGTGAACCGGGACAAGGTTGCTTGTTCACAGTCGAGTTGCCTTTAGAGTCTTGAACTGTCTTGCAGTCGTGATCCCCACTGTGCTTGACCTTTAAGTCGGCCTTGGAGTAGATTCCGCCTCGCAAGTCTCGTAGCCTCTCGTTAACGTCAAGTGGCGAAGACTCATCGCCTAACCTCCGTTCTCGAGAGATCTCCTCTAACCTCCAACCCAAAGGAAGAGATCATGCCAAGCCCCCTTATCGCAATTGTCGGAAGCGTTCATCAATCACGAGAAGTCGAGTTTGCTAACCGGGCTATTCCGCTGAAAAACATCCCGTTGGCCAAGACCGCGGCGGAAAACCTTGGCAAAGCCTTGGCACAAAAAGGTTGCCGCATCCTGGTGTATTCAAGTGACGCAGCTTTCATTGAACCGGATATAGTTCGTGGGTATGTAGAAAGTAAGGAAGCTCAGCCGGAATCAATTGAGGTTCTCTATCCAATGAACCAACGTCCCGCGTTTCCAGAGGAGAAGGATCCGAAGGGGCTGTTCCATTTTACTCAGGATACTCATTCGGAGTGGGAAATTTCTTTCTATCGCTCATTGCGCGACGTCGACGGTGTGATACTCATGGGAGGAGGCACATCTACCTTAATAGCCGGACTCGTAGCAATGAGTTTCGGTAAGTCAATTGTGGCCTGCGAAACGTTTGGTGGTTATGCCAGCAAGATATGGGCTCTGCTGCCGGTCTATCACAACCTACTATTTCCCAAAGAGATCGATCTGATGGCGGAGGTGAATTGGACATCCGCCCTGGCTGATAAATATGTTGATATCCTGCTGGCGCAGCAACAGCGGCAGGAGGAAAAACTCGAAAAAGCACGAGCTGAATTGTTGCACACCAAAGAGGAGCAGAAGGCCCAATTAATCCGAGAGCAAGAAGCACGCTTGACCGCTGAGAAAGCACAAAGCAAAAGTGTAACTCTCCATGCAGTTATTGCCGGAGTGCTCTTTCTGCTGGCGCTCGTTCCGTGGCCGCTGGCTTGGGGAATCCCGGATCTCAATTACATCGTATTGCTTTTTCTGCTGTTAGCGGCGCCTCTCCTGGCCGGTATCTCTGGTTCGACCATTCTTGTTGTCATCAATGCCGCCCAGGGTAATACACAAGGCGGAATCAACTTGATAAGAAACATTGCGCTTGGCCTGCTTGCCGGCGGCGCTGCGGGAATCTTATCGGTGTTGTCACAGTTTGTTGCGGTGGGCGGTAAGGCGCCACCCGAACAATTAAGCAGACTGGTACCGTTTACGATGATCGTAGGATTCGTCGCGGGGCTGACTACCGACACGGTTTTTGGAAAACTCCGTAAGCAAGATGTGATCAAGACGGCGCCGCTTAACGGACAGGCGCCTGCTACCTAACCAAGTGTTGGCCGTCGAATTGAAAGCAATTTCTTCGACAGAAGTTTCGTCATACTGAACTGAAGGTAGTTCGCCAAACCTCAATGGTGTTAAGGAGCCGCGATGAACACTATTCTTTCTTTCTCATTCAGTCAGGGACTTGAGTTAACCCGCGCTGTTGAGCGCTTGCTCGCCAGTCATGATGTCACTCCAATTACGGGCAGGCGATCCCCCTAAAAGAAGTTACTAATGCGACTGAAGTAGCGCCAGGTCTAGCTCAGCAAATAAAACAAACAGTCAAATTTTAGCGGTACCTGGGTTGCGATTTCGTCAGTGCTCCGCCGGGCGGCAGCTCCACAGGTTTTCCCGCGTTCAGAAACTGCAAGGCACTTTATCCGCGCCTCTGATTTCAGCTCCTCTGTGGATTTGTTTGCCGTTTATTCACTGAGACACAGAGAACCAAAGGGGGCACAGAGTTTCAGATTAGGGCACCGCCTTTGAAACAGTCTGCTAGCCTGCGCAAGCTAATATGGGTAGAATGAGCCGCTTTATTTGCAGCTTCGGCACTGATTCGCACTCCCATCGCGCCCCCAGAAGTGACGATTGCTTCCGGCACAAAACTCGGCCACCATGAACATCCGTTCGCAACCCGGCGCGGGCGCAATGGGCGAAGTCTATCTGGCGCCGGACACTCGCGAGAGTTCGACGCCGACGTCGATCGCATGCGTCGGTTTGTTTCTGAATGTAGAGCCTGCTCGGCACCCAGGTAGATGAGCAAAGAACTGGCAGCCAATACAAACCTGTTGCATTACAGCATCCTCTCGAAGATCGGTGCTGGGGGAATGGGTGAAGTGTATCTGGCCCAGGACACAAAACTTGATCGCAAAGTCGCGCTGAAAATTCTGCCCGCTGACCTTGATGCAAACCAGGACCGCATGCGCCGTTTCGTTCAGGAAGCGAAGGCCGCGGCGGCGCTCAATCATCCGAACATCGCGACTATTTATGAAATCGGTGAGGCCGGCGGCGTGAAATTCATCGCCATGGAGTTTATCGATGGCACCACGCTGCGCGAGAAGATTCATCAGCAGCAACCCGATTTAAGAAAGCTGTTGCGATACCTTCAGCATGTGGCGGAAGGATTAGCGAAAGCCCATGCTGCCGGAATCGTCCATCGCGATCTTAAGCCGGACAACATCATGATCACGCGAGATGGTCACGCAAAGATTCTCGACTTCGGGCTCGCTAAACTGATCGAGCAGCAGCCCACGACAGCCGGTGATTCCAGTGAAGTGGCCACCGCAGTTATGCCGCAACATTCGACGCCTGGAACAGTGATGGGTACCTTCGGCTACATGTCACCAGAGCAAGCACAGGGCAAGACCAAAGAGATCGATCAGCGCTCTGACATCTTCTCGTTCGGCTGTATTTTGTTCGAGACAGCCACCGGCAAGAAGCCCTTCGAAGGCGAGTCAATTATCAAGTCGTTGCACATGGTTGTGTACGAACCAGCGCCGCCAATCACGGACCTCAATCCGTCTGCCCCTGCGGAACTGCAAAGGATCGTACGTCGATGTCTCGCAAAAGACGCCGACGAGCGCTACCAGTCAATTAAAGAGGTCGCAATTGAATTGAAGGGTCTGCGCCGCGAGATGGAAGGCTCAGCTCCGCTCGACACGACCGTCTCGTCATCCGAGGAATCGAGTCAACGGCCCGGTGATGCGGAAACACGATCGGTTTCGGCGGCAAGCACTCAGACTGCCTCAATGAAATCTGAGGCATCCAGCGCCGAGTACATCGTTTCTGGAATCAAACAGCACAAACTCGCCGCTGTCATTGCTGTGGTAGCGCTGATTATTGGCGGCGTTAGTCTCGCCGCTTATTTGCATGCGCGCAATACCGAAGTCGAAATCGAATCGATCGCGGTTTTGCCTTTTGAAAATCAGAACCGCGACCCAAGTGTCGAGTGGCTGTCGGATGGTGTCACCGAAAGCATCATCAACAACCTGGCCCAATTGCCCAACCTTCGAGTTAGTCCTCGCGGCACAGTCTTTCATTACAAAGGCACCCAGAAAGATCCGCTGGCGGTAGGCAAAGAACTCGGCGTGCGCGCAGTGCTCAGCGGCAGGTTCTTACAAACCGGAGATGACGTGACGATCAGTGTGGAGTTGGTCGACGTGAGAGACAACAAACAACTTTGGGGCGAACGCTTCAACCATAAAGTGTCCGACGCTCTGATGATGCAGCAGGAAATCTCTCAGCAGATCTCAGAGCGACTACGTTTGAAGCTGTCCGGGACAGAGAAGCAGAAGATGATGGCGAAGAGTAACACCACAAACCCGGAAGCCTATCAACTTTATTTGAAAGGAAAGTTCTACTGGAACAAACGAACCGGCGAATCCATCAAACAAGCTGCTGAGCTTTACCGGCAAGCAATTGAGAAGGACCCGAACTATGCCCTCGCCTATTCAGGTTTGGCTGAAACCTACGTTCTCTTTTCGAGTTACGACGTTGCACCGGCAACCGACAGCATGCCGCAGGCGAAAGCGGCGGCTCTGCGGGCGTTAGAAATTGACGATTCGCTGGCGGAAGCACACACCGCGCTCGGGTTTTATTTTTCCAATTATGAATGGGATCGTGATCGCTCGGAAAAGGAGTATCGCCGCGCTATTGAGCTCAAGCCTAATTACTCGACCGCCCATCATTGGTTGGGTGCAGACCTCGTGTATGTAAAACGGTTCGACGATAGTCTGGCCGAGTTGAGGCGTGGCGAGGAAATTGACCCGCTTTCGCCAATCATAAGTACGAATCTCGGTGACACCCTGGTCTTCGCTCGCAGGTATGATGAGGCGATTGCACAATACAAGCGCACTCTCGTTAGTAACCCAAATTTCGCTTACGCTCACCGGGCTTTGGGATGGGCCTATGGCTCAAAGGGAATGTATCCGGAAGCCATAGCCGAAACGCGCACCTCTATCGAACTGAATCATGCTTCGTCTGGAAAAGCGTTACTGGGACTATGGCTGGCGAAATCCGGCAAGCGCGATGAAGCCATGAAGCTGCTTAACGATCTAAGACAGGAATCAGCCAGGGGTTATGTTCAGAGCTATGATTTTGCGCTTATTTACATTGGGCTTGGTGATAAAGAGGAAGCATTGAACTACCTTGAAAAGCATGTGTCGAGCCGTGCCGAAACCGCCAATTCGTATTCAGTTGCCCCGGAGCTTGACGATTTGCGCTCCGAGCCGCGCTTCAAGGCAATGCTCAAACGAATGAACCTGCCGGAATGAATCATGTCCGACATGCTTCAGCTTGTCGACAGCTGCGCAACACTAACGCGTGATACCCGTTATGTCGTTCATGTGCGGTTTTTCAAGGCGCTATGACTAATCCATTTTCGCGTTTCGCGCTCACTGCGAGCGGGACGCCCGCGGTCCCAGCAAATCACTTGAGCGTTTTTCTGTCAGGTGACCGAGGCGACCCGTTACCTACCCGCAGCCCCATGACTAACCGAAAGGAATCAAAACATGGCACGACCTTCAAAGTTCGCGCACGTCGTCTACAGCACACGACGCTTTGATGAAATGATTGATTGGTACGAGAGAGTCTTCGAAGCGACCGTGGTCTATCAAAATCCGGCGTTCGCTTTTCTGACTTATGACGACGAACATCATCGTTTTGCGTTCGCCAATTTGTCAGTGCTTACGCCTGAGAGCGTTGCCGGCGAGAAGCGGGACAATGCCGGTGTAAATCACGTAGCGTATACCTATGCCGGCCTTGGTGACTTGCTTGCTACTTACGAGCGTCTCAAACAAATGGGCGTCAATCCCTACTGGCGCATTCATCATGGCATTACGCTTTCACTTTACTACCGGGATCCCGATGGCAATCGCATGGAGTTTCAGGTGGACTGCGGTACGGTCGATGAGGCCAATGCTTACATGCGAACGGAGGCCTTCGCCGAAAATCCAGCCGGCGTGGAGATTGATCCCAAAGTTTTGCTCGCACAATACCGCAGCGGTATTCCGGAGCAACAGCTGCTGGCGATGCCTCAAGGTTCGCCATCACCAATCCCGCTCGAGCACGGCATGTCTTAACGAGTCAAAGTGAGACTAAACCTATGAACACACGACGTCAGTTTCTAATCACGGCACCAGTCGCTGCTTTGGTTGCGGCCGCAGCCTGCCGCCAACAGTCACCAACAGCAAATTCACCCACAGCTCCGGCACCGGGCGCGCCGCCCACCTTTGGAACTGGAGCTGGTGCGGGCCCACCCGTAACCCCGGAAACATTTGCTGAGGCTGAGAAGCTGATGCAGGTAACGATGACGCCAGCGCAACGACAGCAGGCTGCTGACTCCTGGCGCACTTCTCTCGCGCAATACTTCGAACGGCGTACCGGACCCCGAAAAGTGCCCCTCGCAGATACCGAAGCACCGGCTGCTCTCTGGAATCCGATGCTTCCCGGCATCTCACCCTCCGCCACGCATGATCAGTTTGTGCGATCGAAAGACGAGGCCGCGCCGTTGCCGTCTTCTGACGATGATATTGCCTTCGCGCCTGTGACGCAGCTATCACGCTGGATCGAGTCGCGCAAACTCACTTCGGAACGGCTGACGAACATCTACCTGAATCGCATTGAAAGACTCGATGGCAAGATTCGCGCGATCATCACGTTGACTAAAGATCACGCGCTCGCGCGCGCCAGGCAGGCCGATGCAGAAATCGCCGCCGGCAAGTATCGAGGTCCACTGCACGGTATTCCTTACGGCGTCAAAGATCTGCTCGACACCAAAGACATTCCTACAACCTACGGCGCCGAGCCTTTCCGCAACCGCGTGCCGCCGGCCGACTCAGCAGTGGTGCGTCGTTTGGACGAAGCAGGCGCGGTGTTGTTGGCCAAGCTCTCGCTCGGCGCTCTGGCGCTCAATGACATCTGGTTCGGCGGTCAGACAATGAACCCGTGGCTCTTGGAAGAAGGCGCTTCAGGATCGAGTGCCGGTCCGGGCGCGGCAACTGCGGCTGCGCTTGTCGGATTTTCCATCGGCAGCGAAACCGGCGGCAGTATTGTCAGTCCCGCAATGCGCTGTGGCGTGACTGGGCTGCGGCCAACATTTGGCCGCGTGGCTCGCACCGGCGCGATGACGCTTTGCTGGTCGCTCGACAAGCTCGGTCCCATGACGCGCTCGGTTGAAGACGCGATGTTGGTGCTTCATGCCATCAGCGGACCAGACCCCGGGGATGCATCGAGTGTCCAAAGTTTTTTGAACTTTGATGCCACCGCCCCCGTTGCGGGGCTGAAAGTTGGCTACCTTGCGCAGTGGATGAAAGACAGCCCGGCGACTGACGTTGATCGCGCGGCGATGGAAACGATGAAGAAGTTGCAAATGGAACTGAAGGAAGTAACGCTCCCGGATTGGCCGTACAGTTCACTGATGCCGATTCTGTTTGCCGAAGGCGCAGCTTCCTTCGAAGAGCTGGCGCTCACGAATCAACTTGGCGAACTCAAGGTGCAGGTGAAGGATGCGTGGCCCAACCTGTTTCGCCAGGCGCGCTTTCTTTCTGCAGTTGATTTCGTGCAGGCCGATCGTCTGCGGCGTAAGGTGGCACTGGAAATGGCACGCATCTTCAAGGAAGTCGACCTGCTCATTGTGCCGTCGTTGCGTGACGAACAACTAACCATCACTAACTTCACCGGACATCCATCGCTGACTCTGCGTGCGGGGTTCGTTGAGGTCGCGGAAGCGCGCAGCGACTGGGCCCCTGACCCAAACAATCCGCTGCCGAAGTTTAATCCGCCGCGACGTGTTCCACATGGGATCACCATCCTGGGCCGTCTGTTTGATGATGGCTTGATCGGGCAGGTCGGCGTGGCACTGGAACGCGCCTTCGCAGTTGTTCACCAGAAGCCGGCGGGGTTCTAGCGCTAAGGGCGCGACATGCAAAAGCCTGGGGCAACGCCCCAGGAACCCTAACGTGATCAATCTTGAGCTCTGAAGGAGCGGAATGTCTTCGATGGCATCAATTCCGCGCTTACAGCGCTCGGCAGATTTTCTGCCGCAATTCCTGGGGCGTTGCCCCAGGCTTCTACATTTCGCGCCTTTGGCGCTTCGGAAATAATTCTGATTCTTAGGTAGTGGCCGGGCTGAAGAACCGGTGCACCCGGCGGTAAACTCCGCGAAAGAATCGAAGCACTCGCGGCAGGATCCAGAACGAGAAGGCCAGGCCCGCGGCAATCACAACGAAGACCAATATTGGCAGAAACGCCGCCAGCAAGATGGTGACGATCGCTAGAACGTCCTCGCTGAGACTAACCACCACGTTCGAAAACGGTTCCGGGCTGGCATTGACCAGCGCTCTGGTTGCGGCCTTCGTACCGTGAGAACTCAAGGCCAATCCGCCACCCAACAACAGTGCAATCACTTGAATGCTACGGTCGAAATCGCCGAAGGCTGCAGTGGCAAGAACGGCTCCGGCGGGAATTCGTATGAAGGTATGAATAACGTCCCAGATGCTGTCCACGATTTGGATCTTGTCGGCGACAAACTCGATCAGAAACAGAACCAGGGCAACACCAATCACCCACCAGTTCGTCACGACTTCAAGTTCACCCGGAAGTTTCAAATGTGCAAAGCGGCCCAGCAGACCGAGCGTCGCTACCGCCGCGTACAGGTTGATGCCTGAAACCCAGGAGGCCCCCATGCTGATTGCCAGTGTGGAAATGAAGTTCATCGAGAGGATTATACGACAGCAGTTGGTGTGAAGTTCGCCCAGCTCGCCGAACTGCCCGGCTGTAATTATTCCTCGATTACACCGCATGGCCTGGGCCGCAACGAAATGAACTGTTTGAAGAAATCAATCAACCAGCCTGCGAAGCTGGCAGCCCCAGCTACACCGTCTAAAACTTTGCCAGGAAAACACGAAGTTGTCGGCTTGCATCGCAGCAGTCATGGAGGAGTCAGCACCGAATCGCTCGCGACTGCCAGCAGTTCGGGATAATCGAGCGTGTAGTGCAGTCCGCGCGATTCCTTTCGCTGTAGCGCACATTCAATAATCAACTCCGCCACTAAAGCTAGGTTGCGTAACTCAACGAGATCCGGCGTCAGTTTGTAGTCCCAGTAAAACTGATTGATTTCACTTTGTAAGTTTTGAACTCGCGAGCGGGCGCGCAACAGACGCTTGTCGGTGCGCACAATGCCGACATAGTCCCACATGCAGCGCCGAATTTCGTCCCAGTTGTGCGTAATCACTACCAGTTCGTCGAGGTTTGCAGCCTTGCCACTTTCCCAAGCCGGCAGATCGACTGGCGGCGGATTCGCGTCCAAGAGACTTCGCACTTTTCCAGCTGCGCGATGCGCCACAACCAATGCTTCCAATAGCGAGTTACTGGCCAACCGGTTAGCACCGTGCAATCCGGTGCAGCCCACTTCGCCCGCCGCGAACAATCCTGCAATTTCTGTCTCACCGTCAACATTCGTTACGACTCCGCCGCACTGATAGTGCGCCGCGGGAACAACCGGAAGCGGCTCGCGGGTCATATCAAAACCGAACTGAAGACACCTGGTGTAGATATTAGGAAAACGTTCCCTGATGTAGTCAGCATCTCGATGAGAGATATCCAGCCACACACAATCAGCGCCGGTCCTTTTCATCTCGGCATCGATGGCACGAGCAACGATGTCGCGCGGCGCCAATTCAGCTTGCTTGTCGTAGCGGTCCATGAAGCGTTGGCCATCCCGTCCTCGCAAAAGAGCGCCCTCACCACGCACCGCTTCGCTGATCAGAAACGACTTTGCCCTTGGGTGATAAAGACAGGTCGGATGAAATTGAATGAACTCCATGTTCGCAATGGCAGCTCCGGCACGGTAAGCCATCGCTACCCCGTCGCCACTGGCGATGTCGGGATTGCTGGTATAGAGATAAACCTTGCCGCAACCACCACTGGCTAGCAGCGTATTCGTGGCCGCAAAGACTTCTACTTCCTTCGTCTCATCGTTCAAGGCATAGCAACCGAGACAACGATTCGGACCGTCGTGCTTGAGCTTTCTCGAGGTAATCAGATCTACCGCCAACACGTTTTCAAACACGGTGATGTTCGGCTGGGAAGCGACTGCGTGGAGGAGAGCGCGTTCGATCTCGCGTCCGGTAATGTCGCCGGCGTGAAGGATGCGACGTTTGGTGTGGCCGCCTTCGCGGCCCAGATCGAAGTGCTGATCGGGCGTCTCTCCGGCGGTGAAGCGCACTCCGAGTTCAATTAGTTCTCTCACCAGGGCCGGCCCTTCTCCGACGATGGTCCGGACGACGTCTTCTCTACAAAGACCAGCACCCGCGTTTAGCGTGTCGCTGACGTGCAGGTCAAAAGAATCGTCGTCGGCCATCACCGCGGCGATACCGCCTTGCGCGTAGTTTGTATTGCTTTCGGCCCGCTGCTTCTTGGTTATGATCGCGACGGTACCGAAGCGCGCGGTCTTCAAGGCGAAGGTTAGACCCGCCATGCCGCTGCCGATGACGAGAAAGTCAAAATTCTTTTGGTTCATTTATGTATCCGCAGATTACACAGATTACGCAGAGTTAGACAGCTAAGAAGCGCGGGTATCCAACTCTTTGAAGTCTTTCTCTAATCTGTGAAATCTGCGTAATCTGCGGATGATTTCTTCAGGTTCCGCCAGCCTCAGCCGATCGCAATCATCCGCTCAACTGCCCGCGCGGCGCGAACGCGAATGTCTTCGGGAATCTCGATTTGATATTGCAGCTTTTGCAAAGCTACGAGCGTGTCTTCAAGCGTTATCTGGTTCATGTGGGGGCATCGGATACTGCAGAGGCGCAGCATTTCTTTGTCAGGATTTGCCGCAGCAATGTTTTCCCCCATCGAACATTCGGTCAGCAGCAGGTAGCGCGGCGCCTTGGTTTGTTCTACATATCTGATCATCGCGTTGGTGCTGGCGGAGTAATCTGAGGCGGCGACCACTTCCGGACTACATTCCGGGTGGGCCAGGATCACGACGTCAGGGAATTGTTTCCTGATGTTGACTATATCTTCGACGGTGAACTTATCGTGCACCTCGCAGCGCCCCGGCCAACCAATCATCTGGTAATCCAACTTCGAATCAGCCGCTGGCCGTGGATCTTTAGTAGGGAAAATGATGTGTCGACCGGTTTCTTTGGCAACGTTCCCAGCCAGGAATTCGTCAGGAAGAAAGATCACGGTTTCGGCGTTCAATGAATTGACTACCGCAACGGCGTTCGAAGAGGTGCAACAAATGTCTGACTCCGCTTTGACGTCGGCGTAAGTATTTACATAGGTCACCACCGGCAC
>Ga0134126_10003105_pt1 | contig 20749 bp, 18 predicted proteins | sample KB31752_FD_96881 | JGI IMG/M metagenome (GOLD analysis project Ga0134126, IMG submission 96881) | Terrestrial soil microbial communities with excess Nitrogen fertilizer from Kellogg Biological Station, Michigan, USA - KB3-175-2 | ecosystem: Environmental > Terrestrial > Soil > Unclassified ... | reverse complement strand
CGTCGGCACGAAATGGGCAATAAATGAAGCCCGACAGTTTTTCGCGGCGCTCCTCGACGGTTGCGGGCACGTTGGTGGACCGGTAAATGGGCAGATAGATCAGGAACCCCGCCTGTTTTGGTTCGTCGATTTCCTGCACCAAAGTGACCCTGCCGGAGGCGGAGAGTTCGCCCGTGTCCCGCGCCTTTTCCATCGCCGCGCGGCGCACCGGTTCCGTGAACATGTCGTAGCCGACTGCCGCCTGGTTTCGTTTGTCGAGCGGTTCCAGATAGACAATCGCGTGATACTCCGCGCGGGCGGTTTCAGGATGAATGTGAAAATCCTCCACTCCCTGATCGCGCATGGTCCTCACCAGCTCTTCCTTTTTGTCGGCGGGAACGCGCACCGAGAATCCGATTCCCTGGGTCCCGGGAAAACGGCGTGGCAAGTCCAGCGAGGCCACATAGTCCCGGAATTGCTGGCGCGATACGGAGGGGCTCGCGTAGGCCAGTCCGCGCACGGCATGAAGCAACGTGACGTGACCGTTCACCAGATCCTCTACACCGTTGCTGATCTGCTGCGCCGCAAGATCGAACCGCTCGCCAGCCTTGGCTTCCGTCATTTTGGCGACGTAATACGTTGTCGCCAGCGCCAGCAGCAGCGCGATGCCCGAGACAATGAACGGCGCCCAACGGTAGGAGTTCTTGTGCGACCCTGGTCTGGAAAACGGTTTCATCCAACGGCGGTATGCCGGAGACTATGGCCGAACCCCCGCCTGCGTGCAAACACGCCTTTTCCCGGCGGTCGGGCGGATCGTCGCCTGAACGCATTGCCGGAACCGGTGGTCAAATGATGGTGATTCGAAAATTTCGGACGGCAGGCGCACCGGCGACTGAACGGCATGAGCCGATTTGAAGCAATGAACCAACAGAGAATAATCATGGCGGCGTTCGATCAGGGGCAGATGCCAACGATCGCCTGTATCAACAGCGCGACGGTGGCCCTCGGCGTGGATTTCGACGCGCTGGTCGCGGCTCTGCAAAAGTATGTGGACGCGCACTTCGCGCCCGTCTGGGGCGCATCCGCCAAGGTGGTCCGTTCCGCCGACTTCGTCGCGGGCGCGTGGGCGATGGCTCTTCTGGACAACGCCGACGTGCAGAACGCCCTCGGTTATCATGATCTGACGCCGGACGGCCTGCCGCTTTCAAAAGTTTTTGTCCAAACCACGATACAAGCGGGACAAAAAGTGAGCGTAACCGCGAGCCACGAGCTGGCGGAAATGCTGGTGGACCCTGCCATCAACCTCTGCTCGACCGGTCCAAAGGGGTTGATCTACGCCTACGAAACTGCCGACGCCGTCGAGGAGGAGGAATTCCGCGTGGAAAGTGTCGCGATGAGCGATTTCGTTTATCCCGCCTGGTTCGAGGGGTTCCGCCAGCCGGGTTCGACGCGATTCGACCATCTCAACAAGGCCGGGAAACCGTTCGAGATATTGAAGGGCGGATATATGAGCGTGTTCAAGAACGGGGAGTGGACCCAGATTTTCGGTTCGCCTGCCAAAAAGAAAAGGTTCAGCCAGGAGGACCGGCGGGGACATCGCAACGGGTATCGGGCGAATCACCGCTTTCGGCGTTCCACGCGGCGCGCGTGAACCTCAACGCAAAGCGACTTTCTTCAGGTGGTGAACTCTGGCGCGGACCCGGCGGCGAAGTCTGACGCGCAATTGTTCGAGCCGGCTGCGGCCTGATCCGCGTTTCAAAAGGTACATCACGTGTGGCGCCGGCGCGCGGCAGATGTCTTCGGGAGTGGTGTTTTTTGCGTCCACACCGGGCGCGAGGTCGAGGCCCGCCTTGCGGAACAAATGCTGCACAAAGGCGGAGCAATAAAGCGACTTTTCGCGCGCGAGAACGTTTTCGCGTCCACGCAATTCCGGATGGCGCAGGGCGATCAGGGTTCCCACCAGCTCGCGCAGAGAATAGCGCGCCCGCGCCGCCACCAGCTCAAGTCCCTCGCGCACGAGGGTCGCGACCTGTTCCTCGGCGAGTCCGAAATCAAGCACGGCCAGCATGGCGTAAAGCCGTTCATCGAAGTATTTCGAGATGCGGTTCTCCTGCACCCCAAGCCGGATGTGTTTGCGGTTGATCTGGAGGTCCGATTCGATCACCCAATGGTGGCCATCCGGCCGGCGGCCCTGAAACAGAAACGAATGGGACCAGAGGCTCCACTGGCCCGCGCCATCCACGTGCCGCTCGGCGCGTGCAATCGCCTTGTCAACCAGGGTGGTGCCGCCGGAAAGTCCAATGCGCCCCGGATGCGAGTAAGTTTCCAGGAACTCCCGGTTCGACAGTCCCGTAACGGTGATGATCTCGTTCATGCCGCGGTGGGCTTGATCGTTTTCAATTGTTCCCGTATCGCCTGCGGGATTGAGTCGAGTTTGATTCCCAGCGAGCCGCCGTGGGCTCGATCGTTTTTAATTTTTCCCGTGCCGGTTCCTGGCAGGCATGGAGTGCGTAGCCCAAACCGGAGCCCAGACCGAGGCCATAAGCGGCGCCCCACAAAAGCCATCCCGCAAGGCCCGGAGCCGCGCTGTGAAGCAGCTCGCCGCCGAAGTAACCTGCCGAGCGGGCGACGAACAGGACTGCGATGGCCTTGAATGCCTGTCTCGGCGCGTCGAACGCTGTGGCAAGCGTCAACCCCAGCGCCGTCGTGGCCGCTAACGATGCCAGCCACTCGCCAGATTTGGTCCGTAACGCAACCCAGACCGTCATCCACGCGGTGCTGTAGAGCAGGAAAGCAACGGCGAACAGGAGGTAAAAGCGGACCAATGGCGCCGGCTTGATGGCCAGTTGCCTGAACAGTCCGCCCGCCGGTAAAATGAAAAGCAGCGCGTAAATTGCGTAGGAGCCTGCTTCCCCCAGATGCCGCCTCAGCCAGCCGTCGGCCAATGCCACGACGATAAACACGACCACGCCAATGATACAAAACCCGCTCGCGCCCATGCGAACCGACCACTCCAGCGTCGGCATGCGTGGAGGCACACCGGCCGCCCGTACCCTGGCCACGACACTGTCAGGATAAAATCCCAGAAACTTCATGTTAGAATCATTGCCGCGGGCGAGCCTTTGCGTGTTGCAGGTCGTAAACGAAAATACCGTAGCCGACGCCGGCCGCGTCCTTCGACCTGGCCATCTGGAAGGCCATGAACCGGCCGTCGTCGCTCACGACGGGATTGGATGATTTGTAGCCCGCATAATCGCTGAAGTAGGTGAGTCGCTCGACGTAGCCGCCGCCGTCGAGACGCAGCTTCCAGAGGTCAACGTAGCTCGGGCCCTTCCGGTTCTGCTTGTCGCACTCGACGAGTGTGTACTGACCGTCGGGAAAAATGCCTTCGGGCTCGTCGTATTCACCCGGTGAGTTCGTCAGATCAACCACCTTCTTCGTCTCCAGATCAATCAGGCCAACGTCGGTGCCATTGTACCCGTACGCCGAGAACGTCAGTTTTTTCTCGTCCGGCGGCACAAAATTCTGCGTCTCCATCGTGCATTTGAACGGCAGGTCTTTGCTCTCGATGATCACCCGCTGGTTCACCAGTTTCGCCGTCCCGTTGTCCTCCACGATGTCGGCCTCCTGCATGCGCGACGAACCTTTCTCCATCTCCTCCGGATATTCCGCGCTGACATGCGTCCACGCGATGTGCATGCGCTTGCGCGACACGGCCGGGCCCTCGCTGCACTTGCTCCCGAGCGGCAGTGCGGGCCGGGTCAGACTCTTGCCCAGCACATAAAGCCAGCATTGGGTGCGCGCGTCGCCGGGTTTCTTCGGATCGAAATGGTCAGGACCGGACAACAGAATGTCGCCGTTGGCCAGATAAAGGGCGCGCGTATAGCCGTAATGGGGGTAATGGTGCGTCATCGCGCGGATGACGCCCGTCGCCAGATCGACCTCGTAAACGTCGCCGAACGTTTTTTCCAGAAACAGAATCCGCCGGCCGTCGTGCGACCAGTCGGCACGTTCACCGAACCAGGTCACGCGTCGTATCCACGGCGGCAGATGGTCGGCCGGACTTTCCCCGTCGCTGAGCGCGGACCTGTTATCCGCGCCGAAAATGGGACTGATAAATGCCGCTGCTCCCAGCAGCAGGCACAGGCATCGGGTCGTTTTCATCGTTCTGTCGGTTCCAAGAGTTGTGGTGATTATTCCACGGCAGGGCCGCGCAGTCGAGAATGACCTGCCTCTTTATTTCATTTGGCCTTGCAAGGTACCATACACTTTGCGCGGTAGATCCGCCTCGAGAAAGATGCCGGCTTGATCTGCATCGACCCGCCGGTTTTCAACGGCACATTGACGGTTTTCGCCCGGCATGGAAACGGGGCAATTACGATGGCACCGAATGCAACGATCAAAAACTTTATGCGTTTCACGCTGATCGGCATCATCCTTTACTGTCACGGAAGGTGTTGGCCGGAGGACTTGGTCGATTGTGAACAATGCGGACAACAACAGCAACCAACGACAAACCCAGGCAGACCCACCCAAACCAGTCGCCGTGACGGTTGTAAAACGTCGATTCATGCCCTTGTCCCGACGTGGATAGTGGAATCTTTGCCAGCATGAAGCCGGGCGCATAAACCGCCTTTCCTTCGCCGCCCAAAATCTCCCGGATCACCCCATGCGAATCAATCCAGCAGGTCAGACCGTTGTTCGTGCAGCGGATGAGCGGCACGCCATTCTCCACTGCGCGAAAAACCGCGCCCACCGCCTGTTGCCATTGCGCCGCGCCTTCGCCGAACCAGCCATCGTTCGTCAGGTTCAGCAGGAAATCGGTATCGGCCCCGACGTAATCGCGCACGAGGTGCGGAAACACGTCTTCAAAACAAATCAGCACCGAGAGTTTTGCCTTCGCCGCGCCGGAAAGCTCGAACGGCACGAAACGGTCGCCCGGAGTGAAATCGCCAGGAATGGGAATGAGCTTTCGCAAAACCGGAAGCCACTGTGCAAAGGGAAGATATTCGCCAAAGACAACGAGGTGCCGTTTGCGATACGTCGCTACATACTCGCCCGCGGGATTGAACAAGAACGCCGCATTGAAGGAGTCGTAATCCTCCGCGCCGCCCGCCTCCGGCCGGCGCTCGGCATCGTCGGCGCCAAGTATCATGGAGACCTTGTGCGTGGCAATGAGGTTCGTGATGACACGAAAGTTGTCGTCGGTGAAGTTCGGCATCGAAGATTCCGGCCAGACGAGCAGATCGGGTTTTGCAGCCAGCGCCAGTTTGGACAGCTCGATGATCTTGTTGAAACGGTTCGCATCTTCGCCGTGGTCCCAGATCAACGGCTGAGGTATGCTGGGTTGAACCAGGGCGACGCTCAACTTTCGATCCGTTTGCGTCCGATCCAAAAGCCGGCCGACCCCGAAAACCATCACGACCATCAAAACGATCAAGGGGAGCCGCAGTTCCAGAAGCCAGCCCCAGCGCATGGACGGTTCGCGGATCAACCGGAGCAACGCAATGGTCAAAGACACCGAGAACCAGACGACCAGAAATGAAACGCCATAAACACCGGTCACCGACGCGATTTGAATCAACGGCGCGATGCGATATTGCGAGGCGCCCAGCAGATTCCAGGGAAAGCCGGACAAAAACCGGGCGACCACCATTTCGAGGGCGACCCAGAGCGCCGCGCAAAGGAGGCTCCACCCCGCGCGCGCCCACCAGTTCACTGTAAAGAATTCCTGTGCCGCCGCCCGCCAGCTCTGGTTCCGAACGAATTTGTTTCCCGGAAACAATTTCCAGCAAAGCCAGACCCACGCCGCCGGGTACAACGCGAGATAGGCGCTCAACGCGAGCCATCCCACGACCGCGCCCGCTGGAAACGGAATGAACAGGAGCCAGTAAAGCGACGCGAGGTAATGCGCGAGGCCGGCCAGGTAGCCGATGCGAAAGCATGGCCTGCCTCGTTGTCCCAGCGCCGCGAAAAGAAACAGACCGGGAGCGATCCAGGCCAGACCCGCAACGCCGGGCTTGGGGAAGGACGCGGCCAGCAGCAGTCCCGAGACAATGGCCGCCAAATAACGTGGATCAAGCCGCGAGAGAAATTTCACCCGGCGGAGCTTGCAGGAACCCGGCCGAAACGCAAACCGCAAAACAGTTTGCAGGCTGCGGGATGGCAGGAATCCGGCCGCGCTGTTTTCCCACGATCAACCCCGCGTCGCGCCGGCTCCGGTCTGTCACATCCCGCCGTCCAGCCGCCACTCGCCACCGATCAGCTTGAAGGGGAAGGCCGCTTCGTCCGGAGTCTCGCGGTCCGCAACATTTATCTGCGCGCCCAAATGAATTTCCCCGCCAGAAACGACCTTCCTCGCCGCGACACGAATCCCTTGAAACCGTTTGGACATACGTTCTATTTCACCGCGCAATTCGTCCGCCGGCTGTTCGGCCATTTTTTTCTGGGTCTCGGGCGTGAAACATTTTTTGATGGATTCGACATCGCCCTGTTTGACGGCCCAGAACAACGTCTGCAACGTCGCCTCGGGCGTGGCATATCCGGCAAAGTTGAGCTGGTCCGCCGTGAGCCAGGGCCGCGCTTCTGCGGAGGGCGCGCCATTGGACGCGCGCCGGCCTTCCACCACACGCAGCCGTTCGTTTTCGGCACGAACGCCCGCCCATTCCTTCACCTGGTCCCGAAGCAGATGAACCTCGTTGCGCAGCTTGTAAAGATCGCGGTTCGCGACACGAAGTCCGTCAATCTCCCGATTTTCCTGTCTGAGCTTTTCAATTTCACGGTTCTCGCGCGCGAGCCGCACGGCGGCTTCGGCATCCGCTCTTGACCGTTGGCGCTCGATATGGACTTCGTTCAACGCGCGGCGCTGGAAGAAAAATGCCAAAACCGACGCCATCAGGAACACGGCACAGGTAATCCGCATGCTTGTTTTCATTCGTAACGCCTTTTGGGTGGTTCCGCCACCGGAAGGCCGTCCCGCCGCGCTTCCGTTTTTGCGTATCGTTTCATGGCTGAGGAGATTCGGACATATAATACCTGCCGTCCTTCATTATGATGGAACGATTCTTCGGCAATTGCTGTACCGAGCCGTCGCTCAGGCAGACGATATTATGAATCGGGCACCGGGCCAAAACAACAGCCGGGTCACTCTCCGATCCGCCGGGATTCAAATACTCGTAGCTGAGATTGGCGGCGGACAAAGAAGTCCAGTTTGGCGCCGCAGTCCGTCCCTTGTCCGCCGGACAAACCAGGATTTTGGGCGTGGACAACTCGTTGCTCATCGCCAGCCAGCCGGGTGGCAGCACATCATTGTTGTCATTCGCCCAGATTCGGGCGGCGAGGCCGATCTGCTTGAGGTTGCTCACGCATTGGATTCTCAGGGCCTTGTCACTCGGGTCGCCGACACGGGCGAAAAAATCCTCATCGTTACCGGTTTGCGGCGCAGCCTGTGCTCCGGCAATGAGTTGCTGGTTTTCGGCGCGCAAGCGGGCGATCTCCTGCAACTGCGCCCGCAGCCGGGTGACCTCCTCGCGCAGTTGCTGCAACTCGCGGTTCTCCCGGCGCAACCGCTCCAACTCCTGATTTTCGGCGAGCAGTCGCTGATAGTCGAGGTTTTGGCGGCCCAACTGGTCGAGATTCTCCGCACCGGCCTTCAATTGTCTGTTCTGTTCGCGCTGTTCGGCAAGGTCCCGGTTCTGGACTGCAAGCACGAAGACGCACGAGAGGAAAATCACGGCGACGCCGAGCGCGGGCAGCCAGCGCCGCAACCACGGCGCGGGTTCATGGCGCGCGGCCGCCGCGACCGCGGGACGCGGGACGCTCACGTCGCGTTGCAGCCGTTCCAACAGGCCATCCGGCGCAGCCGGCTGCGGAGCTTTGCGCAAGATGGTTTCAATTTTTTCGTCGTTCATAGATCGTTCCTAAGCATTCCTCAGATGCGGTTCTGCCGTTCTCGCGCGCAGAAAGTCCAGCGCCTCGCGCAAACGGTACTTCACCGTGCTCGCGGCGATGTTCAGCGCCTCCGCGGTTTCGCTGAGAGACAGGCCCTGATAGTAGTGAAGGTGCACGACCTGCCGGGCGCCGTCATCAAGGCGCTCGACCAAGGCATAAACACGCCGGGACAGGTCCCGTTCCTCAACGTTTTGAAATGGGCCGGCGCCAGTGTCCGCGCATGACTCCCACCACTCATCACTCCGTGGGTCGGCGGGTCGGCGGGATCGCCGCCAGTCCACATAAACGTGATAAGCGATGCCGTGCAGCCAGGTGCCGAATCGGGATCGTCCTTGAAACGAAGCAAGGGAAAGCCACGCCTTGAAAAACGATTTTTGAGTAAGGTCGGCCGCTTCTTCGTCGTCGCCACAGAGCCGGCGCAGGTAGGCATAGATGGGCGCATAGTGAAGCTCAACCAGTTCGGACGCCGCCGAAGCATCGCCTTCCCGGGCGCGGTCGCATAACGTTTGAATCTGGTCGCTCATGCTGTTCGTGTCATCAGATTAGTCGCAACGGAACGCCCGGTTGGACAAAAGAATCTTCCGGTCCGCACGAAATCCCTGGCCAAGATCAATCGGAAGCCCGTTCTGCGAGAAGGTAAAATCCCCGGTTCAGGCGACCGGGTTGCGGGAGCAACGTAAAGGTGCGCAACTACCTGCCGGCGGCCGGCGACGAACGCCAGACCCAGTCGCCATCCTTTTCGTCGAACAAAGTCCTGCCGGACGTGCCGCCGTCATCCTTTGTATTCCAGCCGACGGAATAGAGAACGAACTGGCCGTCGTCCGTGCGACGGTATTTCAGAGGTTCGCCGGTGATTACATCGTTGGGCAATTGGGAAATGAACCCCGGGACAAGCGCGTCGAGTTTTTCGGGAAACGATCCATTGGCAAGCCGGTAGCGTTCCAATACGCAGGCAAGCGCAGCCTGGCCGGCGGCGGTTTGTGCCATCGCAGCTTTCAAAGGTACCTTGTTCAATTCGGGCAGGAATAGTGCTGCAATAACCTGGTGATGGAGGACAGCATTCAGGCCCTTTCCGAGGCGACCTCCGGAAACCTCCCGTTCGAGATCATGGGCGTGGAGCGAGACCTGATCCACAAAAACTCTTTTTCCAGCCGCGTCCAAGGCCCCTTCCAATTGAAGTTCATAAAGCCGGCAATAATTAAGCTGTTCAAGATTGTACCATCCACGCGGGGCGACCGCACTCAGCTGGATTGCGAGATCGCCGCCAAATGAGTTGTCTCGATCGACGAGATCAAACAGGTCGCTTGGGCGGTATTTTCGACGATACAGAAGATCGGCCGTCAAAACTCCTGCCGCCCGCTCTCCGTCAAGGGGCAATTTCATGTCCTCAAAAAAATTATACCGCTGAAGACGTGATTGAATCTCATTAAGCTGGGCGTCAGACCAGCGGCGTTCGGCCAAACCCTCCCAAATCGGCTGGGTTTCGATCTCAAAACAAGCGAGGCGTACCAGATAGGAAATCAAAAAGGGTTCGTCTTTTATCGAGTCGGCCAGGTGTAGCGACAGCTTCACGTCCTCCAAAGCGTTTTTGCTCTGACCGGCGGCGAGTTCGGCGCAGGCGCGGAGTCGCAGGCGCTGGCAGGTGGATTTGATTTGTGCGAGGTGAGGAATCAGAATTCCCCAGGGATTATCCAAATCGTAAACCACCGGATATCTCGAATACGGCCGTTGGATGGCGGCGCGGAGTTCCGCCAGAATGGTTTCGTCGGTTTTAAATCCCTCCAACACCATCGGAGCGGCTTGGGCACGCGACTCCAGGTCGAGTTTGTCCGACTCGAATTCCTGGCCCCGTTTCAATTGGCCAGACCGAATTGCATCAAGGGCCATTTGCCAGGCAACGAGGTCAACGAATTTTCTGCTGCTTCGGTCCTTGTCCGCCCTGGAGAAAACCCTCTCGTTGATTTCCACGAAATGGTCCCCCCATTGCTTGTCGATCCCACCCAAAGGTCCCTTTGGAAACCAGGCTTTGAGAAAGGGCGTGGCGGCGAAGTTTTGGTCGTCTGGCACGGGTTTGGGAATGAAGGCCCTGTAATCAAGCTGCTCACCGCGCGCTTCAAGCTTCCGCCGATATTTGTTCCAGACCCGCGCACCGCGCCAGTTTTCCTCGGCATAAAACAGCGCGACCAATGTGAGAAGACAAACCAGACCGAAAAGAAAACGGCGAAAATTGCGCCAGCAACACAACCAGCGGACGAACCGGACGACCAGCACCGCGGCAAGTCCGACGCCCACCGATATCGCCTCCGCGAATAACGCCAACTCCGCAGCTTCCGCTGCGGACTGCAACACAAATCCAACGCAAAAAACGACGACAAACACGGCGACGTCCAGCAGCCCAAACCATAGATACAGTTTCCGCCGCCCCCGCCAGGGCCGGGTCCAAATGCTTCGCGATTCCTCGCTCATGTTCGTTCCGCTTTCGTTCTGCGACCGCGGCCAGTCGCGCCTCCCGCATTAAGCTGCCGCGATTTCATGAGGTCCTTCACTGCGCGGACGAGGCTCCAAAGGCTTTGGTGGTTCGACCGCCGTTGGCGACCCGATCAACTCTACCAGCAGACGTCGCCGCTCTTGTAGTGCCATCAGCATCTCCGGCATCAAGACCGGTTTCGAGGTCTTCGCGATTTGCGCCGGCCCGCGCGTTACCACGTTGAGCACGAGAATCAGCAGCCACGCCGCCGCCAATCCCGCCCACGCCTGCGGGCAGGGCCAGAACAACTCGCGCCACCCGGGAACCGGTCGTGGTTTGAAGGTTGAACATCCAGGCCCGGTTTCACACCGCGCCGCGCCAAGGATTCCGTCCCGCCACTCAGCCGGGATCTGCCGTAATGGCTGGCGCTCCAGTTGTTTTTCCAAATCGTCCGGCTTCATTTGATCTCGTCATAGAGTGGACGCAGCCGCTCGCGCAATTTGTCTAGCCCATAGCGATAGCGGCTCGCCGCCGTGTTCATCGGTATTTCGAGCGTTCCGGCGATCTGCTCGAAAGTCAGGCCTTCCCAAAGCTTCAGGTGAATCACCGCGCGTTGCTCCGGCGGCAGCGCGCCCAGAGCATCGGCCAGTGCAATGCCAAAGTCTCGCTGGTCCGGATCGCCACTGGAGGCAAATAGCGTGATGGATTCCGCGGCGAGTTGTTCATGGTTCCTTTCGCGCGTGGCGCTTCGACGCATTGAATCCACCGCGAGATTGTGCGTAAGTCGGAGAAGGAACGCTCTCGTGTCGCGGACACCGCTCAAAAGTGTCGGCCGGCCGGCCAGCTTTACAAAAACCTCCTGCAACAGATCTCGTGTGTCCGCCTCGTTGCGCATCAGATTCAACAGAAAGGCGAACAGCGATTGAGCATGGTCATCGTAAAGACCGGCGAGAGAATCGGATGGCGACATTCGTCCACAAACAGACGCGCGTGGCCGGACAATTTGTCTAACGGACCTCGAACTCGGAATCCGTCCAGAGTCTGCTGCACGGTTTGACCGGCCTGTCCGGTCGTCATCACGCCGCGGGCAGCGTGAAAAAGAAGGTTGTTCCCTTTCCTAATTCACTTTCAACCCAGACCTCGCCGCCGTGCGATTGCACGATGTGTTTGACGATCGACAGACCCAGGCCCGTGCCGCCTTGTTCCCGCGAGCGGGCCTTGTCCACGCGGTAGAAGCGCTCGAACACGCGCTCAAGAGAATCGGGTGGAATGCCCGGCCCATCGTCACGGACAGAAACCTTGATCATTTGTTGGTCCAAAGGCCGCGACTCGATTCTGACCTGCCCTTGCGGCCTGCCGTACTTGATGGCGTTGTCCACGAGATTGAACAGCACCTGCTGAAGGCGCTCGGCATCGGCCTTCACCGTCAATCCCGCCGGAACATCGTCCTCCAGTACAACATCCCTTTCGGCCGCGCGTGTCCGCAGATCATTCAAGACTTCGCCTGCAACGCCCTTCAGTTCGACCGTCTGCACGTTCATCACGATCTGGCCGGACTCCAACCGCGAGATGGTCAGCAGGTCTTCGATCAGATAAGTGAGCCGGTCCGCGTGTTTTTCGATCGTTTGCAGGAAGCGCGCCGTGACTTTGGGATCGTCCTTGGCGCCATTGGCGAGCGTCTCGACGTAGCCCTTGATCATCGAAAGCGGGGTGCGGAGTTCGTGGCTGACGTTGGCGACGAATTCCTGGCGAGTGTTCTCGAGCTGCTTGAGCCGGGTGAGATCGTGAAAGACGAGAATGATCCCCTGCTGTTTTCCGTTGCGATCCAGCAGCGCGGTGGCATTGACCTGCAAGCAACGGTTGTCGAGGCCCGGCAGCGCCAGCTCGAGTCCGAGCACCTGGCCCTCCGTGCGGACGCGATTGACCAGCTCCTGCAGTTCGTGCAGACGCAGCGCCTCCATCATCGTGCGGCCGCGGATGTCGTTCGTCAGGGCAAAGAGGTGCTCGAGCGCCTGGTTGACAAGTCGTACGCGTTCGTCGGCGTCGAGCAGCAAAACGCCTTCGACCATGCTGTTGAAGATCGCCTGTTGCTGGGCCTCGGCCTGGGCGAGCGCGGCCTGCTGATGCTCCCGGGCCCGGCTGTTCCGCTCTGTTTGTTCCCGGAGCTGTTCGCGCGCCCTGTTAAACCGCCGCCGCCACAAAAAATGGAGCGCTGCCAGCCCAAGGCAGGCGGCAAGGGTCAGGGCGGGCCAGATGCTTTCCATGCTTTTGACGGCTCAACGCTTTGGCGGCACAGCGCGCATTACACGCGAAATCGTCAAAATGTGGAACCGCTAAATCCGGCGGTCAGTTCTCGACGAACCGGTAACCCACGCCGCGGACTGTGTCGAGATACCGGGAAGCCCGGCCCAGCTTTTCCCGCAGGCGGCGCATGTGGGTGTCCACGGTGCGGGTATCAATGAGGTTGTCGTACTGCCAGACATCCTGGAGGAGCTGCTCGCGTGACTGCACGCGCCCGCGGCGCTGGGCCAACACGGTCAACAGCTTGAATTCCGTCGCTGTGAGGTCCACGCGCCGGCCTTGAACGCTAACGAGGTGCCGCGGAACGTCGATGAGCAAATCCCCGATTTGGTAACGGTCTTTCTTGTCCTCTTCACTGCGCCCGCCTTTCAGCAGGTTCTTTACGCGCAGGATCAGTTCGCGCGGGCTGAATGGTTTGGTGACGTAATCGTCGGCCCCGAGTTCAAGGCCCAGCACGCGGTCTATTTCCGCCGCCTTCGCGGTCAGCATGATGATGGGAATGGCAGAGGTCGCCGGGTCCCGCCGAAGAATCTTGCAGACCTCCAGTCCGTCCACCTCGGGAATCATGAGGTCCAGCACGATCAGGTCCGGCGCCGCGGCGCGTGTTTTCTTCAGCGCCTCGTCGCCGTCGCCGGCGGTTACCACTTCATATCCCGCGCCCTTCAGGTTGAACTCGACAAGTTCGACCGCATCCGGCTCATCGTCCACCACGAGTATTTTCGGCATCACGCGGGCTTTGGTTACCATCCCGGACAGGTTCACACAATGACGCGGCAGTGACAAGACTGTTACAAGCGTGTGACGCGGGTGGAATTTTACTTGGACGGGCATGACCGCGGAGCCGTAAACTCGGATTGCCATGACCATCAGATCGCTATTTCTCGCTGCCGCCATTCCCTGGAGGGCCCTGCCCGCTGAATTGCCCGGACCGGTGTTGCCCGCCGGCGTCGGCGTCAACATCCATTTCACGCGCGGGCACGAACGCGACCTCGATATGATCGCCGCGGCCGGATTCAGGTTTATCCGCATGGATTTTGGCTGGGCGGCCATCGAACGGAAGAAAGGAGAATACGAGTGGTCGGAATACGAGGAGTTGACCGCCAGCCTGGAGAAGCGCGGCATCCGGCCTTACTACATCCTCGACTACTCGAATCCGCTTTACGAGGAGACGGTCACCGGAAAGAACCCGATCAGCGGCGCGGAACATCGCGATACCGCCTCGCCGCAACATCCGCAAAGCGTTGCCGCGTTCGCGCGCTGGGCCGCAGCCGCGGCGCAACATTTTCACGGACGGCACGTGGTTTGGGAAATCTGGAACGAACCGAACATTTCATTCTGGAAGCCGAAACCCGACGCCGGGCAGTACACTGCTCTGGCGCTAGCGACCTGCAAAGCGGTTCGTGCGGCCGACCCTCAAGCCACCATTGTCGCACCGGCAACTTCGACGTTTCCGTGGGAGTTCCTCGACCGCTTTCTGAAATCCGGGGTGCTTGAATACCTCGACGGCGTCAGCGTTCATCCCTATCGCTCCAAAGAGAGACCGCCGGAGACCGCGACGGCCGACTATCAGCGACTTCGCGGCCTGATCGAGCGTTACGCACCGGACGAAGCAGGGAAAAAAATCCCCATCATCAGTGGTGAATGGGGCTACTCATCCAACACAAAGGGCGTGTCGCCGGAAATACAGGCCGCCTTCATCGCGCGGCAACAACTGTCCAATTTGCTCAACGGCGTACCCATCTCGATCTGGTACGACTGGAAGAACGACGGCGAAGACCCGAACGAGAACGAACACAATTTCGGCACCGTCATTTACAACCTGAAACCCAAGCCCGCTTACACTGCGATTCAAACCCTGACCCGCGAACTGTCCGGTTATCGCATCGCCCGCCGGCACGACACGGGGAACGAAAAGGATTTCGTGCTGGTCCTGATGAATGCCAACGGTGAAACCAAACTCGCAGTCTGGACGGTTGGCGAGGCCCACAATGTGACGCTTGGATTGATGCCGACCACCGCAACCACGATCACCTGTGTCGGGAGTGGCGGCGAGAAGCGGAAACTGCGGGTCGAAGGAAATCGTTTGATCGTCGAATTGACAGCCGCGCCCGGCTACCTTTCGTTGGACCAGGTGAAGCTCAAATAAGGTGACACCTGCTTCCAGATGTCTTTGTCGGCAAGAAACAGGATTGCGAGCAGAATAGACGAAGACCCCGGCGATTATTGTGAATTAGGCTTCGACGCGTTTCATCCTGGGAACCGCGCTGACACGAATTGCCATCTGTGAAAAAACCATGATGTGATCACGGTCCTGGCTCGGGTTGTTTTTTTGCGATGAATTGGAATCCGGCCAAACAGTGGAATGGTTCAACTTTGACAGGGGCGGCTGGATGCCCGAAAATGGGCGCGCATGAAAAGTTCCTTGGGCCCGTTTTCCTTCCTCCCAATTGCCCTGATTGTTCTTAGCGCGGTTGGCTGCAACACCAAACCTCCTCCAGCGCCGACGGCGGCTACCGCCGTCAAAACGGGTCAGGTGACTGCTGCTGCCGCCAGGCTCAACAATTACGTCCTGGGCCGCGATTCAATGCCGCAGGAAGGGGTGCCGCGCGGGGAAGTGATCAAAATGCCGCCATGGACCAATAGCACCGTCTTTCCCGGCACGCACCGGGACTGGTGGGTTTACGTGCCGAAGCAATACGATCCGGCCAGGCCGGCGTGCGTGATGGTTTTTCAGGACGGCGGCGGTTACGTCAACAACGGAACCAACGGCCAGTGGCGCGTGCCGACCGTGTTCGACAATCTCATCGCCAAAAAGGAAATGCCGGTCACCATCGGCATCTTCATCAACCCGGGCGAAGTCCCGCCGGCCGAGCCGGGCAAGAAGGCGCGCAGCAACCGCAGCTTCGAGTACGATTCACTGGGCGATCAGTACGCGCGCTTTCTGCTCGAAGAAATCCTGCCTGCGGTCGGGAAAAAATACAACCTGACCAAAGATCCGGAAGGCCGCGCGATTGCCGGCATCAGTTCCGGCGCGATCTGTGCATGGACCGTCGCCTGGGAACGGCCCGGTGAGTTTCGCAAGGTGCTCAGCGCAGTCGGCAGTTTTACAAACATTCGGGGCGGTAATGTGTATCCCTCGCTCATCCGCAAGACCGAGAAGAAACCGATTCGCATCTTTCTGCAGGACGGTTCGGGCGACCTCGATAATCTGCACGGGAACTGGCCGCTCGCGAACCAGGAAATGGCGGGGGCGCTCAAGTTCATGGGGTACGACTACAAATTCGAGTTCGGGACCGAAGGGCACAACGCCAAGCACGGTGGCGCGATTTTGCCCGACTCCTTGCGCTGGCTCTGGAGGGACCATTCACCGTAACAAACTCGGGTTGCAGGCATAGGCCGTTTGACAAGTTTCGTCTCGAATTCTGCGATTAAATTAGGCTTTGATTTCGGCTTCTCGCGGAGCTATGAAGGGGCCGCCGGGAAAGCCCAAACGTTTTGACACGGTCGCAATTAACAGACGCCAAATCGCAGGTGTTGTGTCCCCCCGCTGCGTAACCGGAGAACGATGAAAATGAACTCGAAAGCAATTGGAGCAACGATCGGTCTCGCACTGATGCTTACATGCAGTTGCGGGAAGAAGGAGGCAGAAGCGCCATCGTCGTCTGAGCAGACCAAGCCCGCCAATGGTCTCGGCTCGCAGGCCAGGGACGCCGCCAACGCCGCCGCGACCGAGGTCAAAGAAACGGCCCAAAAAGTTGCTGCGGAGACCAAACAGGCGGCGCAAGACGCCGCCGCTCAGGTGAAGGACAAAATTGCCGCGCCGGTCGCCGACGCCAAGGACCTGACACAGGGGTTGATCGACAAGGCCAGGGGCTACGTTGCCGAAAAGAAGTACGAGGACGCGCTGGGTTCCCTTAAACAGCTCGCCAATGTCAAGCTCACTCCGGAGCAGCAGAAGGTCGTGGATGACCTCAAGGCCCAGCTTCAAAAACTGATGGGTAACCAGGCTGCTTCCGACGCCACGAAGGCTGCGGGCAATCTACTGAACAAGTAACCATCAAACAGAATAGAAAAGGACAATCGTGACAGCGATCACGACTGTAGGGTTGATGAAGGCCCGCTTGTTTTCGTTCGTGCGGGTCGAAGTGCTCGTTCTGATTGGGACATCCTGTGGACTGCTGCGGGCTCAGCCGGCGCCGTCGGAGGACAAAAGGCCGAAGTGGGAAAGCAGCGCCTTCGCCGGATTGACCCTGACCCGCGGGAACAGCGACACCCTGCTCGGCACCGCGAACGTCCTCACCGGTAAAAAGTGGGGCCACAATGAATTGAGTCTCGGCGCCGATGGCACGTACGGTGAAACGAAACTGCCGGGTGGGACGAACACAACGAAAAACGCCGAGTCCATCCACGGTTTCGGCCAGTACAACTGGCTGTTCGGTGAGCGGGCTTATGGCCTCGGCAGGGTGGACGCGCTGCACGACGCCATCGCGGACGTTGAATACCGCGTCACGCTCAGTCTCGGCGCCGGTTACTACTTCGTCAAAACGACGAATACGGTCCTGAGCGGGGAAGTCGGACCCGGCTATGTGTTCGAGAAACTTGGCAGCGATGACAACAGCTATGCCACGCTGCGCGTCGGAGAGAAGTTCACCCAGAAACTCAGCAGTCATTCCCGGTTGTGGCAGTCTGCGGAACTCCTGCCGCAGGTCACCGATTTCGGCAATTACATCGTCAACGCCGAGCTGGGCGTGGAGGCGGACATCAACACGCACCTGGGCTTGAACACGGTTTTGCAGGACACCTACAAGAATCATCCGGCGGCGGGACGAAAGCAAAACGACCTCAAGCTGATTGCCGGCTTAAAGTATAAATTTTAATCCGCTGGACTACAGCGATTCAATTCATGGCTCTGTCAATTCCTTTCCTGAGCGCGGGCAGTTCCTATAAATGGCGGTTCTTTCGCGCCGGCGGTTTCGATCAGGTGCGTTTGGAATCCGGCGCCGACCTGCTCGCGTTGGAGCAGCTCGACCTCAAGCTTTGGGCGGCGTTGAGTTGCCCCACACGCGGCCTCGAATTCGACGGCAGGACGCTCGATCTGCTCGATACCGACAAAGACGGCCGGGTCCGCGCGCCGGAAATTATCTCGGCAGTCAAATGGACGGCTTCGCTGCTGCGCGATCCGGGCGAGATTCTGAAAGGCGCGGACGCGTTGCCGCTCTCCTCCATCAATGACGCCACGCCGGAAGGCAAGCAGGTGCTCGCGTCGGCGAAACAGATTCTGGCCAATCTCGGCAACAAGGACGCAACGGCCGTCTCGGCTGCGGATACCGCCGACACCGTGAAAATCTTCGCGGCCACAAATTTCAATGGCGATGGCATTATCCCGGTGGATTCCGCGGAAGACGACAGCACGAAGGCCGTCATCAACGACATCGCCGCCTGCCTTGGCACCGTGACGGACCGGAGCGGCAAACCCGGAGTCAATCAGGAGAAGGCGGACAGGTTTTTCGCCGAGTGCCAGGCCTACTCCGATTGGTGGAAGAAGGCGGAGGGCGATTCCACCGCGCTGCCGATGGGTGAAAGCACGCCTTCCGCGGCGATCACGTTTCAGGCGGTGAAGGGCAAGGTGGATGATTACTTTGCGCGCTGCCGCCTCGCCGCGTTCGACGCGCGCGCGCTGGCCGCGTTGAACCGGCAGGAATCCGAATATCTCGCAGTGGCGGCGGGGGACCTGACCATCACCGCCCAGGAAGTCGCGGGTTTTCCTCTCTCGCGCATCGAGGCAAGCAGACCGCTTCCGCTCAAGGAAGGTCTGAACCCGGCGTGGGCTGGCGCGATCGCCAAATTCGCCGCCGAGGTCGTCAAGCCGTTGCTGGGTGACAGGGCTTCGCTAAGCGAAAGCGATTGGACCGGCGTCTCCGCCAAATTCGCTCCCTACGAATCGTGGTATGCGGGAAAGGTCGGTGCAACGGTCGAAAAGCTCGGCCTCGGACGAATCCGCGAAATTCTCGGCAGCAAAGCCAGGGATGCCGTGGCTGCGCTCATCGCGAAGGACAAGGCGCTCGAACCGGAGGCCAACGGGATTGCCGCCGTGGACAAACTCGTCCGCTGCTATCGCGACCTCCAGCAACTGCTCGTAAATTTTGTTTCGTTCGAGGATTTCTATTCGCGCAAGCGCAAGGCCGTGTTTCAGGTCGGAACCCTTTATCTCGATGGGCGCAGCTGCGACCTCTGCGTGCGCGTGGATGACGCCGGCAAGCACGCCGCGCTTGCCGGTCTGGCGAAGACTTATCTCGCTTATTGCGACTGTACGCGTCCGAGTGGTGAGAAGATGACCGTCGCGGCGGCGTTCACCGGCGGCGACTCCGACTACTTGATGGTTGGGCGCAACGGTCTTTTCTTCGACCGCAAGGGGCGCGATTGGGACGCCACCATCACAAAGATCATCGAAAATCCGATCAGTATCCGGCAGGCGTTCTGGTCGCCTTACAAAAAGCTGGTTCGCCTCGTTGAAGAACAGGTGGCCAAACGCGCCGCGGCGGCGGATGCCGCCACTGGCACGCAGTTGTCCGCCGCCGCGACGGACGCCGCGCACGTTGATAAAGTCAGGGCGGAACAGAAGAAGGTCGATGTGGGAACGGTCGCGGCAATGGGGGTGGCTTTTGGCGCCATCGGCAGCGCTTTCGCGACGCTCGCCGGTTATTTGACCGGCGTTTTGAAGCTGCCATTCTGGCAGGTCTGCCTCGCGTTTGCAGGCTTGTTGCTCATCATTTCCGGGCCAGCCATGCTCATCGCGTGGCTGAAACTCCGCCAGCGCAACCTGGGTCCGATCCTCGACGCCAACGGCTGGGCAGTGAACGGCCGCGTGAAAATGAACGTGCCGTTCGGCGGTGCGCTTACCTCCGTTGCGCAACTCCCCCCTGGCGCGCAGGCGGTCATTGACGATCCGTTCAGCGAGCCGCCGCGCACCTGGCCCAAACTCGTTCTGTTTGTCGTGATCGTGTGTTTCATTTTCAGTCTGTTGAATTCGTTCGGACTGATTCACACTCTGACCGGGGGGAAACTGGGCGATCCATCGTCGAAACGCGAACCCGCGAAGAAGGAAGAGACGTCCGAAAAAGCGGCTGCGATCGGCAACGGGGTTGGCTCAACGAACGTCCTGGCGGGCACCAACGCGCCCGCGAAATAGGCTGGAATCGAATGCGGCCACTCAGAGGTGCACGGCTGTGACGCTACTGCCCGGGCTGTGCGGCCGAAATCATGTGCTGTTTTTCCCAGGGTTCGAAGTTTCCATCATCCGTCTTGTGAACTTCGGAGTGGCCGTCGGCGAATCCATAGGTCCTGACCTGGCCTCCGGTTGGGACCGGCTGAGCTTCGCTTTCCCGAAGCACAATGACCGTTGCCGGATTGGTGATCACGTTCAACGAACCCTGGTACATAATTTCAAACTGATTGGTCGCCAGCAAGGTTTCGTCCCTGGCTTGATCCGGCAGAAAAGTCGCGGCCTGATCGAAACTCGCGGGGGACTGTCCCTGATGGGCGCCGGCATACTCATGAAACGCGAGCACCCAGTTTCTGGCATAACCCATTTTGGCGATGAACTGTTGCTTCGCGAGGGCTTCCTGCTTTTCCTGCTCGGTCGCCGAATCAATTTGCGATTGCCGGGCGTTCTGGGCTGCCCGTGCCAGTGACGCCTGCAACCGGCGGTTTTCCTCCTCCAACCTTCCCAACTCGTTCGTTTGCCTCCGAAGCAGCCCCACTTCGCCACGCAGTTTCATCAGTTCGCTCAGTTGATCCTTCGAGAGCTGGGAAATGTTTGTCGGGGTGCCAAGATTTGAAAGACGCGTGTTTTCACTTGCCAGGTTATCGGCCCGTTCGCGCAAAGACTGGTTCTCCGCGCGCAGTCTGGTTTGGGTTTGATGTTGAATCGCCAAAGGCGTCGCCACGCCGGCGACGGCAACCGCCGCCACAATGCCCGCTTTCAGTTTGGTCATGGTCATAAGTTTGAGAAGTGTGAGGCCGGTTCCGCCGGCCGTTGCTGCGCCTGTCAGG
>Ga0134126_10003104_pt1 | contig 20751 bp, 19 predicted proteins | sample KB31752_FD_96881 | JGI IMG/M metagenome (GOLD analysis project Ga0134126, IMG submission 96881) | Terrestrial soil microbial communities with excess Nitrogen fertilizer from Kellogg Biological Station, Michigan, USA - KB3-175-2 | ecosystem: Environmental > Terrestrial > Soil > Unclassified ... | reverse complement strand
GGGGCAAACGCATGCGTTTGCGCCCCCGGGGATCGAAGCGGCGCGGGCCCGGCAGGGCTGGGTCCCGGGGTGCGAGCATCGCAGCGAGCACGCCCTGCCGAGCGTAAAGCGGGTCGCGGGGCGCAGCCCCGCGGGGTCCCGCGCCAGGCAATAGGGAGCGACGGGAGGAGGATTGTTTTCGCCTACGGGTCGGAACCCCAGCCGGGGTGTCCGGGTTCGGACGCGGGCGTGCGGCTACGGAAGGCCGACGCGGTGCCACGCGATGAAAACATTGAGGTTAGGGCGGCAGGCGGCGTGCAGGAGAGAGGGGATATGAGCACGCTCCTGCAGGACCTCAAGTACGGCTGGCGGATGCTGGTCAAGAACCCGGCGCTGAGCCTGATCGCCATGGCTTCGCTGGCGCTGGCCATCGGGGCCAACACCGCGATTTTCACCGTCTGGAACGCGGTGCTGCTGCGCAGCGTGCCGGTGGCGGACCCGAACCGGGTGGTCAATCTCTATACCCAGGATCTGGGCACGCCCGGGCTGGGCGGCGCAGTATACCTGGCGCTGTCCATGCCCAATTTCCGCGACTACGCCGCCGAGCCCGGCGTCTTCAGCGGTCTGGCCGCGTTTCAAGACACGGGGGCTTCGCTGCGCTACGGCAGCCAGACCGATCAGGTGCGGGTCGAGATGACCACGGGCAATTACTTCCAGCTGCTGGGCGTGGCGGCCGCCAAAGGCCGCACGTACGCTGCGGCTGAAGCCGCCGAAGATGGACAAGGCACGTTGGCGGTGCTCGACTATGACTTCTGGCGGCGGCGCTTCGGCGGCGATGCCTCCATCATCGGCCAGACCGTGAACTTGAATGGCCGCAGCTTCATGGTCACCGGGGTGGCGGCGGCGGATTTCCACGGCACGCAGCGGCTGGCCGGGGTGGATCTGTGGGTTCCCATCACCATGCATGATGCGCTGCTGACCGGCCAGATCAAGGGCTATTTTCCGCAGCGCCGTCCCCGCATGACCAACGCCATCGGGCGCTTGGCTCCGGGCGTGGCCCTGGGCCAAGCCCAAGCCGCGGTGCGCGTCGAAGCACAGCAGCTGGCGCGCGAGTATCCTGCCGACAACCGCGGGCAAACCGCCACGCTGGTCCCGCTGTCCGAATCGGCGGTGAATCCCAACGCGCGGCCGGTCTTCGAGCAAGCGCTGGGCATGATGCTGGCGGTGGTGGGGCTGGTGCTGCTGATCGCCTGCGCCAACGTGGCGAACCTGCTGCTGGCCAGGGGCCTGTCGCGGCACCGCGAGATCGCGGTGCGGCTGGCGATGGGGGCGACGCGCAAGCGCCTCGTGCGGCAACTGCTGTGCGAAAGCACGCTGCTGGCCTTGTTGGCCGGGGTGGCCGGGTTGTGGCTGGCGCGCTGGGCCTGCACGCTGCTGTGGGCGAACCGGCCGGCGGCGCTGCTCAACGCCGGGCTTTCGATCCCGCTGGACGCGCGCGTGCTGTGGTTCGCGCTGGGCATCTCGCTGCTGACCGGCATCGGCTTCGGCCTGGCGCCGGCGCTGAATGCCACGCGCATGGACCTCATCACCCAGCTCAAGGAGCGCAGCCAGCCGGCGCTGAGCGGGCAGCGGCCGTGGAACCTGCGCGGGCTGCTGCTGATCGGCGAGGTGGGGCTGGCGCTGATCGCGCTGATCGTTTCCGGGCTGTTCCTCTCGAGCCTGCGCCAAACGGAGGGCACCAACCCCGGCTTCGCCGCCGACCAGCTCGCGTCCCTGCGCTTCGATCTTGGCACCGCCGGCTATTCGCTGCGGTCGCCCGGCGCCACTGCCGGCTCGGCCACTCCCAGCAGCCTGTCCTCCGGCGCGCTCGACACCTTGCTGCGCCAGTTGCAGGCGCGCGCCTCGGCCATTCCCGGCGTGGCCTCGGCCACGATTGCCACCGGCACGCCCATGGCCGCCGCCGGGTTTGCGCGCAGCTACTTGATCGAGGGCGAAGCCCCGCAAGCCGGGCGCGCCTCGCGCTTCGTTTCGGTGGAGAGCATCACGCCCGGGAACTATTTTTCGACCATGGGGATACCGCTGATCGAAGGCCGCGACCTTCTGCCCACCGATAACGCCACCAGCCAAAAGGTGATTGTCATCAACCAAACCATGGCCAAACAGGTGTGGCCCGGACAGGATGCCTTGGGCAAACGTCTCAAGTTCACCGGCGACACGGACTTCACCCAGGTCATCGGCGTTGCCCGTGACATCAAGTACTTCACGCTTTCGGAAGATCCCACCCCCTTTGCTTATTTTCCGTTGGCGCAGTACCCCGCCACGGCGCTGGGCCTGACGGTGCGCACCCAGGGTTCGCCGACCGCCGCGCTCGAACCCATGCGGCAGGCGGTGAACGCGCTGGTGCCCGGGGTCGCCGTCACCCAGGACCAGCCGGCGTCGGTGCCGATCGCGCAATCGCTGTGGGCAGCCAAGGCGGGCGCCTACCTGCTGACCGCGCTGGCGCTGCTGGCCACGCTGCTGTCGGCGATCGGCATTTACGGGGTCATGAGCTACGGGGTGCGGCAGCGTTCGCGCGAGCTGGGCATCCGGGTGGCGATGGGAGCGAGCAGCGGCAACATCTTCGCCCACGTGCTGGCCGGCGGCATGATGCTGGTGGCCATCGGCGCGGCGGTGGGCATCGTCGGGGCGCTGCTGCTGGGCCGGGCGGTTTCGGCGCTGCTGTTCGGGGTGGGGGGCGCGGATCCGGTGACCTTTGCCGCCTATTCAGGGCTGTTCCTGCTGGTGGCGCTGGCGGCGGGGTTCTTTCCGGCGCGGCGGGCGACGCGGGTGGATCCGATGGTCACGCTGCGCAGCGAGCAGTGAGCCGTGGGCAGTGGGTGCGGCGCAGGCCGCTGCAGCCCTGCTTCGCCACGCTGTAACCTTCCTTAAGGAGGGCGGTTTAGGGCCATGAAGGGAAACCATGGCCGGGGCGATGCCTTTACCTATGCTGGTGCCGCGAACTGCCGGGCTTGTCGTTGCTGGGGATGCGGGCCGCGACGCTGACGATCTGCTCATGTCGCAGGTGCGGGCCGGCCAAGTCGAGGCCCTGACCCCGCTGTTTGACCGCCACCACGGGCCGCTGCTGAACTATTTTGTCCGCCTGGGCACGCCGCGGGGCTTGGCCGAGGACTTGGTGCAGGACACGTTCGTGCGCATCCTCAAGTACCGGGCTACCTACCGCCCCGGTGGACGGTTTGCCACCTGGATGTACTTCATCGCCCGCAACGTGCGCCTCGACCAACTGCACAAGCGGCGCGGCGAGGTCGAGTGGGATGACGCCTATTCCCCGCAGGTGATGCCCAGCGACCGCGCGCAAGCCGCGCAGGAGCAGGCGCTGCTGGAGCAAGCCATGGCGCGACTGCCGGAGGACAAACGGGAAATCCTGGTGCTGAGCCGGTTTCACGAGCTGAAGCACGAGGAGATCGGCGCCATCCTGGGATGCGAGACCGGCACGGTGAAGGTGCGCGTGCACCGCGCGATGAAGGAGCTGAAGGCGCAATTCGAATTCTTGTCGGCACGAGGTGTGCAATGAATCCCTGTGAAACGGCGGCGGGACTGCTGCCCGAATATTTCGACAACGCCTTGCGCGCCCCCGAACGCGCCAGCGATTTGCTGTGGCTGCACCAGCACTTGGCCGAGTGCGGCGAGTGCGCCGGCATGGCGCAACTGTGGCAGAAGCTGGGCGATCTGCCGGCGGCGTCCCCCTCGCCGATGGCGCGCGACCGCTTCCTGGACATGCTGGGCGCCTACCAGCAGGGCCTGCTGGCCCACACCGCCGCGCCGGCGCGCGATTTCGGCGGCCGGCGGCATGGGCTGGCGGCGTTCTGGCTGCGTCCCGGCTTCGCCTTGGCAGCGGCGGCGCTGTTGCTGGCGGCGGGCCTGGGCCTGGGCTGGGTGACGCGCGGGGCCCTGAACGGCGGCGCGGCCGCCGCGACCTCGAACCAGCAGGTCGCCGACCTCGAGCAGGAGGTGCGGACCACGCGGCAGCTGGTCGTGCTCTCGATGCTGCAGCAGCAATCGGCCAGCGACCGGCTGCAGGGCGTGAGCTACAGCACCAGCCTGGCCTCGAGCGATCCGCAGGTGGTGGATGCGCTCATGCATTCGCTCAAGTTCGACAACAGCCCCGATGTCCGCCTGGCCGCGGTGGATGCGCTGTCGCGGCACGCGGCGCAGCCCGGGATCCAGAAGGGCTTGGTCGAGGCCTTCAGCTATCAGAAATCGCCGCTGGTGCAGATCGCGCTGGTGGACAGCTTCGTCGAGACGCGCGACCGCGAGGCGCGCGGCTTGCTCGAGCAGGTGAGCAAAGACGCCAGCTACAGCCCCGAGGTGCGCCAGCGCGCGGCCTGGGGCCTGCAGCAGCCGACCTGGAACTAGGAGCCTTTCCATGCGCAACGAAATCCTTGACAAATGGCTGAACGCGGGGGCCGCGCCGTTGGCACTGCGGGCCAAGTCGGCGCGGAGTGACCGCGAAATTCCGAAGGGCGGCCCGCCCCCGGGGACCGAAGCGGCGCGGGCCCGGCAGGGCTGGGGTCCCAGGGACCCAGCCCTGCCGAGCGTCAAGCGGGTCGCGGGGCGGAGCCCCGCGGGGTCCCGCGCCAGTCAATTCGGCGCCGCCTTGGCCGCCGCGTTCGCACTCACGCTGCAGGCGGGCGCGGCCGCGCAGAGCTATCGTCATCTCTCCAGCCGCTGGGCGGTGCAGTTGCCTGACCAGGTGACCAGCAAGACGGTCGAGGCGGGCGCGACGCCGCTGGTGAGCGTGGACAACCTCACCGGGCCGATCACGGTGACCGCCGACGGCGGCAGCCAGATCCGCTTCACCGCCACCGAGACCATCTACGCCGACTCGCAGCAGGCTGCGAGCGACGCCCAGCGCGACGTGCACCTCGATGTCACCCCCGCCAGCGACCGGCTCACCCTCTACGTGGATGGCCCCTTCCGCTGCGGCGACGACGGCCACACCTCGGCCAAGTGCGGCGACCATTGGGGCTGGCACTGGGACAACCCCGGCTATGAAGTGCAGTTCGCCTTCGAGCTGCATGTGCCCGCGGGCACGCGCCTCGATCTGCGCACCGTGAACGGCGGCGACATCAAGGCCGCGGGAACGCGCGGCGATTTCGCGGTGCGCAACGTGAACGGCGGGATTGACCTCGAGCAGATGGCGGGCAGCGGTCAGGCGACCTCGGTCAACGGCCCGGTGACGGCGTCGTTCACTTCGAATCCGCGCACCGATTGCCTCTTCCGCACGGTGAACGGCAAGCTGAGCCTGTATTTCCCCGCCGGGCTGGGGGCGGACCTCAGCTACCGGACGGTCAATGGCAGCGTGTTCAGCGATTTCGCGGTGGCGGCCGAGGCCGGGGCCGCGCCAGTGAGCGAGAGCCGCAACGGCATGCGCGTGATCCGCAGCAGCCGCGAGAGCCGGGGCAGGATCGGCGCCGGCGGCCCGGCGATCGCCCTCGACACCGTCAACGGCAGCATCTTCATTCACCAACGGAAATAGGTAACTATCATGCTGTTTTCCGGTATTGGAAAGCAGAGGACCTTATGACGCAACGCACTCTCTCCTTCCTGTTCACCGCCGCCATCGCCGCTTCCATGAGCCTGGCGGCTCCGCGGGCGATGGCCCAGCAGGGCCAGGGCTCGGGCCAAGGCCAGGGCTCGGCTGACGCCTCGACCGCCGACCACGTGGTGGTGCCGCTCAGCCATCCGGGGCAGCCGGCGACGCTGAAGGTCTCGGTCGTGACCGGCTCGATCACGGTCAAGGCCGGCGCGGGGAACAACGTGGTGATTGACACCGAGAGCAGCAGCGACGGCGGTTCCCGCCGCCGCGACCGCCCCGAGCCGCCCGAGGCGCAAGGCATGCACCGGCTGAACACCAGCGCCGGCATCACCGCCGAGGAAGACAACAACGTGGTCACCGTGCACAACTCGGTCTTCGGCGGCGGCAGCCTGGTGATCCAGGTGCCGGCCAACACCTCGGTGAGCCTGCACTCGGTCAACGGCGGCAAGATCGAGGTGGACGGCCTCACCGGCGACATCAGCGCCGAGAGCACCAACGGCAACGTGATCCTCAACAACGTCGCCGGCAGCATCGTGGCCAGCGCGCTCAACGGCCGTGTCACGGCGACCATCACGCGGCTGGATTCCTCGAAGCCGAGCTCGTTCAGCTCGCTCAACGGCACGATTGACCTGACGCTGCCGGCTGACGTGAAGGCCAACCTGCGGCTGAAGAGCGATCATGGCGACATCTACCTCGACGACGGCTTCAACTTCCAGGCCACGCGCACGCCCTCGAGCTCGAGCAGCGGCAGCCGCGACTCGGACGGCATGTACAAGGTGCGGGTGGACCGCAGCGTCTACGGCACCCTGAACGGCGGCGGCAGCGAAATCCGGGTGCAGAACTTCAACGGCAACATCTATTTGCGCAAGGGCAAGTAGCGGAAGTGCCAGATCCGCTTCGCGCCCCGCCGGCCACGAGGCCGCCGGGGCGCGCGGCGTTTCAGGTCGAGAGCCCGGCGGCTCGGGCCAAGGCCGACTGCTGGCGATCCCAGGTGCAGAAACGGCTGGCGGCCAGCTCGATCGCGCTGGCGACGTGGAGCGTGTCCAGGATGCGGATCGGAAGCCGGTGCGCGAATTGCAAGGCCAGCTCCTGGCACCGGGCCACGGCGCGCGGCGGCAGCGGGAGCACGGCCCAGACGCCGGCGGCAAGATCGTCCTCCATGGCGCGCTGCACCGCTTGGGCTTGGGACGGGCTGATGCGCTTTCGAAGCACATTCTGCCCCAGCACGTGCGCCCATTCCGCTTGATGAAGTTCGGTCAACGCAAAGCGCTCGCTCGACGCCCGCCGCAGCCGTTGCGCACGCTGGGAACGCGCTTCGTCGAGGTAAAGCGAAACTACGAAGCTCGTGTCGGGATAGATCAATGGCGGCTCTTGCGGCGGTCCTCGATCAGCCATTTCACCGCGGGCAGGCGTTTGCCCCCGAAGATGGCGCGGGTGCGCGCGGCGAAGTCCGGCAGCGCGAACTTCTCCGGGGGTGCCGGCGAGATGATGGCAATCGGGCGGTTGTGCTCGCGCAGCTCGACCGTCTCGCCGCGGCGGAGCCAGTTCTTGAGCTGGCGCGTGTTGCGCAGCTCGCGGAGTCCCATGCTCTGCATGCCTTAAAGTGGCACATTTCTGGCCTTTTCGCAAACGCCGCCTGTGCTAGAGTGCCATCGTGAAGCTCCGGGTTCTGTTCGTCAGCGACGACGAGGACGACATCCGCATCGGGGCGGTGAAGGCGCCGCATCGGCTGGCCGAGGCGCTCGAGGCCGACGGCTGCGAGTGCACGCTGCTGTTCCACGAAGACCTCGGCCGCTGGCCGGCGCGCGAGCGGCTGCGGTTGGCGCTTGCGCCGTGGCTGGCATGGCGGGCGGTGTGCCGCGCGTGGCGCGAACGCGGCCCCTTTGACGTGATTGATGCCGCCGGCGCCGAGGGTTTTGCCCTGGGGCTGCTGCGCAGGGTGAGCTGCTACCGCGGGGCGGCGCTGGTGGTGCGCAGCCATGGCCTGGATCGCTTCTACCTCGCCGGGCTGGTCGCCGACCACCGCGCCGGCTTGCTGCGCAAGCCGTGGCACCGGCGCATCCTTTATCACTGCACCCGCGTGCTGCCCGAGGCGGCCGCCTACCGCCGCGCCGATGCCGCCATCGTGCTCAACCGCGCCGAGGAAAGGCTGCTGGCCCCGCGCACCCGCCATGTGCGGACCATTGCGCACGGTGTGCTGCGCTCGCGCTTGGCCGAAGCGCCGCCGGCCGGCTCGCCGCGCGGAGGCGGCATTCTGTTCAGCGGGACCTGGCACACCGGCAAGGGCATTCACTACTTGGCGGAGGCCTACCGCCGGCTGCGCGCCCGCGGGGTTGACGCTCCGCTGACGCTGCTCAGCGGCATGGAGGAAGGCGCGGAGTTCGAGAAGGAGGAGAACTGGATCCGCAGCTACTTCGCGCCCCAGTGCCAAGCCGGATTGACGGTGCTGCGGCGCAGCCATGACCAAGACGCGGTCTTCGCTTTGTACCGCAGCCACGACTTGCTGGTTTGCCCCTCCAGCACCGAGGGCTTCGGCATGGTGGTGCTCGAGGCGCTGAGCCAGCGGCTGCCGGTGGTCTGCTCGCGAGCCGCAGGCGCGGCGGAGCTGCTGGAGGATGGAGGCAACGCGCTGCTGGTTCCAGCGCGGGATGCGGCGGCCTTGGCAGGAGCGCTGGAACGGCTCTGGCTGGACTCGGCGCTGCGCCAGAGTTTGGCGGAAAACGGCTACGCCCGTGTCACCGAGCTTACATGGCGGCATGCGGCCGCTGCAACCCAGGAAACCTATCGAGAGGCCAGGCGCGCGACGCTCGCGGCGGGCAGCCCGCAGCGCTCGATGCCGTGATCGCGGGCGGGGCCGATCGCGGCAGCTGTAAGGCGCCCTGAGCAGAGCGGGCGCCCGCACCCGGCCTGCGCCGTCCCAGCAGGCTCGGGGCTGCCGGGGACCGAACGCGGAGGCCGCGCCGTTGGCACTGCGGAACAAGTCGGCGCGGAGTGACCGCGAAATTCCGAAGGGACAAACGCATGCGTTTGCGCCCCCCGGGGATCGAAGCGGCGCGGGCCCGGCAGGGCTGGGGTCCCGGGGTGCGAGCATCGCAGCGAGCCCGCTCTGCCGAGCGTAAAGCGGGTCGCGGGGCGCAGCCCCGCGGGGTCCCGCGCCAGTCAATAGCCACGACTCCAAGCGACCGTAAGGAGCGACCCAGGAGTGGAGTATCCACCTTCAGGTTGCGGGATCGAGGCGGGCGAGCTGCTCGAAATGGGCATCGTCGTGGGCCAAGCCCAAGCGGTGCTGCCGGGCGCAGCAAAAAATCAGCAGGTCCGGCAAGGGCACGGTCGCGCCAGCCCGCCGCGCCCGATCGGCCAATGTGATGGCGCGTTCCCAAACCGCATCGGTGATGGCGTAGTCCGGCAGCACTTGCCGGTAGCGCTCAAGGGTTCGCCGCTCATGGGCATTTCCGATTCCGCGCCACAGCTCGAGTCGCACCACCGGACACCACGCGGCATCGCCCTGGAGCAGCAGCGCCTCGACCCGGGTGCGCTGCGTGGCGTCACCTCGGCAGCGCAGCTGATGCACCCACAACGAAGTGTCCACCAGGACGGCCACGGATTATTTTGGGCGGGGCGTCGCGCCCCGCCGCCGTTTCTCGCCGAAATGCCCCCGCTCGCGGCCGGCCTCGACCGCCTCGATTTCCGCATTGGTCGGGAAAGCATCTGCGAAGGTGCCGCTGTACCCCACCAGCGCGGCCATGCGCCGCTTGCGGTTGTACTCCTGCATGACCGACACCACCGCCTCGCGCTTGCTCTTGGCGCCGGTCCAGCGGATGGATTCCTTCAGCACGTCTTCGGGAATATCCACGGTCGTCTTCATGCTTCTCATTCTACTGGAAGTCGCATCCTCCCGCCCGGGCACGGGAAGGCATGGAACGGCTCGTTGATTTGGCGCGGGACCCCGCGCGGCCGCCCGGCCCGGCGCTGTAACAACGCAGGGCCGGTTCGAGGCCGCGCCTCATCTTTTGCCGGGGGCGCAAACGCACGTCGGCCCCGCCAAGATGCCTTGCGCCATATTGCTGTACACCGTGTGCCCGCCCCCCATGCCGCTCGACACGAAGCTTTGCGCCAAGTGCACCGGGCCGCTGAATGCGTTCCCGCCCAGCGCGCGGGTGACGAACCCGGCCGCGCCGCCCTTGGGCACGCCCAGCGCATGCGCCACGCCCGCCAGGCTCGCCTTGTCCGGGTTGTCCGCGGCGGACGCCAGCGTGCTCCGACCGCTCGTGCTCGCCCCGGTTCCGCCATTGCCGCCCCGCCCGGCACCGGATCGTTCGAATCCACCCCGATCATCGCCCAACCCGCGTCAAGAGCCTCGCCCCTCGTTCGCATGCCGACGGTTCGGAGATCACCAGAGCCCCTCCCTTGTGCTCTCAATCCGCTCTGCACGCACGCATTTTCAGCGGTCTGCCTATTTATCGGCTTGGTTCTGTTCAAATCTGTTTCGGTGTCCTTAGGCTCGCCTGGCGGGAACGGCGCTCCACATCCTTACGGATGAATGCGCAGACGACGCCGTCAACGGCCGCGAAAAAAGGTAGATACACTTCCGCCGCAACGCCCCGCGTAAGCACACCAAGCGCGACCGAGATCGCGCCCACGACGATGCCGAGCAGTGCGAAAAATCCGAACCACTGGAGGGCAATGTGCGAAGCGTGAGCGCGCAAATCGGCGCCTTGTCTGCGCATGCCTGAAAGGATCACCGGCAGCGCGAGCCCGGAGAGGAAGAGTGCGAGATAGCCTTCAGCGAGGGCCGTCCGGTTTTCATGATGAAACACCAGCGCGACGATCAGCATCGGGACTGCTGCGCCGAGAGCCGCCCCGGGTATCGCAGCCATTGCGAGGGGCTTCGCACGGTTCGGTGCCGACTCGGGGAACGCTGGGACAGTCACGTTTTTGAAAAACCAAACCCCACCGACAAATTCGCCCGCGCCAATGGCCCCGAAAATGGGGCCGGCTCCGATGCCAGCCGCACAAGTTAATGGCTCAACCGGAAGTGGATCCACGCATAGTCCAAGCTCTGGCCCGACATCACCGCCAGTTTACCCCCGTCGGGCCCATACAGGTATTCGTTGGTCGTGCCGTGCGTGCTCTCGACCGCCCGCCCCAGCGCGTCGAAGACCACCTGGCTTCCCTCGAGCTGCACCGGCCGACCCTCGTTGGATCGTCGAGCAGGTTCCCGTTCGGGTCATAGTTTGGCGAAAATCCACGTTCCCCATCAGGTTCGTCACGATGCGGTTGTCGTCCCCCGTGGTTCCGTAGCTGGCCTGGAAGGGCGCGTCGCCGGACTTCGCCACGTTGCCGTAGCGGTCGAGCGTGAAGGTCTGGTTCAGCACCGGGGTGCTGCCGTTCTTGCGAGGCCTGTGCCAGCGATTGCTGTGGCTGCGCCGACAATGTCGAGAGTCCCCGCGACGGGAACCTGAACTGTGAGGCACCGCCCTCCCGGGCGTTAATCCCGTGTCCACGTGTCGCGCCCGCCTGCGGGGCGGCGGCGCTGCCGCACGGCAGCGGCAAAAAACAGGCCGGACGCAACGGCGCTGAAGAACCCATTGGCTAGGCTCGCCGCACGAACCGGAAACTCGACCCGATCCGCCCAGCAAAGTCCGAGCGAGACGGCAAGAAAAACCCATCCTGCTCGCCCAATTGGGTCAACTGAAATTCGTGCGAGATTGATACATTCGATGAATGCAATGGTGGCGACGATCAGGAACAGCGCCGAATGTTGGCTGCCAGAATTCACGAAGGCGGTGATCGCCGCCCATGCCGAGAAAACTCCGACAATGCCATAGAGCGCGCCCTGCCATCGGGTCGGAGGGCTGACCCTGCTCACTCGCGCCCGCCGTAAACAGCCTCTGAGCACTGCCGATTGATCACCCAGGCTCCGCCGATGTCGTAGGCGGCCATGACCACCAGCGCCCAAGCAGCACGCGGGACGTTCCCGCTTCCGATGTAGTAAAGGGGCGCGACGTTCACAAGGCCGGTGACCTCATTGGAGTGGCTGTCGCTGGTGGCAGCCCCGAACTCGCACGCGACAAAAGATCCGTAGCTCCTTGAATGCACCGCTGCGTTAGAAACCTGCGGCGCTGGAAACTTCGCTGGCAACGGCTTGAACGGCGGATTTGGAGTTGCGCCGCTTCCGCTTGGCGCGGTTGTATGCGGATGAAGCCGGTCGATGGCCTCCAGGTAATCGATTGTCGCAATATCGTTGATGCCGACATCCTGGTCCATGGGCAGCGGCTGTGGTTTGTCCTGGACCGTGAACACCTGCGAGGGGAGGTCCGGGCAGGGCCCGGCGGCGTCAGTGACGTAGACCGTCGCGCCATTTTGGGCGATTGCCGTGTGGCACAGCCCCAGCGGATCGGTCGAGTTCAGCGGGGTGCCGTTGACATACGCGTAGCGGTTCCACGATTGGGGGTTGTTGGGATCGACGGCGGCCAGGCCGGCCGGGTCGGGCGTCCACCAGCGGCCCTGGACGGGGTTGTACTCGCGCATCAGGAAGTCATATTGGTCGCCGTTGATGTCGGCCTTCTGCCCGGTGAAGCTGCGGTCGCTGCCGGTCGAGGAGAAGGCTTCGCCGTAGGGGGCGTAGCCGACAGCGCTCCAGACCGTCTGCAACGGGGTCGAGGCCAGCGGCGCACTGCCGAGCTGGTCGGCGTGGCGGTAGGCGGTCAGGCCGCCCGCTGCGTACACGGCTTCGGCGCCGCCGGGCAGCGGAATGTCGGCGCGCGCGAGCGTCTGGCCAGCCATCACCGCAATCTTACCGCCATCGGCGCCGTACAAGAACTCGATGCTGCCCGAGGGCTCGGCCGCCTCGGCGGCCCTTCCGAGCGCGTCGTAGAGCACGTTCGTGCCCTCAAGCGTGACCGCTTTGTTCTCGGAGTCGTAGGAGTTGACGCTGCTGGTGCTCTGCGCCGGGTCGTTGATCAAGTTTCCGTTGGCATCGTAGACACCGGCGACGCCGCCGACGCTGCTGATCTGGTTGGCGAGGTTGAAGTCGGCGGAAAAGCTGGTGCCGGTGGTGGCGTCTTTCCGCACGTTGCCGTAGCGGTCGAGCGTGAACGTCTGCGTCCAGACCCCGGGGCAATCCACCTTGGCGATTCTGCCGAGGTCGTCGTGAAGGTAGTTGCAGGTCGTGCTCGGCCCGCTGGGGAAAATATTGTTGCTCAGCGCCAGCGAGCCCAGCGTGCCGTCCGGGTTCCAGCCGAGCGTGCCGACGTTGACGTTCGCGCCCACGTAGAAGTTGTACTGCGTCATGCGGCCGGTCTTCGCGTCGTATTGGTAGGCATCGGAATCGTTCGAGCCGAACGCGATCGCGCTCAGGCCGTCGGCGCCGTAGCTCGCGGATTTGACCAGGTTCGTCGAACCCGCCAGCACCGTGGTCGGACGGCCTTCGCCATCGAGCGAGTAGGTGATCGCGGGCACGCCGGTTGGCAGGGTCAGCACCGAGGTGGCGCCGTTGGCATAGTGCTGGGCGGTCGTCTTGTACCAGCCGCCCGAATCCGTGCTCGATTGATAGACGTCCACCTCGCTCGCGCCCGGGTTCGGGTAGCTGAAGCCGAGGTCGGTGGTGTGCGCGTCGCCGGTGTAGGCCTCGGCCAGCTTGCCTTGGACGTTCTGCATCACCGCGCCACCGTTCGGAAGCGTGGCGGCGTCGTAGATGAAGTGCTTGGTCGAGGTCTGCCCGTGGTTTGGGCCGGAGGGATATTGCACCTGGGTCACGCGGTGCAACGCGTCGTGGACGTAGCAGTTGGTATTGCCGTTGGCGTCCACGCGGCGCAGCAGGTCCCCGTTCGAGTTCCCGCAGGTCGAGTCGCCATCGTAGAAATAGGACGTCATCCCGTTCTCCGGGTTCACCTCGCTGGTCAATCGCCCCAGTTCGTCAAAATTGTAGTTGCGCTGCTCCACGCCCTGGTTCACCTGCGTGATCTGGCCCGCGCCGTTGCGGGCATAGTTCGTCACCCAGCCGCTGCCCGCAATCGCTGCGCCGCAGCCGGCGGAGCCAGCCTGCGCCGTGACCTCGCAGACCTCGATCAGCCGGCCCAGGCCGTCGCTCACCTGGATGCGGCTGACACCGCCGGGCGCGATCGTCTCGGTGGCGTTCTGGACATAGCTGATGTTGGTCGCGCTGCCATCGCCGCCCGTGATTTTCACCGGGCGCGAGAGGGCGTCGTAGGCGGTTGTGGAGAAGATCGTCCCGTTGCCGCTGCCTCCGGTTGACGTGAAGGGCCTGCTTGTCTGGCTCGGGCGGTCCTGCGCGTCATAGACCGTCTCGACCGTGTCCCATTGGTCCACGCCAGGCGCCTGGCGGCGCTGCTCCAGCACCGGCCGCCCCAAGCCGTCCCGCACCGTGAGCACATCCACGGTCGAGACCCCGGAATTGAATGTGGTCGCCTGCTCGCTGGTGTTGGGAGCATAGCCGAAATAGGTCACCTGCATGCTTGGCACGGCGAGCGTGATTGGGCGCCACATCGAGTCAAAGCCGGTGCTCGTCGTCTGGCCGTTCTGGTCGGTCGAGCTGGTCATCACCCCGCCGTTGCAGTCCCAGACTATGCTGGTGTTCACCGCCAGCGGAATCTGCAGGCTCTTCACCTGCGTGGGGAACGCGCCTCCGCAGGCGCCGTTGGTGTAATCGAGCTCTCCGCCATTGGGATCGATCGCGCTCTTGAGCGTGCCGTTCGAAAAATAGGAATAGGTGTGGGTCAGCACTTGCGTGCCGGCGACGGTGTCGTTCTCGCTGTACATGTTCCCGCTGGAATCGTAGGCCAGCGTGGACTTCGAGCGTTCGCCGTTGCCGTCGGCCACCACCGTGCTGTCGAGCTGGTCCGTGGTTCCGTTCACCAGCGTGTAGTTGTTGGTCACTTGGCGCAGCAGCCTGCCAGGCGCGCTCGAGGTGTTCCAGTCGTAGTCGGTCGAACTCGTCAGCGCGCCCAGCACGTCGAAGAAATCCTTGCTCAACTGATAGCCGGCCGCAGGGCCAGGGAAATGGGTCAAGACATCCTGCTCGGCCACCTGGCCCTGGGTGCCGAGCAGGGTGGTTATGGTCTGCGTCCGCATCAGCGTGCCGCCGCTCTGCGATCCTTGATAGGCATCCTCTTCGGCGACGGTGCCGCTTTCCCCGCCCGCGACCGGCGCGCCGAAGGTGTAGACCGAGTCGTCCCCCGCAGGCGTGGTCTCGATCGTCTCCGAGCCGGTGCTGGTCCAGGCCCAGGGCGCGCCGCCGGCGTTGACGCTGTCGCTTCGGTTCAGCCCGGCGTTGGCGAACCCGAATGAGCCGCAGGCGATGCTGTAGGCATAGTTCACCACTCCGCCCGTGGGCAGCGTGATGGCGCTTAATCGGCCGCTCGAATCGTACCCGAACTGGTATTTCGAGCCGTCGGGGTAATCCACCTCGCTCGGCACAGTCAGCGTCCCCGACCACTCCGCGATCCCGCAGCCTAGGCTAGTGGTGAGTTGGAGGTTCTCGAAGCGCTCGACCACCTGCGCCGGGCCGCTGGGGCCGGTGTACGTGTAATGGATCGGGTCGGTGGGCGTGCCCGTGCCGGTGACCGTCACTGCCACACCCAGCGGATCGCTCCAGGTCGTCTCCCCGCCGCTCGTGCTCGACGTGACCGCATTGCCGTTGCGGTCCAAATAAGCGCCATCCACCTCAGCGCCGCCGGCGTCATAAACGCTTGCCCAGCCATAGGCGTTGATCACCATGGTGTAGCCCTTGCCGTCGGGCAGGACCACGGTCTGGGTTGGATCATCGCTCGACGGGCAGTCGTCCTGCCAGCCCCGCCACGCCTGGCTGTCGCCCTCGACCACCGAGGTGTAGCCGCCGCCGGCAATGCGCGAGCCGTCCGGCTCCGTGAAATAGTATTGGTACGTGGTGATGGTTCCGCTCTGGTCGTCCACGCCCCCGGTATCGGAATCATCGCCGGTCTCGGGGTCGTACCAGCCGCAATATCCGCCAAGACCTGCGGACTCGGTGACCTGGCCGCTCGGCTGCTGCAGCCGCCAACCATTGCCGGGCGCGGGGAACCAGTGCCCGCCATCCAGCCAGAACTGGCTGCTGTAGGCCAGCGCCAGCCCCACTCGGGCGTGGCCCACCGCCGGCCGGTTGTAAAGCGGAATGCGCACCAGCACCTGCAGCGAGCTGCGGTCTACTTGATCAACACCAAAGGCCTTCACGCTCGTCCAGCGCGAGGGTCCGTTCTGGGCCAGGACAGGGACCAGAAGCAGCGCCCCCGTCAGCAGGAATCGGCGCGGGCTCACTGGCCGCCTCCCGCGCCGGGGCGGCGCAGGGCCACCGGGTGTGGCGGCGGCGGAACCACAAAATCACTGTCGCTGAAATCGGCGCGGGCCGCCAGGCTGGCAAAATGGATGGCCAGCCGCTGCGCTCCCGCGGTCTCGGTCACCATGCTCGCGAAGCTGGGCCCGCCCGCGGCTCGGTAAGCGGAGTACGCCAGCGTGACCGCCTGCCCACGCCACTTCCAGGCTGCGCTCAGCGGCAGGCCGGTGGTGGCATCAAGCTGAAGCGTGAGCGGGCGCAAGGGCTTGCTCTGCCCGGGCCGGACCTTGTATAAGAGCAGGCCGCCGGTTGCGCTCGGCAGCATTCCGGCGCTGGAGCTGTCGGCCCACAGCAGCCCTTGCGGCAGCAGCGCGCAGCCCAGGTCGTCGCCCAGCGGCAAGGGCAACGCGGCCACCAACTGCGGCCCCTCCCAGTGCACCGCCTTGCCATTCGCGACCGCCTCGAAGTGGCCGCGCCCGGCGGGCAAAAGGTCAATCGAAATCTTGCAGCGGCTCGCACCCCAAGCATCGACCGTGACCAGCGCCGCCGCCGTCCGGCCGTCCGAGCCGGTAATCTCGGCGGTTCCATGCGCCTCGAATCCCGCCTGCGCGCCGGCGCCCAACGCTGCGACCGCCTTGGGCACCAGCGTCGCCAACGGCACCTGCGCCGAGAGCGCGACCGCCAGCAACCCCGCGATCAGGCTATATCTGCCTGCCTGCCTGCCTGCCTGCCCGCCTAGAAATCTCATGCCATGGCTCCCGACCCTTCCCTCACGGTGGCATCGAGTCACCCCGTCTCGGCAAAGAAATTTCTGGCATCCACGCGAAACTTATCGAGTTTCCCGCCAAATTCGGGTGAGGGGGCTGAAATTGTCACAATTTCGTGACAATTCAACCAAGTTTTTTCCGGGCGCCTGCAACCTTAGTTAAAGCTTGGTCTACTCGAAATCGGCGTAGACGAAGCCGTCGCGGGCGACGGTCTCGCCCGGGGTGACGATGATGGGGGCGGCGAACATGGGGCCGGCGGTGACCAGGGTGTGGAACTCGCCGTTTTCTCCGCAGGGGTCCACGCCGGGCGGCAGCTCGCCCAGCAACTGCCGGTCCCAGCGGCAGCCGGCGAAGCCGGGATCGAGCTGCTTCGAGTCCACGCAGGCCAAATGAGCAACGAGGCCGGCGTCGAGCATCTGCTCGGCCAGCGCGCGCGTCGGCCGCTGCCAGAGCGGGAAAATGGCCTCCATGCCGACGGCGGCCAGCTTTTCGACCCGGTAGCGGCGGATGTCCTCGAGGAACAGGTCGCCGAAGACCACGTGCCGGATGCCTTGCGCGTTGAGCTGCGCACAGGCTGCGGCCATGCGGGCTTCGTAGGCTTCGTTGCTGCAAGGGAACGGGAGCGGGACTTGCAGGCAGGGCAATATGAGCGCAGCCACCTGGCGTTCGAGCAGGCTGCGGCGGACGCCGTGCATGGCGACGCGGTCGTGGACTTCGTTGACAGTCGTGAGCACGCCGGCGATGTCGGCGAGGCCGAGGCGGCGGGCTTCGACCAGGGCGTAGGCGGCGTCTTTGCCCGAACTCCAGGAGAGATAGGCCTTCGGCGGCATGGGGTTGAACGATTTCGCCGGCTGGAAGCCCGGCTTCGCAGAGGCTACGCAGGGCAAGCTCTGCGCACCCAAGCGCGGCATCGCGAAGCGCTGCTCCGATCCGGGGTCCTGCTCAGTCTACGCGCTGCGGAGGCCTCAAGTTCGCAGGCGCCTCAGAAGGTACCTAAGGCCGCTCCACGCGGGGGCCGCGCCGTTGGCACTGCGGGCCAAGTCGGCGCGGAGTGACCGCGAAATTCCGAAGGGCGGTCCGCCCCCGGGGATCGAAGCGGCGCGGGCCCGGCAGGGCTGGGTCCCGGGGTGCGAGCGTCGCAGCGAGCACGCCCTGCCGAGCGTAAAGCGGGTCGCGGGGCGGAGCCCCGCGGGGTCCCGCGCCAGTCAACGGCCCTGCTCAGTCTACGCGCTGCGGAGGCCTCAAGTTCGCAGGCGCCTCAGAAGATACCTAAGGCCGCTAGGGCCCTGCTTCGCTCCTTCGGAGCTACGCAGGGCGCTTCCGCTACGCGGAAGCGTCGGCTAAAAGGGTGACTTTGTTCGCCAAGACTTCGAAGAAACCGCCGCTGACCTCGAGCTGGGCTTCCGCGCCGCCGGCTTCGGGCTGGTAGCGCACCGTGCCCGCACCCAGCACGCCCAGGGTGGGCGCGTGCTCGGGGAGGGCGCGCATGGCGCCCGAGGCCGCCGGGATATCCACCCAAGCCACCGCCGTCTCGAGCGCCTTGCGCTGCGGCGTCACCACAATGAGGGCGAGGCTGCTCACGCCTTCAGCTCCTCGGCTTTCTTGAGCACATCCTCGATCGTGCCTTGCATGTAGAAGGCCTGCTCGGGAATGTGGTCGAGCCCGCCCTCGACGATCTTCTTGAAGCCGGCGATGGTGTCGGCGAGCTTGACGTACTTGCCCTCGAAGCCGGTGAACTGCTCGGCCACGAAGAAGGGCTGCGAGAGGAACTGCTGCACCTTGCGGGCGCGGCTGACGGTGAGGCGGTCGTCTTCGCTTAGCTCCTCGATGCCGAGGATGGCGATGATGTCCTGCAGGTCCTTGTACTTCTGCAGCACGCGCTTCACGGTCTGGGCGACGCTGTAGTGCTCCTGGCCGACGATGCGCGGATCAAGGATGCGCGAGGAGGAGGCGAGCGGATCCACGGCGGGGTAGATGCCCATCTCGGAGATGGCGCGGCTGAGGTTGGTGGTGGCGTCGAGGTGGGCGAAGGTGGTGGCCGGGGCCGGATCGGTGTAGTCGTCGGCGGGCACGTAGATGGCTTGGACGGAGGTGATGGAGCCGTTCTTGGTCGAGGTGATGCGCTCCTCGAGCTCGCCCATCTCGGTGGCGAGGTTGGGCTGGTAGCCGACCGCGCTGGGCATGCGGCCGAGCAGGGCCGAGACCTCCGAGCCCGCCTGGGTGAAGCGGAAGATGTTGTCGATGAACAGCAGCACGTCCTGGTTCTCGACGTCGCGGAAGTATTCGGCCACGGTGAGGCCGGTGAGGCCGACGCGCAGGCGCGCGCCGGGGGGCTCGGTCATCTGGCCGTAGATGAGCGCGGCCTTGCTCTTGCTGGGGTCGCCGGGCACGATGACGCCCGACTCCGACATCTCCAGCCACAAGTCGTTGCCCTCGCGGGTGCGCTCGCCCACGCCGGTGAACACCGACACGCCGCCGTGCTTGGTGGCGATGTTGTTGATCAGCTCCATGATGATGACGGTCTTGCCCACGCCGGCGCCGCCGAAGAGGCCGATCTTGCCGCCGCGGAGGTAGGGCTCGAGCAGGTCAATCACCTTGATGCCGGTCTCGAACATCTGGAGCTCGGTGGACTGCTCCTCCAGGCTGGGCGCCGGACGGCGGATGGGGCTGCGCTTGTCGGTCTGGATCGGGCCCAGCTTGTCCACCGGCTCGCCGATGACGTTCATCACGCGGCCCAGGCAGGCGTTGCCCACCGGGACCACGATGGGGCCGCCGGTGTCGATGGCTTGCATGCCGCGGACCAGGCCGTCGGTGGCCTGCATGGCGATGCATTTCACCCGGCCCTCGCCCAGGTGCTGCTGCACCTCGGCGATGATGTCCAGCGGCTCGGGCACGTCGAAGCCGGTCGAGACCACGCGCAGCGCCTGGTTGATCGGCGGCAACTGGTTTTCAGCGAATTTGCAGACCACCACCGGCCCGGTGATCTCGATCACGCGGCCGATGGCGGCGGTTGAAGAGGAAGCGGCGGATGGTGCAGTCGTCGTAGCCATGAAAGTTGTTTATCCCAGCGCGGCCGCTCCGCTCACCACCTCGATGATCTCCTTGGTGATGGCGGCCTGGCGGACGCGGTTCATGTTCAAGGTCAAGGAATCGATCAAATCGCCGGCGTTGCTGGTGGCCGCCTCCATCGCGTTCATGCGGGCGGCGTGCTCGCTGGCCATGGATTCGAGCAGGGCGCGGAAGACCTGCGCCTCGAGCGCGCGCGGCAGCAGCTCCGCGAACAGCTCGGCGGGCGCGGTCTCGAAGATGTAGTCGCGGCTGGCTTCGGCTTTCGATTGCGCGGGCAGCTCGAAGGGCAGCAGCTTGTGCACCGCGACCTGCTGCTGCAGCACGGACTTGAATTCGTTGCCGACCAGCGTGACCTCGTCCACCGCGCCGGTGGCGTAGGCGGACATGGCCTCGCGCGCGATCTGGCGCGCGGAAGAGAACTCGATGGCGCGGGCGAAGAGGCCGATGTGCTCGCTGGCCAGGACCGCGCCGCGGCGCTTGAAGGCGTCGCGGCCCTTGCGCCCGATGGCGGCGATGCGGGTCTCGGCTCCGCTCTCTTGCCCGGCCAGCGCGGCCACCGCCTTGAGCACGTTGGCATTGAACGCGCCGGCGAGGCCGCTGTCGCTGGTGACGACCAGCACCAGGCGGCGCTTGAGCTCGCGGCGCTCGAGCAGCGCGCCCAGCGGCCAGTCGGCCTCGGGCAGGCGCGCGTCGCCGAGCGCCTGGGCGTCCAAATAGGGCGCCAGTCCGGCCATCAAGGCCGCGATCTGCTGGGCGTAGGGGCGGGCGGCAAGCGCCTGCTCCTGGGCGCGGCGGAGCTTGGCCGCCGACACCATTTTCAGCGCCTGGGTGATCTGCTGGGTGTTCTTCACCGAGCGGATGCGGCGCCGGATGTCGAGAAGGTTCGGCATGGCCTAGAAGCGGTCCCGACGCGGGGGCCGCGCCGTTGGCACTGCGGGCCAAGTCGGCGCGGAGTGACCGCGAAATTCCGAAGGGGCAAACGCATGCGTTTGCGCCCCCGGGGATCGAAGCGGCGCGGGCCCGGCAGGGCT
>Ga0134126_10003103_pt1 | contig 20752 bp, 11 predicted proteins | sample KB31752_FD_96881 | JGI IMG/M metagenome (GOLD analysis project Ga0134126, IMG submission 96881) | Terrestrial soil microbial communities with excess Nitrogen fertilizer from Kellogg Biological Station, Michigan, USA - KB3-175-2 | ecosystem: Environmental > Terrestrial > Soil > Unclassified ... | reverse complement strand
CCTGTCACGCCGGGGCGATTTTCCGCCGCCAAGTCTCGGCGCGACTGTCCGACGCCCCTCGGGGTTTCAATGGGTTACATTCGTGAGGCGGACTGCCGCAACCCCGTGGCGGAGGTCGCGGGCGAGGAGCCCGTCCGCTCCGCCATTAACTTTCCAAATCCTGCAGCAGAATCCCCGCCACAGCTTCCTCCGCGATAGCAATTCGACTGGTCCGCATGCAAGGTGTTAGTTCGCAGTCCCACGAGGCCATCACTTCTGTCCCAGTCAACTGGTGCCCCGGTAAGGGGCACTGCGTGCCTGCGGTTTCGTACTCCAACTTTCCAAATCGCCAAGGGGTCGCGCCGCACTCTCGGATCACATAGTTGCCGATGGTTATGCCGGGCCAATCGAAGTCGCCGTGGTACCTGAGCTTTGCGCCCGCGCTGGTCAGTTGCTGGAGCAGCGTCCGTTGTGCAGCTGCGGGCATGCCGTTTGTGCACACGAGTGGAGCGCATCGTTCCCCCAAGGCAGTGGCTGCGATTGCGAGGAGGTTAGGATTCTCGCAGACGAATACGTCGCGACCACTTACTTCCCACCTGGGAGGTGAGCGCATCAACAAGCGTAGCGATGCGTACGCTGGCTCACCGAGCATCTGTCCGTAGCTCGCAGGCTCGAGTGTCGGCAGATTTAGAAAAAGTGCGGGGTTGGCCAACTCGTTTACCAACACGCCGGCCTTCGCCCATACCTCGCGAGAACGCTCGGTGCGTAATTCCCGATCTTCGGGTGGACCCCCTTCCGGCGCCGAGCTGTGGCGTCTGCAAGCGGTCAAAACAAGAGTGGCGACTGCCCGTCCGCCGTCCAAGGCGTGTGCGTCCCCGAGAACCTCCGCAGCGAGTTGCGCCCGAGTTATGCCATGTGCGGGCAGGCGTCGCAGAACAGCCTCCACCGATCGACATAGCTCCAATGCGTCAGCAGCGCTACCGCTCGAGAGACGCTTGAGGAGGCCCAGAGTGACGGGCTCGCGCACTAGCCCGATTAGCCTGGGATGCGTGCAGCTATCTACCACTTCCTGCCACCGCGCGTGGGCTTCCGCGCGGGCGGTGGGGAGGTGAATCAGCGGTCCGTCGAGCTCTTCTAATGCATCGCGCAGCGAGTTGGCAAGCCCGGCGTTCCGCAGTGCCGTGTCAATGGCATGCAAATCGACGCTCATGGAACGTGTAAAGCGCTGCGGGCGGCCAAGCAGCCCCGCAAGCGCGGCGTGTTCGGCGGGTGTCAACATGCCGATACGCATGACGTCAGATTGCGCATCTAACTCACGTTGCTCGAATCGGCGGCGCAAGCGCAGCCGCAAAGAGTTGAGCTCGGGCCCTCCAAGCAGTCGCTGCAGACGAGGATTGGGTGCCATGCTATGCGGTCGGGAATCGGCGATCCGGGTCGTCTTCGCGCCGCTTCGCGCGTCCATCCCAAGTCCAGCGGGAAACATGCACGGCGTCAATATCGGCGCGGCGCTGCAGCTGACAGATCGACACACCGGGCAATTCGGCGTAGCAGCCCCATTCGCGTTCGCTGGTTATTACGAAATCCAGATCGAATTCGCGTATCAATCCCATACAGTGGGCTCGGGCGTCATCGTCGATGCCGGCGAACGCCTCATCGAGCAGCACCAGACGCGGCGAGTGTGCGAATCCGCTCTGGGTGTAGAAGCTTGCCACCGCAGCGAACAGTGGAACCGTTAGTCCGAGCGCCCGTTCGCCGCTCGAGGCCGGGCCGGAGAGCTTGCGCCACTGTCCGTCCTGCCAGCGCTGGACGATGAACCGATGCCAGCGACGATAGTCGAGCGCGTTGGCCAGTTGGTCCAGAACACTTCCGCCGCCGGCCTCATCGGCACGTGCCCGTTCAGCTGCGATCCGTTGTTGCAGCATCGCGCCAACTACACGCCTATCTTCGGGGGACCACAGATCGGCGCTCGTGTTCAACAGCCGCTTGCGCGCCGCTTCGAGGCCAACAGGGGCACCCTCGGAGCCTTCCGCGAGCGGTTGCCATTGGAGCCGAAAACGCACTCCCGTAGATGTGGGACGTTTGTGCAATTCCTTGTTGATCGACTCGACTTGTCTGTCGGCGTCCTGCATGAGCCGTTGGACGGCCGCGGCGATCTCCGCTTGCAGATGGTTTTCGAGTACCTCGCGCTCGCGCGCAGTCAGCAACTCGCGTCGTGCGGCGATCTCCCCTTCGAGCCGGGTGGCAAGGCGGTCGGGCCGTTCGGGGGCGTTCTGATATACGATTCGGACGATGAGCCCGAAGTCGCTCGTCTCTGTCTGTGACTGATGACCGAGCGCGGTCAATGTCCGGTGTAGATCCGTAGAGTCCTGGGAAATCTGGTTTTGGACCCGCTGCCAGGCGTCTTCGTCGTCCTTCACATGAATGAGTGCCTGCTCCGCGCGACGAGCGAGGGTGAGGGCCGGCTCGATGGTCCAGGGTATGTGCAACTCTGGCACGTCGAGCTGTGGAGCTGCAACCGAGAGCAGGCCGGTCATGGCAAATTGCTGGAAGTGCGCGACGGTGTTTTGCCGGAAGGTGGCACGTTCCTGCAAGCGCAGCTCTCGGCTCTGTTCCTGCTGTACAACCGTCGCGCGATGTTCGCCGGCCAATCGCAGGCTGTCGTTGGCTTTTTCAAGTGCACTCTCGGCTTCGTCTACAGCCGTGCGTGTCTGCTTCAGTCGTAACTGCAGCTCGTCGACTTTCGCCCCCACGGAGTCGCGCAACACGTCGTAGCGCGCCTGGGCGGCCGTGGCGAGGTTCCGGCAGTTGGTCAGCGCTTCCTTGCGTTCTTCCACAGCGACGCGGGTCTCGGTTTCGCGTGTCTGCTGCTGCTGAAGCTCGGGGCCTACGTGGCGCAACTCGCGTCCCACACTCACGATCTCATTCGAGACATGAACGAGCTCCGACAATACCTCGGCAAGACGATTCAGTTGTTCGATCGTCGCAGGGAGGCGCAAATCCGCGGCGTCTGTAGTCAATGCCTGGCGCGCTGCGTCCAGCTGTTGAGAGGCCGCTTTCAGTGCTATCTCCGCAGTGGTGAGTCGCTGCATTGCAGCCTGAAATTCGCGGGCACTCGCCGCCGCATTGGCATGGGCCGCACGTAGGCGATCGTCGGTGGGCGCCTGCTGCCACTCGGTAGTGGCGCGCATCGAGTCAGCGGCCAACTGTTCGACCTGCCGCAGGAGCGCCTTTTCCTCGTCTGCGATTTGAGCCAGACGAGCGGCGATTTCGTTCAGGCGTCGCTCCCGCGCCGCTTTACGTGCAGCGAACCCAATAAACGCCGCGGCCGGCTTGCTCCAAGCACCCGCTAACGTACCCAATCTGAAGTGGCCGCGCGGTGAGATCCATACTTCCGCGTCCTCACTCGCAACCTCGCTGCAGGCTACGCTCGTCAGTAGTTTCGAGACGATGTCGTGGGGTACCGCCGCGGCGACTCCGGTGGATATTTTCAGCCAGTCACTCAGTGAATGTGCAACGGGTGTACGTGCCAACCACTGCGTATCATGCAGCGGCTGCGTGGCCTCGTCGGCTACCGTCGCGATTTGCAGGTGTCCATCGGGCGACACCCAGGCATCCAACAAACCCGAAGCCTCGAGTGCCGCTTCAACGCCGGCGCACTGGTCCGCTGAGAGACTTTCCTGGAAATCCACCAATTGCCACAGCGGCGCCCCAGGGCGTCCGACACGGGTCTGCGCCGCTCTGTAGAGCGGCGCCTGGGGAATGGAGTCTTCGCCTGACAACAGTCGGGCGCGTTCGGTTTCCAATCCCTGTCGCTCGCCTCGTATTGTCTGTAGTCCGTGATTCAGCTCGGCACGCCGCTCTGCAAGTTGCTGGCTCGCAATCGTCTGGGCGGAATGCAGAGCTGCGCGGGCTGGGTTGTCACCATCGAGGCGGTTTACCCACTCCGCCAGCTGCTCCAATGTTCTTGGGATATCCTCAATCCGGAGCTGCTGCAATCCATCGAAGTGTTTCTCCCAGGCATGCAGAAGTAGTTGCCCTTGTTTCTCGACTTCTGTATCGGCTTCGGTACGGCGCTGCGCCGAGGCCTCTGTGTCTTCCCGACGCTCATCCAATAGCTGCTGCTGGGTGTGGTGGCGTTCCTCGGCCGTCATAACTGCGTTGACGCGGCCTATCAGCAGCACGATCTGCTCCCGACGCCTATCTGTCAGGTGCCGCACAGCCTTTCCGGCGGCGTCGAATTCCGCAGCAGGCAGGGCGATGAGCTCCACCGAAGTCGAGGCGAAAAGGGGATTGTCAGCACAACCTTCAGTGACCCCGAGCTCCATCGCGATACGGCCACCCGTTCGGCGCGTTTGCGCGAGCGCATCATCCGCGCGGCGGAATTGAGCATGACGCAATTGGGTTCGTTGTGTCTCCTGCGTTAGTTGTTGCTCAACCCGAGTCAGAGCTTTCTGCGCCTCCACGGCGTCGTGCTCACGCTGCTCCGCATCGCGAGCGGCGCGCTCCAGACGGTTGGCATCCTGCATGGCCGGGTCGGACTGCAGCTCTTCGAGTTGGGCGCGATACTTCCGCCAAGACTGGTCCGCGGCGTCTCGGACCGAGTTGCAGGTGCTCTCTGCCGTTTGGGCAGCGGTTAGCGCAACTCGTGCCTCATTCAGTTCGCGGCTGGCGCTGTCGAATCCGGTTTGTGCGGCCCGCAGGATTCGGGCCTGGCGCCGGCTCTGTGTTCCCGCATACAAGCGATACCGCGCGTTGAATTGCTCGACTCCCTGCAGGAGTGCCTCGTGCTCCTGGAGTTGGCGATGGTCTTCCTCCAGTTGACTCAGGGCGTCCGCTACGTCGTTGAGCAGTTCTGCCGGCAGCGGTGGCAGCGCTTCTGTCAACGCATCCGACAAACTGCTCTCATCGGGTTTCTTGGAAAGCTGCGGCTGGCGCAGCTGAATTAGCGTATCCATCAGCGCGGAGTAGCGCGCTGTACCGAGGTGAAACAGCCGCTCATCGACGACCCGTCGATAGGTCGCGGCGGTTTCGTAGACGTCGCCGCAGCCTTGCAAAGCGTCTTTAAGACGCTCCCTGGTCAGGACGACACGTTGGGGGCTGGTTAGCCAGATATCTCGCCCTATCCGGCGCTCTTCCAGTACAAAAAACCAGCTGTCCACATCCGATCTGGCGGCCGCTGCAGATAAACCGCTGCCGAGGCTCAGAAATTGGGGTTGTCCGTCGTCACCGATCCGACCGAACTCAAGCCAGGCATAGCCGATGCGGCGGTCGTACTTGCCGAGGAGCAGGTTCCACGACATTCTCTTGGCGGCGTCTCTGTCAGGCTCAATTCGTGACGAGCTCAAATGCGCATCAAACAAAAAGGGCAGTGTCAGCGAGAGTACCTTCGATTTACCGGTGCCATTGTTGCCGCGCAGGAGCAGATGTCCGTCACGGAACCAGAACTCCTCACTGTCGTAGTAAAAGAGATCGACGAGGCCAAGTCGTAACGGTTGCCAGCGGGGCAGGGCTGGCAATGGGAGCGTCGGATTCACGTTTCCGTCTGCTCAATCAGTGGCAATTGACCGCGAGATGGAGCATGAATTTCGGTCTCGCCTACAGAGAAGCGCGCGAGTGCAGGTAACGGCCGAATCCGCGTCCCGTCCAGGGCGATCAGTTGCAACTTCTGCAGTTGCTTGATTGCGTTGCCCGCTAGCTCCCGTTCGGTGCCCGGCTCGCGCGCGGACTTGCGCCAATAGCGTCCGAATCGCTCCCGCGCACTGCCCACGAATTTTATGATCTCGTCCTCATCAGTCTCCGCGCCTCCGCGATGGCTATCTGCCAAATACTCCGCAACCAGGAGGGTGACATGAGCATCGGTCCCCTCCGCCGGCATCGATACGTCGGTCAATTTACCCGTTTCGTCCGTGAGAGCGAGCCCCTCCGCGCGTTGCTCGGCAACGAGCGCGCAGCCTTCGGTCAGACGAGCCGCCATCGTGCCACGTTGGTTGATGAAGTAGGCCTTCTCAGGCGCAGGCAGCGAATCGAGGTACACCACCGGATCGTCGAGCAGGCGACGGGAAAGGCTGTGGCGGATCGCGGCTCGCCGACCCTCGTCGCTGTCCTGAACGTGCTCGGTGACAAGTGACCGAATGCGGTCATCGAATTCCACCGGAGCCTCGCCCGGCTTCCAGGTGGATGGGCCACGAACGGCTGCGAGCATTCCAGCAAGTACCCGCCGATGAATGTCATATAACGCGTCGTGCGCGATCTCAGACTCCGCAGCTGTTTCTCGAACGAAGCCCTCTTCGTCACCAGCGACGCGGTGAAGTATGCCGAGCTCGAGAAGCGTTCGGCAGACTGCAACGAGCTCGCGGCGTTCATGCTGGACCTGCAAAGTAAATGTGAACCCTTGGGCGGTGAGTGCAGGATCCGCTGCGAGCCCGAGTAGCCGTTCGCCTAGAACACGCAGCGTAATTTGGGGATCGGATCGCTCGAGCACTGCGCAAGCGAGGCAGAGCAAAACGTAACGCCTCCGATCGTAGCCGGGCAGGCCACGAGTGGGGTCGGTGAGGTCCACCGGACGTTTGTACAGGCGTGCGCAATCGCGTTCGATGTGGAGGACCCACCCTGTTTCGCGGGCGAACCACTCTCGTAAGGAATCGGCATGCCGGCGCACCGAGGCCAGCGTGTCATGCGCCGGGGTCATGAGTGGCGTCATCAGCAGCGCGCGCAGCGCTTCCGCGAACTCCTCGCGAGAGTGACGAACTTGGTGAAGTCTGATACTGCGGCTATCGATTCCGGCTTTTCCGCCGGCGCGGCGGTCCTGAAGTGGCGGGGCTGAGCTCATGACGCCTCTTCGGTTGAAGTCACCGTCAATAGATGATCGCGACCCCGAAAAGTACCCGCGTCAGTCTGGATTTCGGCGTGAGTATCAGGGCCCAGCGGCTGCAGGTGAACACGGAGCAAGCCATCGCCGGTCTGCCGTTCCACACTGTGCTCTGGAGAAAGCTGCGATGTCAACGCCTCGCCCAACAGATTGAGAAAGAGTCGGAATGCATGTTGGTCCAACTGTCCAAGCTCAGATAGTCGTAGTGCGTTTCCGTGTGCAAACCGCGCGCGGGCGGCCTCGGTCTGTTGATGCTCCTCGGTCGCTTGCCGCGCAAGCAACTCGCGCGCGTCGGTTCTGTCTCTTACGCGAGCCAGGGGCCCACGCGGGGCCGCTTCGCCGTATTCCCGCAAACGGGGATGAATCTGAAGGGCGGGCGCTTCCGACCATGGCGTTGTGGCGGGGATATCCGACGCGTTGGTGTTCAGAGAGAAGTGTCGCGCGGGGTTAAGCGCGAAGGCGGCTCGCGCCAGGCGATGACTCTGTTCGTCGTCGGCGCAGGATGCAAACCAGCTCGCGAGCACGCGGAAATCAACAGATCGGTCACTGCGGCCGCTGCGTCTTTCGTTGATGGCAGCGATGGCTGTCAACAGGTGGGGAATGGCCGCTCGTGCCTTTGATCGCAGCAGCTCCGATTGTGGCTGCGAATGTCCGCTTTGAATGAACCAACCTTGGAGTCCCTTCCATCGCTCCTGCCACGCGTTCTTTGCGGCGGACAGTGCGTCGCCTCGGTCATTTTCGTCGCCCCCAGGAGCAGCGTCTCGCGCCTCACGCCCGGCCGCCATCCCAAGCAAAGGCGCGATGAGTGGTTGCAGTTCGCGGATTCGCAGGGCAATCATGCCCGAGCGACTGACGAGATCACCAATAAAGCGGTCGAGATAGTCGATGAGTCTTTTCTTGTACCCGGCTACCGCAGTCGGGTCAGCTTGTTGCAGCTCTAGATTCCGGCCGATCCCGGCCATGAATGCCTGAGCGTTCTCAGCGAGCCCCTCGAATACGCGTACAAGGTCGCGCAGTGTCTCGTGGACCTTGGCATCGTCGGGCGTCGGCTCGGCGGCCAGGTTACGCAACGTCTGTAGACGGTTGGCGATGTCCTCCAGAGCGACTGTCTGAAGCTCTGCACGGCGCTTCATTGAGCGGAAGAAGATCTCCATCGCGGCTTCCACGGCTTCTCCCCCTTGTGAGAGACGGTAGAGAAAGCGTGCGCGGTAGAAATCGCTGAGTGTGCCTACGCGGGCCGTATCAGGCTGCGATTGAAGGTTGCCCCACTCGGTGAGTTGCGCGAGCGCCGCTTGCACTTCATCCAGACGAGGAGGGCTGCCGGCCCATTCGCCCTCGGCGAGTACCTCATCTGGCCGCATGTGCAGTCGGAACTGCCGCTTGGCGCTTGCGAATGTGTCCAGAATGCAGCGATATATCGTGGCCTTTTCGGCGCTGACGTGCCGGAATAGTTCCCTGGGGTCCACGCTCAAGTCTTCCTCGTTTGGTTGCGCAATGGATGGGAAAAATAGCAGTGTTGCAGTGAAAGTGGAACGGAACCGACACTCCGGGCGGGCGGCAAGCCGGTACAGATCACCCAGGCATGCTTGGGCTCGGCGCGATATGTCGGGCCATCTCCACGTAGCGGCACAGCGCATTGGCGAGTTGCATCTGCCGGGGCGTTTTGCAGTCAGGTGCAAACAAACGCGGGCTCGCGACCAGAATGCACGCACATTGAGCTCGGGATGTGGCTACGTTCAGGCGGTTCAGGCTATAAAGGAATTCCATCCCGCGTGGTGCATCTTCAGGGGCAGAAGTTGCCATGGAATAAATGACGATCGGCGCTTGCTGGCCCTGGAACTTATCGACGGTTCCTACTCGGATCCCTCTCGGCCCGAGGCGATCGGTAAGAAGTGAAACTTGAGCGTTATAAGGGGCGACGATCAGAATGTGAGCCGGCTTGATTGGCGCAATGATCCCTTTCTGCTCGATCCATTCTCCGCGGGTAGCGAGTAGCCGATCAATCAAGGATTCAATTGCATCGACTTCTTCAGGTGAGCAGTTCTGATTACCTTCGTGAGCAACGGGCAGTACCCACAGGCCGGCGCCATCGATCAAACCTGTATGGCGCAATTCGCGCAGTTCCAGCCCCGACTTGGAATGAAGCTTTCCCTCGTAGAAGACCTCGGAAGTAAACGCGCAAATTGAAGGCGGAAGCCGCCAGGTCTCGGGCAACAATATGCCCCGCTCAGGTGGAATTGTCGGATGTCCCTGCAGAATGTGCTCCAGGGCCGAGAGGTCAGCTCCGGTCGGATGCGAGCCCTGTTGCGGTTGCTCGAGCTGCTGAGGGTCACCCAGTAACACCAGGCTGCGTGCGCACTGTGATGCAGCCAGCACGTTAGCCAAGGACATCTGGCCCGCTTCATCAACGAACAATACGTCCAGTTTCTCGTGCAATTCCGGCCGCGCCCAAAGAAACGGTGTGCCCCCTACGACCGTACGGGAGTTGGCTCGAACGATATCATCGATGTCCTCGTTCCTCTGGTACTCGGTAATGCGACCCGGTTGCGGACTCGGGTCGCGAACCTTCCTGACACATTCAACTGAATTTACGCATTTTTGTGCGACGTCGAGCACTGTCTCCAAGAGATTCGTGATGACTTTGTGACTGGCCGCCGTCACCCCCACTCGCGCGCCCTGATTGATGAGCTCACAGATCATGTGAGCACCCGCGAATGTCTTGCCGGCGCCCGGCGGGCCTTGGATGGCCAATACGGTGTCGTCGAGTTGTGTGACGACGCGGCGGGCGAAGTCGAGTGCGCTTTCGTCGAGGTTTTGCACGAAGGGCGCAGATTTCAAGCGTGGTGACCGGGAATGCAGCAGCTCTCGGGCTGCGCGGTAATGGGAGCCGGCATCGATTCCGTGGACAATGACATCATCGGCCAAGCGCAGAAGGGCGTCTTCGAGCACTTGTGTGGAAACGATTGTCTGGGCGAATAGTGCGGTTGGATGGATGTCCGCCTGTGCGCTCGATTTTTTGATGGCAATGATGCGCGCAGTACGATCGATTGCCTCGATCTTACCGAAAGACTTGTCGCCGCCGGGCAGATAGACGTCGTGTCCTTCCCGCACTTCAGTTTCCTGATGCGGATACGCATATTGATCTATAGGACACTTCGCGGTACCCCCGCTGCGTGCAACGAAGGTGAGGCCGGAAATGGCGGCTCTCTCATCAAGGAGCTCATCGTCCGCCAGATCTCGAAGGCGGAAGAATTCCCACCACGGCCCTTTCGCTTCGCGGCGATGCCAGTCCAGCAGGTGAGCCAACAGCCAGCTCGCCTGTTGATTTTCGGTGCGCGACTCAGTATCGAGCGGCACTTCGTTAGTGAGGATCGCAACCAAGGATTGCACCCGTAGTTGACGCGTCGTCAACTTCTCTGAAGCGACACCCTCCTTCAACGCGGGGCGCGGTACTGCCTCGCCGGAAGCCACCAGAGTTGAACGCAAACTTTCGAGCCAGTCTCGCAGCGCTCTCGCGGAGAGGCAATCATCCTGGTTATAGCCCTCAACAGCTGCCTTTGCCCCAGCGTCAACCTCATCCGCAATGCCCAGCTCAATAGCTCTCTCCACGGATCGCAGACCCTGGCGAGCCTCCGCGAGAGGCACATGCCGTACGAAGTGATAGAACGGCTCGAGATCCTTGATGGAATAGCTCTCGACGCCGGCACGAAGGGCCTGGCGCACGATCGAGTGGAGATCGACGAAGCGCTCCGCACGTAACAAACGGTCGATGGTCGCCTCACAACGGGCGTACCGACCCATGAGACGTTTGAGCGCGGCGGGTTCATACGGGGCATAGTGATACACGTGCATGCCGGGATGTTCGGCCCATGAGCGCTCGATCTCCGCTACGGTTCTTTCGAACGCTGCGCATTCCTCGGCTGGGGTCGTGCCCCAGACTGATAGAGTGCGCGCAAGGCCGTCGCCTTGGACAACGGCAAGTCCGAAGAGGTACTCCCGCCCGCCGCCATGTACGAACGGATCTCCCTCCAGGTCCAAAAAGATGTCGCCGGCTTGAGGCTCGGGCAATCGGGTAAAACCGCGGTCCGCGGCCACGGGGAGCAGCTCATGTACCGGAGAGCCGCTGACTCGACCCGCCAGCTGAACGCGGGCCTGTTCTCGGGCGCGCACCAAGCTCTCGGGAGATCCTCGTCTGGGCTTGAAAGGCAGGGGCAGGGGGACCACGGCGAGCTGCGCCAAGGTACTCACTCCTGCATTCTTCAGTTCGCGCCGCTGCAATCTCGATGTGCCGGCTACCAATGAAAGGTGATCATCCCCGTGCCTCTTGTTGTCGCACCGTTGCCACCAGCTGCAGACCTCGCACTGCTCCACCGGTTCCGGATAATTTGCATCCGTGATCTCCTCGGGGCGGGCCAGGGAGATCTGCTCGAGTTGTGCCTGCAGGAGGCGGAAGTACGCGGCATAGTCCGCCACGCGGAAAGTCTGTACCGGGTGTTGCTCATCCGGGGTGACTACGTGAAACCGCTTCGGCGGTGCTCCTTGTGCGCTCGCCACAAGATCGCAATACAACAATAACTGCAGAACTGTGCCGCCATGGGTGGACAGCGCAAGCTTCGTGTCCACAGGCTCATAGGACCACGTGCCGAAGTCACTCGGCGATTCCACGCGTCGCAGCAGATCTGGCCGGCCATACCAGCGTTCTTGACGAAGTACGGGCTGAATGATGACGGGTGCGCCCGCCCGCATCGCCTCCTTCGTTCGCTGTTCCGCCGACATTCCTTCGTACTCGGAAAGATCTGCGGCCACGAAACCTTGTGCCGCCAGTGTCGCGACGTATCCACGTTCGTGCTCGAGGCCCCGCTCCTGGAGCACTTGCAGAGCGGGATCCACCCACGTTGGCCGGCGGAGCTGACCCAACGCGGCAGCGAGATCGAGGCCGATCCGATGGCGGCAGCCGAGAAATCGAGACAGGTCGGAGGCGGAAAGCTCTAATGTGGAATCGATCAGGCGCATACGGATGTAGTGTGCCCTATCTCCTCATCGGCCTGGGCTTCCGAAAAAAAGCGCTCAGATGCAGCACCGTTCATTGGTACGACAGCGTGGCCAATTAATAAGTTGTGCTAATAATTGAGCGAGTTAAGTCGTGCGAGCACCTCAAGGGGTTGAATTGCAGCGCATCATTTTCGCGACCACAGTGTTGTTATGGTTCGGGAGGATGCCCATTATTTACCACGCTGCTGTAGCTTGTGAGATCGTGAACAGGTGCGTGGCAATCGAAATGACATCCTCGCTATAAGCTGCTTCGCCTTGGGTGTTGCCAGGCATCCGCGCGCGGGCGTTACACAAATGACAAAAACACGGATTCGGGCGTTTTGCGCCGCCGCACTTCTGGCAGGTATCCCGGTCATTTCGTGCGCGGCCAGTTTCAACTGCGCAAAGGCGAGCTCGCCCAATGAGTTGATGATCTGCGCCGATCGACAGCTCTCGACCATGGACGATGAGCTGGCGGTGTTATACCGCGCAGCGAAAGCGGCGACGCCGGACGCGGCAGCATTCAAGAAGGAGACAAACTATGAGTGGCGCAAGCGCCAACGGTGTACCGATCGCGACTGTCTGATGGCCTGGTATCAGCGACGGAGCAGTCAACTTTCGAAGGTACTCAATCCGACGCGGATCGAGGCAGCAGCCACTAAGCCAGTGAGTGCGCCGGTGTCCGTACCGGCGCCAACCGCTGCGGACGACTCAACAGGATTCGCGGGGCTTCTGTGGGTTATTGGCGGGTTGTTTTTCCTCGTCTGGGTCATCAAACAACTGTGCGGCGCTGGTCGGCAGCAAACGGCAGCGATACGTGCGGCGGCAGAAAGCGGCCCGGTCACCGTGGGTCGGGCACGTGCCGATTCAGGCATTAGTGTAAGTGTTAGCGGGGTGGGATCGGCCAAGAGGCCATTGCCGCCAAAGCGATCGGGACAGGCAGTGCCAACCGTGTGGATAAGCGCCGGGCAAACGACGACCGTAAAGGCGCTGAGCATTCCGGGCGGAATGCTCTATGTCGGGTCCACGCTCAAGGCGCCGGACGGATCCGTCGAGCCGGCGCAGATTGATCCAACCTTGGAGGTGGACGTACAGGCCGCAGATCCCTGCGAGCGCCTGTTCGGGTATTGGCCGCGCTATGACGAAATCTCGCCGACCGCACGGCGCGCGTACCTGATGTGGTTGGCAGGAGGACGGCAGGATCCGAGCGCCGATGTGGGCTACGTCTTTGTCTTCTTCTATGGCCTGGAAAGACGGGTGTTGGTGGATGCCAAGACAGATGCGGTAGCGAGGGCGGAAGTGCCGGCCATCGTGGCGGAAGTTGAAAGGCTGCGGGCGATCTACGGCAATCGCTCGTTCCAGACCTATACAAAAAGCTTTCTCGAGTACGTGGCGGCATTGGGCGCCTTTGAGAAGGCATTGTATTCAAGGGACCCACCGCCGGCGACCGCAAACCGCGGGATGCCGCTGCTGCTGCGGGCGGGACTGGGTCAGTGTGCACTCGATGGCACGCCGGTGCCGGCAACATGGGCGCTCGCATGGGCACGGTCGGAGCCCAATGTGTCGGTGCCGCGTTTGGCGGAGCGTTGCCAGACCCAGTTCGATGAGCAGTTCAAGCGGATATACGTCGGGCGATTTGCGGATGGCTTAAAGCTCAGCGTCAATCGGACCAAACTCAAAGTGAGTTATCGCGCGGCCTCGGCTGGCTTGCTGTCGCAGAGTTTCAGCAGCGACTTCGGCGAGCTTCCGGATGTAACCACGGTCGTGACGCCGCTCAAGAAATTGCAGGGTGTTGTCGATGAAGCCACAGAGGGCCTCGAGGCGTATGCGCGCTTCATCGGGCGGCACGCCGATCGGGCGGAGTCGCTGGAAGCCACGATGCTCCTGCCAAAGGAACTATGGAGCGCAACGATCAAGGCGGCGGTGAATACGCTGGACACGCGCGTCGGCTCGGGGATGGTGGTTGTCAGGCTCGGAGAGCTGCTTGCAGCATTCGGGGGGACGGCGGCTCCAACCAGCAAACTTCTCAAGAATCTATTCGGGGTGCTGCGTTTGCTGAGTATCGGTGTTGAACCTGATGTGTTGTCAGGCGCGAAAACCCCAAAGCCGGACGATTCGGTGGTGCTCTTTCGCCTGGCGACGAATGAAGTAGCAATCAATGGGGCCGCGGAGTCGGCTTACGCGGCGGTCGCGGTCATGCTCGATCTCGCTATCACACTCGCCAACGCGGACGGCAACATATCTGGCCGTGAGGTGCAGTTTCTCAACCGGCAAGTGGATGCCTGGTCGCATGTGGGTGAGTCGGCGCAGCGGCGTCTCCGCGCACGCCTACGCTTAGGTATCGTGTATCCGCCGACGCTGGCTTCCCTGAAAAGTCGCATCGAGCCCTTGCCGACAGTCGCGCGCACGGCGTTGGCAAAGCTGCTGTCCGCGCTCGCAGTCGCGGATGGCAAACTGGAGCCTGCGGCGGTGAAGCACCTCGAGAAGGTGTATGCGCTCCTGGGCATCGACCGTATGGCGCTTTATGGCGAGCTACACGCTGTCTCTGCGGCAGCCGATCGGAGTACGGCCAATTCGCTCGCGACGGGCTCACGTCCGACAAAAGCCCCGACCGCCAGCTCTACCGCAAGTCCGGTAGAGGCGATCACTCAAAGCGCGACGGCCTGCAAGGCAGCACCCGATGCCGGCGTCATGCAGTTGGATCCGGCGCGAATAGCGGCATTGCAGGCGGAGAGCGAGCGAGTCACGGCGTTGCTGTCGCAGGTTTTCGAGGAAGAGGCGCCGACGCCTCCCATTGTAACGGTTAGCCCGGAAGATCCGGGGCCGGTGTTCTCCGAACGGCCGTCGCGGCTGTTGGATTTGGACGCAGAGCATTCGGCGTTCTTGCGGGTGCTGCTGACGCGGCATGCCTGGTCGCGAGCCGAGCTCAATGACATCGCCGCGGATATGGAAATGATGTTGGATGGTGCCCTGGAGCGTGTCAACGAAGCGGCACTGGAAAAGTTCGATGTACGGATCGCCGAAGGGGATGATCCGATCGAGATCGCACAAGACTTGATGGAGAGCGCCTGCGCATGAGTGTCATTCGTCCTAAAGATCGAGATTTGATCGTGCAGGCCCTTCGGGCCGGGGTGGTGCCGCGCGCGGGACAGCAATTGATTCAAGTCGGCCGCGTGCGGGAAGTGCAGACCATGTTGCAGGACATCGAGCGCATCGGGCAGGGTGGTGCAGTATTCAGGATCATCATCGGCGAGTATGGGGCCGGTAAGACGTTCTTCTTGAATTTGGTGCGCGCCATAGCCTTGCAGCAAAAACTGGTGACGGCCCATGGCGATTTGAACCCAGACCGGCGTTTACACGGATCCGGCGGACAGGCGCGCTCCCTCTTCGCCGAGCTCATGAAGAACGTGTCGACGCGCGCGAAACCGGACGGGGGAGCGCTCGGCAACGTGGTCGAGAAATTCGTGGCCGAGTCGAGGACAGATGCGAAGTCGCAGAACGTACCGTCCGAGGCAATTATCAGGTCACGATTAAGCCCGTTGACAGACATGGTCGGCGGCTACGATTTTACCGCGGTAATCGCTCAGTACGCGCGAGGGTTCGAGGAGAGAAACGATTCATTGCTGGCCGATGCGGTGCGCTGGTTGCGTGGAGAGTTCACCACCAAGACCGAAGCGCGAGCGACGTTGGGCGTGCGCACGATCATCGATGACGATCAGGTGTACGATCATTTGAAACTGTTCGCACGCTTCGTGCGCCTGGCGGGCTTTGGTGGACTGTTGGTGTGCATGGATGAGTTGGTTAATTTGTACAAGTTGGCGAATCGGCAGGCGCGCGATAGCAACTATGAGCAGATCTTGCGCATCTTGAACGATGTGCTGCAGGGAAATACCGAGGGCGTGGGAGTCTTGCTGGGCGGCACGCCGGAGTTTCTGCTCGATCCCAAGCGCGGCCTGTTTAGTTATCCCGCATTGCAACGGCGTCTCGCGGAGAACACCTTTGCGGCTCAGACCGGACTTACCGACTTTTCAGGTCCGGTGCTCAGACTCACGAGCCTGACGCAGGAGGATTTTTACGTATTGCTGCAGCGACTTCGGCACGTGTTCGCCTACGGCGATTCGGCGAAGTACCTGCTGCCCGATGAGGGTATTGCCGCCTACATGGCGCACACGGCACAGCGTTTGGGCGAAGCTTACTTCCGCACACCCGGGACCACGATCACCTCATTTTTAGGGCTACTGGCACTGCTCGAGCAGCATCCCGGCACTGATTGGCGAGCGCTCGTGGGTACCGTGCAACTGGAAGCGGACACAGGCGCCGCCAAAGAGCGAACCGTGGAAGAAGGCGATGAGCTCGCCAGTTTCAAGCTCGGCACCTGAGGTGTCTAATCTCGAGCGGCTGGATGAACGCATTCAGCGTTGGGTATGGCAGAAGCGCTGGACGGGCCTACGCGATGCGCAAGAGGCGGCCATCCCGATTCTCCTTCAAGCCGACCAAGATGTGATCATCGCGGCAGCGACCGCGTCCGGCAAAACCGAAGCTGCATTTCTACCCATTCTCTCCAAGCTTCTGAACGGCGTTCAGGAGATGGGCGTTGCGCTTTACATCAGCCCCCTAAAGGCGCTCATCAACGATCAGTGGGGCCGCTTGGATCAGCTGTGCGAGGAATTGGATATTCCCGTGGTGCCGTGGCATGGCGACGTTGCTGCGACCCGCAAGCGCAATTTCATGAAGCGGCCCCAAGGCATCTTACTCATCACCCCTGAGTCGTTGGAAGCGCTATTCGTGCTCCGAGGGCATGAGCTCAAGCGCTATTTTGGTGAGCTTCAGTATGTGGTTGTGGATGAGCTCCATGCTTTTATCGGCAGCGATCGCGGTAAACAGCTGCAATCTCTGATGCGGCGCGTCGAGTGCGTGATTGATCGGCGTGTGCCGAGGGTGGGGTTATCGGCTACCCTCGGCGATCCAATTCTGGCCGCGACGTTTCTGCGCCCGGAAGGCCCGCTTGCAGCGATCATTCAGTCCAAATCCGCCGCCCAGGAGCTGTTGGTCCAGCTACGCGGTTATGTGATCGAGCCGGTGCGCGAGACTGAGGCCGAAGGGCGGGAGCTGCATTCAGACACGCGGGGGATGGAGTCAGAAGAGGTGGCCGAAGGGAAGGCCTATCATTCGATGGCGGACCACCTGTTCGAGGCGCTGCGCGGGTCGAACAATCTCTTGTTTCCCAACAGCCGCAACCGGGTGGAGTACTTCTCAGACTTGCTGCGCCGGCGCTGCGAGCGCGAGGGCATTCCAAATGAGTTCTGGCCGCATCATGGCAGTTTGTCGCGAGAGATTCGCGAAGACACCGAGGCTGCACTAAAGGCCGGGAATCGGCCGGCGACGGCGATTTGCACCACGACACTCGAACTCGGCATCGACATCGGCGCGGTGAAGAGCGTGGCCCAAATCGGGCCGCCGCCGTCTGTGGCAGCGCTGCGGCAACGACTGGGAAGATCGGGCCGCCGGCCGGGAGAGCCAGCCATCCTTCGATCCTATGTCGTAGAGAACACAGTGACTGCGGAGTCACCTGTCTCGGATCGTTTGCGTGAGAGTCTGGTTGAGAGTGCCGCGTGCATCCGCCTTCTGTTGGGAAATTGGTTTGAGCCGCCGCGAGAAGGCGGGTTGCACTTATCGACCCTCGTCCAGCAGATATTGTCGATGATTGCAGAACGAGGCGGTGTCATGGCTGCCGAGATATCGCGCACGCTAATCACGCACGGGCCCTTTGCGGGGTTTCCGCCCACGGACTTGGGCAGACTGTTGCAAGAGCTCGGGCGCCGGGAGATCCTGGTGCAGGATTCCTCTGGCGCGCTGCTGCTTGGTACTGTGGGAGAGCGTGTCGTCAGCCACTATAGTTTCTATGCGGCGTTTGCCTCACGCGAGGAGTGGCAGATCGAACAGGACGGGCGCTCGCTTGGGACGTTGCCGATCGATAGCCCAGTGTTCGAGGGATTGTGCATCATATTCGGCGGTCGTCGTTGGAGGATTCTGTCCGTATGCAGCGAGCCTCCGGTCTTAACGGTGGCGCCGGATCCCACGGGACGGCCTCCTAAATTCGATAGTGGACGGCCGATGGTGCACGAGCGCATACGTCAAGAGATGCGCCAAATCCTCGAAGGACACATGGAACTAGTTTTTTTGGACGCGCGCGCGCAAGGATTGCTGCGCGAGGCCCGAGAGTTTTATCGGGATGCTCGCTTGGGCGAGCGCGTGATCCTGAGGGACAACGAAGCCTTATTGATCTTGCCTTGGGCCGGGGATCTGGCGCAGAACGCGCTAGTGTTGTTGCTGCGCTCGTTGGGACTCGAGTCGGGTTCAAATGATGGGCTTGTGATCAGGTGCGAGGGCTGGAGCTTGGACCGGTTGGCTGACGCTTGTTCGGATATCGTGAATTTGGATGCCGTAGATCTTGTTGCCATGCTCAAGGAGGTCGAAAACCTGGGGCAGAGCAAGTGGGATTGGACGCTACCGCGAGAGTTGTTGGTGCAGTCATTCGCCTCCATGCATCTGGATATTGTGGGGGCAAAAAATATCGCAGCTCGGGTGGCGTCAGTGCTGTGACGCACGGTGAAACTGCGCAGGTCGCGATGGCGATCCCCGTGGACGAACGACCGCCGTGAAGCTTCCGGGCCCTCCTGCGTGGCGGCCACGGCGCAAAGCGCCAGGCAGGAGGGCTCGATTTGGGAGGCGATATCCATGCACAAAACTAAAATTATACTTACGTCTTGTGCAAGCGCCTCTGCCGTTTCTCTGTGTCGGCTTGTTGCCTTTCGGCACAACCGTTCAGGACACCGCTGGACGGCTAGTGGACTGTAACGCCTGACTCGGTGGTGATTCGGCGCGTTGGATCAAAGTACTTCCACTTCACGGCACTGGGTGCCTTGTTGTAGCGGCGGATGTAACGCATGAGCTTCGTCTTCAGGTCCGAGACTGAGGTGAATGCGTCGCGGGCGATGAGATCACGCTCAATCTTGGAGAACCACAACTCAACCTGGTTGAGCCAGGATGAGTACGTGGGCGTAAAGTGCAGGTGAACGTTGCTGTGCGCGGTCAGAAAGTCTTGGACCTGCAAGGTCTTGTGGGCCGAAAGGTTATCGGCAACGACATGGATCTCTTTGCCGCGCGGCTGTTTGACGACGATGTCGGTCAGGAATGCGACAAACTCGGCAGATGTGTGACGCGCGGCAGTCTTGCCAAGCACTTCATCCGTTTTGGTGTTGAAAGCCGCATACAGCGAGAGTGTCCCATGGCGGTAGTACTCAAAGCCGTGCCGCTCGGTTTTCCCCGCGAGAGCGGCAAGACTGGATCCAGGCGATCCGGAGCTTGGATGGCGGTCTGCTCGTCCACGCAGAAGACAGCTGCATGTTGTGGCGGATGCAGGTACAGACTAATGATGTCGGCGGCCTTCTTCTCGAAGTCTGGGTCATCCGCGGTCATATCACTATCCAGCCGGTGGGGCTTGAGGCTGTGCTTGCGGCGACCGAAAAGCCCCGCCAGACGCCGCTGCCTAAACCGCTTACTCCAGCGATCGATGAACGCGTCGCTGCAGGACAGTTTGCTGCGAATCTGCGCCCACGTATCACCCCCATCGAGTAGCAGAATCAAGCGTGCACGGCGCGCATCATCCACCCGCCCGGCTGGGCTTGCTGCTCGCTGACTGAGTTCCACGTGTTCTTCCTTCGACAGTTTGATCGTGCTCATAGGTACAGTCATACTCTCGTTTCAGACGTTGCAGTCCACTAATTCACGACATTTGATCGCGGCTTCGAGTCATTTCACGGCCTCAGGCGGTGGCTACTTCAGGTCCCTCACTGTTGACATCGATGAGCAGCGCATGCCTGCAGCATCGCTGCCGGGTGTGAGATCAAAACTTCGTGATGATATCTTCATCCATGCTCCCGTCGGCTGGCCGGAGGAGTCCGACTTTTTCGCTGGTACACCAAGCGAACGTGAGTCTGATGAGCGCCGCTTTGTGTCGCGGTTCTTCGTCGAATCATTTCTGAAAAGTCATTTCTTGGTTGTGCGTGATCGAAAGTCGCGTGCCGTCAGTTTCAACACGACTCAAGGATCGTGGTCTGGTTTGGGTTTTCGCCGCTTTCGCATCGGCAGCGTCTGTATGCGCAGCAGTGCGGCATATCTTAAGGAGAACTCACTGAAATTCAGTCCCAGAGCTCGCGAATAGGCTGGCGCCTCGGCGTACGCGAGGACGCGTTCGCCATTCTCGAGCTTCCATACGTAGCTCTGCGGCTTGTTCAACCTGCGGGCGAGCTGCTCCTGGGTCAGCCCTGCCGCTTCCCGCGCCTCGGTGAGGAGGGCGCGCAGTGCGATGTCTCCGCTTGAACGTAGGATCTTCCCCAAGCGGCACTCCTAGCCATTTAAGAAGCGCCGATAAATAAAGTAGGTCGATACAAAAACCATTTCAGGATGCCTGTGAACACCATTGCTGCAAAAACAGGCGCAAAACGCGATAGGCCCGAAACCAGAATGGGATGACTGGTGCAAAAGTGCCGAAAACATCAGGGGAAGGCACAGACGCCCTCTCACGCAACGAAATGCCGCACGGACTGCTTGCGCGCGACCGAGCTGCAGCGTCCCTCTCAGCCGGTGCGAGACCGCTGCCCAAAAGGTTGCCTTGATCTTTGGCGACGCAGATCTGCCCGCCAGCGCGCGCTTCAGGACGGACCCATCATTTCCGGCAGCATCCGCTCGATCGAGTGTTCGTTGATGCGATCGCGCTGTTTGATTCAGGTCGCAGAGCGGCTTCATGTGTGTGAGTGCCCGCATTGCCGAAGCGTAGAAGCCTCGCGAGCCCGCGTCCACCCAGGTCGGGGT
>Ga0134126_10003101_pt1 | contig 20761 bp, 17 predicted proteins | sample KB31752_FD_96881 | JGI IMG/M metagenome (GOLD analysis project Ga0134126, IMG submission 96881) | Terrestrial soil microbial communities with excess Nitrogen fertilizer from Kellogg Biological Station, Michigan, USA - KB3-175-2 | ecosystem: Environmental > Terrestrial > Soil > Unclassified ... | reverse complement strand
CAACACAAGAAGAAGGACGGAACCGTTGTTAGAACCCTGTGGGGCGAGCTCGCCTGGCAATTGGGAAAGAAGGAAGGATACGAAATCGTACGGGCCGCTGATGAAAAAGGTGTCAGTCCCGGCGATGAATTGCGCGTCCTTTTTAAGAAGTTTAGTCCGTGCCTGATCCTGATTGATGAGTGGGTGGCCTACGCACGGCAGCTCTACAACAAGAGCGACTTACCCGCTGGAGATTTCGATGCGCATTTTACATTCGCGCAGACACTCAGCGAATCAGTCAAGCTTGTCGATAATGCTCTTCTCGTGGTGAGCATCCCCGCGTCTCAAAATGAAATTGGCGGCGATGGTGGCCAGGCTGCGCTCATCAGATTGAAAAACGTGATGCAGCGCGTAGAGACATCATGGAGGCCCGCGACGGCGGAAGAAAGCTTTGAAATCGTTCGCCGAAGGCTATTCCAACCACTGACTGATCCCGAGGCCTTGAAAGCTCGCGACGTGGTAATTCGATCTTTCATTGAGGAGTACCGAAGAAATTCCAAAGAGTTTCCAGAAGAGGCAAGCCAAGCCGATTACGAACGCCGAATGCAGAGGGCCTACCCGGTTCACCCGGAATTATTCGATAGGCTCTACAACGATTGGGCGAGCCTCGAAGGGTTTCAGCGGACTCGTGGCGTGCTGCGCCTTATGTCGGCTGTAATTCACCGGCTATGGGAACGTGAGGACAAGAATCTGTTGATCCTTCCGGGGATTGTGCCGGTTGACGCCGATACGGTTCAAGAAGAACTCGTGCGCTACCTGCCGCCTGAATGGAAATACGTCATCGAAAAGGATATAGACGGCGAAACGTCCTTGCCGCTGAGATTGGACAGGGAGAATCCTCTGTTCGGAAGATTCTCAGCTTGCCGGCGAGTAGCGCGCACGCTGTATCTGGGTTCCGCTCCAACTATGGAAGTTGCAAAGAAAGGAATCGAAGATCGCCGCATCAAGTTGGGGTGCGTTCAGCCGGGCGAAACATCTGCAACATTTGGCGACGCACTTAGAAAACTGGTCGATCAATCCACCTATCTCTACCTTGATGGCAGTCGTTACTGGTACTCGACTCAGGCAAGCGTTTCTCGGCTGGCTCAAGAACGGGGCGCTGGTCTGCCCATCCATGACGTGTACGAAGAAACTCGGCTTCACCTTCAGGAGCAAGCTAAAGAGCGGGGAGACTTTCAGCGTGTTCAAGCTTGCCCGCCAAACTTCAATGAAGTGCCAGACGAGCCAGAAGCACGACTCGTGATTCTGGGACCCGAATACCTACACGCATCAAAGCAAACAGATAGTGCTGCGAGGGAATACGCAGCGCAGATTCTAGATCGCGGGGGAGCTGGCCGTAACTGTCCGAATATGCTTGTGTTCCTTGTCGCGGACCAAGCGAAGTGGAGCGAATTGGAACAAGCTGTTCGTCTTCAGATGGCCTGGAAATCAATCGTTAAGGACATTGGGCAGAGAGTTCTAAACGTTGATTTGGCACAAGCTGACCAAGCCCAAAAGAAATTGGACGCCGCGCTGGAGACGGTACGCGGTCGCATTCCCGAATGCTTTCAATGGCTCCTGGTTCCTGGGCAAACAAAGCCCATCTCCGGGGAGAAGTTTCCACCGATTGAATGGCAGGAAATACGGCTTCCGCAGGGGCAAGAACAATTGGCCGCACGGGCGTCAAAGCGACTCATCAAAGACGAACTCCTCATGGTATCGATGGCGGGCACACGGCTGCTGCACGAAATCAACGCAATTCCTCTGTGGCGGGGTGAATCCGTCGGAGTGAAACAACTCATAGAGGACTTCACCAAGTATTTGTATCTTTTGCGTGTTAAGAATTCTCAAGTTCTCGTAGATGCAATCCAAGACGGCATCAATCGGATTACCTGGCGACAAGACTCTTTCGCCTACGCAGATTCTTATGATTCCGCCGCTCAACGCTATGTCGGCCTAGTTGTGGCCAGGCGCCCTTCGATTCAAGTGAATGCAACTAGTCTGGTTGTCAAGGCGGAGGCGGCTGCGGCACAACTGGAAAAAGATGCGGCTGCGGCCCCCACGACTTCCCCGAGACCCAGCTCACAGCCGGGAGCTGTCGTTGGGGGCATTGGAGCCCCAAAGTCTTCGGCTGGAGGAGCAGCTCCAGCACCAAAGATTCTGAGAAGGTTTTATGGATCTGTTCGTCTCGATCCTACAAGGATGGCAAAAGATTCTGGTGAGATTGCCCAGGCAATCGTCCAACACCTCGCTAGCCTGATAGACGCGGACGTTACGGTTACACTCGAAGTCCAGGCAAACATGCCTGGGGGTGCGCCAGATTCCGTCGTCAGAACTATTTCCGAGAATGCCCGCACTTTGAAATTTGATTCCTCGAACTTCGAAGAATTCTAAAACTCTATAGACCAACAATAGAACAGCGGCCAACCCTAGTCGATATGGAGAGGCGGCGCGGAGGTCCCCTCCGCGCCGATTGCATTGAGAATCTGTGTAGAGGTTTTCTGGATATATTCCAGGCTTGCCGTTAGGAGTTTCGCATCACCGTCATAGAGCTGAATGTAATCTTGAGAAGCTGAGCCCGTTTCGAGGCCGACGGCATGGCAGACTACGAACGCGACGGCCTCGGCTTCAGTCTCTCGGCTGCGCTTTGAAGTGCTGCTCCTCCGCTCGTCGCGGTGCATCATTTCGTGCGCGAGTTCATGAGCCAGCGTCGCGAATTCTTCAGCCGTAGACTGTCGGGGCAGTAGAGTGATTTTGCCTCCTGCGGAAGTGCCTCGTGCCGGAGCGATGTCCTCCGAATACTCGAGAGCGATCCCTTGCTCGGTTACAAACTTCACAAGACGCTCACGGTACTCGCGAGGCTCGCCGTTGACGCTGCCAATTCCCGGAAGTTCTTGGCCGTCCGTTTGGCTGATGTCAAAGACGTAGGCCGCACGAAAACCGACAGCCGTTGATGATTCGTCGGTTTCGTCTTGTTTCGCGCCTTCATTTTTCCGCCGCACGATAGGGGCAAGGATCAATATTCCTTTCTCGCCCCTCTTCACGAAGCGCCCAAGCGTGTGCCAAGAGTGAAAGCCCGCCACATGCGTTGCAGTTGGCTTCTGGGATGCGATGAGCATCACGTTTCGGAGACTATAGCGGTGGAATCGCCCAATCGCGGTAAGGTACTGCGTCAGCGTTTCGCTTCGGCCCTCGTTGAGCGCCGTGATGAGTTGCTCGATGGCTTGATTTGCAATTTTCTTGATGTTTTCTGAATTCATTTTCTTTGTCCTTTCGGTGAGTTGAGAGTTGGTTCCCTCAACCAGGAAGGGGAACCAAATCGCAACGGACTCACTGAAAGGACAGAAAGCGAAGCGGGCTTGTATTTGCGTCTGGAGCGAATGGCAACGGGCGTGACAGGTTGGCACTTACCTGGCGCGACCGTGTGCTAGCGGAAGGGGCGAAGTTGTCTTGAAATTTAAGCGAGTGATGTGCGGGAAGCGGCAGATAAGTCCAAGCCGGGAAAGTCACCGATATTTGGACCAGAGATTTCTTCAGGTTCCCACACCTGAAGTTTGACTCTGAGGTCGTTTATCATTTTCGGAGGTAGGGGAAGCACGGAAAGTCCAAGTTCTTTGCCTTGGGATTCTGGAATGTCGTCCTGGCCATCGGCGTGGTCAGCAGCAAAGTCACCTCCCGTTAGTACTTCAAATGTTTGAGATCGAAGGCGGAGTTCTTCGTACATGCGCTCGTCGTAGGTACCCGCGAGAAATGGCACGCCAATTTCAAGAGAGACCGTCTTGGCATCTACAGCGGCATCCCGCTCACGAAAGGTCTTGCTGCCAATTCGGTCAGCGCGACCCGTGCGCTGCTCAAGCACTGCCGGATTCCACGCAAGGTCGTAGTGGACAACGTGACGGCAGTGCCGGTGAAGGTCTATTCCCTCCTGGCCGACTGAAGTGCAAATCAAAATCTCCGGCAAAAGTGGCGTGTTAAATCCAGTGAAGATGCGATCACGAGTACGGATCATGTCGCCCCCCCCGCCTTTGACCAGTGCCACAAACTGCTGGTCGCGCAAGCGGGTTGCCTCGTAAAGGGCACCCCTCGCGGAACTGGGTTCGGCGATGTTTCCGCTGGCCGCTTTAAGATCTTCAAGGAAGACAGCAATCCGCTGAGCCATGCTTTCGTGCTGATTGGGAAGGTCAGCGAAGAAGGCCTTGGCCAAAAGTTCTCCCCAGCCGGATTCGTGGAGGTCACTGCGCTGTGGTAGAAGGCGCAAGAGCACGGACTCGCGAAGCAGAGCACGTCGGAGCGCCTGAAGAACCAACGCCCTAGTATAGAAGTCGAATTCTCCGGGTCCCACTTCTGAGAACTGTTCGGTCTCACCTGGGTCAGTAAGCTGCCACAGATACTGATGGAGCATACAGAGGGTAGCGCTGGTCTTATTGGAGGCGGTTTGTTGCCAAACTCCTTGGGGCTCCGATCCTAGCCAGAGGCTGGGGGCGAGGGCATAGGAGTCGATCAGGGGGATTTGTTTTTGGGTGCGAGCGCGCCGTCGCGTGGACTTAAGCGCGTCCTCAAGATCGCTGACCCGAGCGGGAACCGGCTCGCGCTCCCTTGCAACGTACTTGTAGTGACAACCGCGCTCGTCAAAGGACGAGGTTTCCTCACTTTGGTCTTCGTGCTCTCCACGATATTGAAGGCCGTATGGATCAGCAATCCAGTCTGTATTGCTCATCTGTTTCAGTAACCGGAATAACGCAGTGTACTGTGAATTGTGCTTGAGGAAGCGTGTGGCGAGGATGTGCTCAGTAGCTCGGTTAAGGAAAACCCGGTCCACCCGCTCGCCAGTTACATCGACTTCGTAGAGAAGAGAGAGACGTGCCAGTTGCGATAGCTCGCCGTCATCGATGATGAACTGCTCGGGGCGGAGTGGGAACTGCGCCCTGTTCGCCCAGGCGAAAGACCAAAGCATGCGGTCTAGGCCGAGAACAATGAGGTCACGATCGCGCCCGGTGAGGCGGGCGCGCAGAGTCTTAAGTTGGGCTTCGCCGCCAAGGCATTTTTTCTTGCCAGCCTCCAGCTCGCCTCGGATTTTGTCGCTGATAATGTCCCGCAGACGCTCGGCAGTGTTAATGCGAAAGCAAAAAATGAGAACTTTCTCCCCACGTTTCCAGTGCTGGAGCACTTCGCTGACGACGGATGAGACTTTTGGGTGCTTGGGATCATGCCGTTTGTTCACCATACCGAAGAGAAGATCCAAGTAGAGGCGTCCTGCTTGCGACTCTTTTAAGGACTGCTTGACGCGTCGTCCTTCGGCACTTTTGTGTAGCGTGGAATAGCAGCCGGTGATGTCGCTCCCGAGAGAAGATCGTCCCTTGCCTTCTTTCATTTCGGATACGCACCGCATCAATAGGAATTGGGGCAACTCGGCTTCGCCCCGAATGTCCAAGCCTGGCGCAGCGTGGAGTATATGGCCGTCCGGTCTGATAAAAGGGGATTCTGGGACTTGCCCGTATTCAATGCCAATGCGAAAGAGGCGGTGATCGGTCTGGCGTCGATGGCGAATGACTAGCTTACCGAGTTCACGCGAGAGATCAGCGTTATACGCGTCAAGGTACAAGGCTTCTTTGAGGAAGTGGCGAATGTCTGGGTCCGCACCTGCGATGGCACTGGAGATAATCGTTGCTAGTTCCGCCCTATGGGAGCTAATAACGCCTTCTAATAAGGCCAGAGACCGCACTTTTTTTCTAGCGGCAATCGAGTCAGGCGAATCCCAAGCGGCGTTGAGAGCTTCCTGTGTAACGCGGTGCGGGATTCTAACCCATGTTCGGCTGAAGGTGTGGCTATGCTTTTCGGAATTGCCAAGTACGGGACGTATTGTTTCCTCGCGGAATTTCCTAAGGCGGTCACGTCTGGCGAAAGACTCCACCTGAGTTGAGCATGGCTGCATAAAATCCGATACTTTAAGGATTTCGATCATCTCCTCGGGCCGAAGTTGGAAAGGGGTAGCTGTAAGGAGTAAGGCTCGGCGGACGTGAGGAGCAATGTATTGGCTGAAATTCTCGAAGCCGTTCGTTCCGGCCAGTGGCCCGTTTTTCCAATTGTGGGCTTCATCCACGACAAGAAGTGGGAAATCACGCAGGATGCTGCGATGGGTTGCCAAGCGGTAGATATCTATGAGCTTTCGTTCGACGGTACCGAAGGCATCCTCGCGGTTGCGAAAAAATGGTTGAGCCAATTCGCGGCAGTCCTCCAGTAGCGATTCCACCCGTTGGAGGTCTTCGGTCTTGAACGAATTGAGAATGCCAAGAAACCGTTCTTCGGTAAATGGAAGGCGTTCATCCTCTTGTTCAGTGAGGTCTGTAAGGCCGTCAGCGTGATTCGGCCATTGAGAAGGCGCGCCTTTAAGAAGCCGCCTTCGAGAGTCGTAGTTGAAACTCACGCCCCAGAAACGGAACAATACGCCGAGGGTAAAGCGACGTTTGAGATCATAGTCACGAAGTTTGTCACCTCCGAAAAGACCCATGCGAGCGACTATGACCTGTGGTTGACGCCCCGGTTTGCGGAGGGCGACGGCTAAATCGTCCAATCGGTCCACCTGGCATGGCGAGAAAAACAAATCGTTAGACTGGTGCTCAGGAAGAACGCAGCGTCTCTTGAACTCATCGACTTCGCGGACCCATTTGCGATAAAGGGCATGGTTGTTGGGGGTGAGAATTAGTACGCGTTGATAACAGCCGTCGAGGTCTGTCTCGATCCGAGTCTGCTTGAGGTGGGCAAGTATGGAGTACGCCAAACCGAGGGCGACGTATGTTTTGCCCATACCCACCTCATCGGCGAGGATTTGGATTTCAAAGCGTTGGTTGGATCTGGGGTTAAAAAAGCGTGATAGAAGAGCGTCTACAGTGTACTGCTGGCGGGCAGCATCTTTTGGGTCCTTGATACGGGTGTGATCAAGACCAAGGTCGAAGTCTTGCGAGCGCGAGATCATACTTTGAGCCTCGCTCTCCCAAGGACAGCTTTTTGATAACGACCGAAGACCTTACTTGAGGCTAATGACTTGCCATGTGCTGAGAAAAGCTGTTCCAGAATACGGGCAGTCCGTTTGTTCGCCTCCGCTAGGTATTTATCCCACGCCAGCAAGAGCTTTTCTGGCACCGGAAAAGCGCGGGCCGATTTCAGACACGAGATGACTTCCACCAGTTGGAACGCTGCTGCCGTTGGAGTCCGTCGGCCTGATTTTACGGCTTCAAAAATAGTCTCAGCGAGCGCGACGGGACTAACGGGGCCGAGCAAAGCCAAGCGCATGGACGGATCGGTTTGAATGGCAGCTTGCAGGTCTTTGCGCAATCCCGCTAGAGCCTCTACGAATTCGCGGATTTGGTACGACTGGATTCGAGATTTATCCACTCCCGCGCCGGGAGCGGTGGGTAGAGGTGCATTGCTATTCTGCCCCATGGCGAAGTCGGGGTCAGGAAAGAGTTCCTCCCAGGAAACCCTGCCCTGATAGTAATAAAGCAGCGCGGATTCTTCGATGTTCTTGTTGCCCGGAGAAATGGGCAATCGAGTCCGCGCTGAGAATTCGATGTTCAACGGCACGGCTCTACCCGATGGACATTCGCTCCAGCAAATCAAAACCTCTTGCTCCGTCAATAATCGGGTGAGAGTCTGAGGAGGCAGAGGTACCCGAAAAATGGTTCTTGGGGCGACCTGCGTGCTTTCGACCGGAATGATGGTTTCGCTCGGAATTCCATCCTTATGCAGAAGCTTGGCGGACCATAGGAGTAGCGCGCTGCCAGGCACAACTTCGATGAGAAGTTCCAATTCGTTCTCGCCCTTATCGGCCGGTGAAAGGAGAACCTGCTTCAGAAATTCAGGCCACGGTTCGTCTCCGGGTCCGTTTTCTGGGGCGCGAACAGCCTGCGTGTCCCCATCTCCGAGGAGAATCGGCTTCCCGACAAGATCGGGAATCAAGTTGGCTAGGGTGGCTCCCTGAAGGGAACGGCGGAGAACTAGCCCTGCCTCAACATTCGCAGTGCGATTGCCTAAGAATCCCCAGCCTCGGGCAGTGAAGTTGGCTGATCCGATGTATGCCAAACCGCTCCGGGTTCCTTCCATGAGAACAACCTTGGCGTGTAGAGGACGTGTGCCGGTAAAGCCTTCCATCCCGCCAAGCTCTTCCGGGTGGACGATGGGGCTAACTGCCTGGGCGGTGGCCTTCACACCGAGAGCAACCCAGTCACATGCCGTGTACCCAAGCGGCAAAACGGGTATGAAATTTCCGTCGGGTCCCTCGAAGGCGTCGGTTAATAGCCGAACCTCCGCATCAGAGGCCAGCACGCCAGACCTCTTGAGTTCTGCTAGGAAAGCAGTGAGGGTGACTCCCGCGTCCTCGGACCAAAAAGGTGACAGAATGGAAATACGTTTGATTTGCTCGCTAATTGGCCACCGCGCCAGGAAGTCTCGCCAAAGTTTCGTCTGCCCGTAAGACCAGAGGAAAGTGGTGTCAGGGTCCGCAATTTCATTCACCCAAGGCTGCAAGGTTTCGATGGAACACCGAATGAGATTGAGCGCATCGTCAGTGAGCCAGGGGGCTAAGGCTGCGCCCATGCCAACTAAAGCTTGAGCGATCAGGGCAGCTTCTTTCCTGGAACTCTGTGATGCGGTAAGCACTGCGACGGCTTCGCGGTTTCGTCGGTAGCCTTGCTCAGTTAGATTGGCACTGCCAACGATTAAGCGAACGCATTGATCAAAAAGAAGAATAGTAACTTTGGCGTGGAGTGCTGATCCGCGCGGGCTCACGGCTGGGTGTACCGCAAGGCGAAGCGAACGGGGACGGCCACGGTATCGGCGGGCTTCGGTAATGATCACGGCAGCATCAAGTTCACACAGACGTTTCTCAAGGGCGATGCGTGTCGTCCAACTACGGTCATCCCACGCACCTAAACCGAAGGCTGAGGGTAAAAAGTCCATCTCCAAGAAATCAGGCTGAAGTTCATAAGTGGTAGTAAGCAGACCCTTCATCGGGCCCCACTCTGGGCGAGGCACGAGTCTGTCGATCAGCTTCCGTGAGCTAATGTCTTGGTTATCTTTCATGACTGAGCTGCCTTACTGGAAGTGAAGATCAACGCGTCGGCGGCGCGAAGACGGTAGGCGTGAGGTGGGATGTGTTGAGGTAATGTCACCTCCCGATTCATCCCGCCAGTCCGAGTCATGGTGAGGTTAATGCGAGAACCGTTGCGTTCGAGCCACGGCATTTTTCGGCGTCCACGATCAAACTTTCCATGCTGAACGTCGGTGTGGCGGGCAACAACCTCGCCGATGAAGGCTTCGATGTCGCCAGCAGCAAAGCTAGCTTTCTCTAGAAATCTTCGCACATCGGCCAGGCGCTCAAGCTCCTGCCGAAATGCTGGTTCGGTTCCGTTATCCAGCACCTCCAGCAATCGGCGCATCTGATTGGGAAACCGGTGTCTGACTAGCTGCAAGACCGAATCGCCGTTCAATTCGGACAACGTAACTGCGGCAGCTGCGTGGTGGCGGCAGAGCCAAAGCAGACGCTCTAGCGTGAGGACAGCGAGTTGATAACAGGATTCAAATTCAATGATGCACGTGAGAGCCTCGCGAATATCCGTATGCTGTCCACTTTTCTTGAGAACTTTAGCTATTCGGTCAAGGCGATGTAGTTCAGTTTCCTTGTCGTTCGCATATGGGTGAAGCTTGAGCAGCTGAGCCATGCTCGACCTGATCGGGTTGGAGTGCAGAGCGTCGGAAAGGCATTTGGCTTCCGCTGGTTTGATTTTGCCTTCGACGTGGGCTCGTTCTCCCCACGCTGCCAGGGTCGCGATAGGAACATCTGTGTCTTCAAGCACAGCACGACGGAGGGAGCCTGGGAGTTCTGTCTCATCGCGGAAGGCTTCGCCAGTGACTTCCCCAAGTGCCGGGGTAAGTGTAAAGTCTTCGCGATTCAGGAAGCGCATACCGTCCGCCACATTCCCGTACGTACCAACAGCTCCGTATTGGCTTTGGCGGGAAAGAAGGCGATATTTGGCGGTAGCGCGCGTCACACCCTGTCGTTGTATTTCATCGGCCCAAGTCTTTGCGTAGGTGACCCCGCGAACCCCGCCTGATCCGTCTGGCCGTGCGAGGACATTAGCCAAGGCCCAAAAACGTTCCAGTCGAAGAATTATCTCTTGGCGGCGCTGGATCGTCTCCCGTGGCGTAGCATCGCTGACATCTCCACACAAAAGGACTCCAGTGCAAATCAGTGCAAAATAGCGCGGGCGTGATGCCACGTTCGTGAGGCCTGGCAGAATCTTGTCGGCCAAGAAGAGATAGTTTCCTTCAAAGCCCAGCGGATCAACACTGAATCCGGGCAGGTCAGAAGGGTCGTATGTTGTTAAAAATGTCTCGATCATCTGCGACTTCTTGTTAATTCCGGCGTAGATATTTGAACCGCGATTCGCCTCACGGATTCCTAAGCGGTTGACAGTTTACCCGAAAGGTCTTAGTCGAAAGTATCAATTGAGCAGAAGTAGTGGAATCCTGCGTCGCCGACGCAATATAAAAGGGCGCCCTTTGGAGTAGGTTTTGAGTGTTCGCCTCAATCCCTACAGCAAGGAGCACCCTAATGGATAGCGCCAAGTATATCGGCCTGGATGTCCACAAGGAAAGCATCTCGATCGCAGTCCTGAATGCTGCCGGCAAGATTGTGATGGAATGTGTGATCGAGACCAAAGCGAGCACCGTTCTGCAGTTTCTTCATGGGCTGCGCGGGGACCTGCACGTCACCTTTGAGGAAGGAACCTGGGCCGCCTGGTTGTACGACGTGATCAAACCGCACGTCACGGAGATCGTGGTGTGCGATCCTCGCCGCAATGCTTTGTTGAAAGAGGGCAGTAAGAGTGACCGCATCGATGCACGGAAGTTGGCCGAGCTCCTGCGTGGCAAACAACTCAAGCCGGTCTATCACGGGGAGCACGGGGTACGAACCCTCAAGGAGCTGGTGCGCAGTTATCTTACCCTCAGCAAAGATGTCGCACGGGTCATGACGCGGGTGAAGGCGCTGTACCGCAGTTGGGCGATTCCTTGTAGTGGCAAGCAGGTCTATGCACCGCGCCATCGTGCGGAGTGGCTCGCCAAGATCAGCGAACCAGGTGTGCGCCGGCGGGCAGAATTTTACTACCAGCAGCTCGATGCGCTGAGGTCCTTGCGGCAGGAAGTGCGGCGCGAGTTGCTGACGGAGAGCAAGAAACATAAGGCATGGAAACTACTCTGCCAGATTCCGTCGATCGGTCCGATCCGGGCAGCCGTGTTGATTGGCATTCTACAGACGCCGCATCGCTTCCGCACCAAGCGGCAGCTGTGGACTTTCAGCGGTTTTGGAATCGAGACGCACAGCAGTGCCGATCACCGCTATGTGAAAGGGCAGCTCCAACGATCTAAGAAGCCAGCATCGATTCGCGGTTTGAATCAAAATCACAACCACGACCTGAAGAATCTATTCAAAGGTGCGGCCCTGGTTGCCTCCAGCAAGCCCGGCCCTTTCCAAGAGTTCTACGCGGCTCTGCTGGCCAAAGGAATGAGGCCAGAGATGGCGCGACTCACCCTGGCGCGCAAGATTGCTGCGATCACCTTACTGATCTGGAAGAAAGGAGCACACTTCGACGCCCAATTTCTGAAGCCACAAACAGCTTGAGTGTCTCTGACCGAGTCCGCTCCATCCTGGGGATCTTCTCTGGCGGTGGCCATGCGGTTCTCGAGACACTCGGGTTCGAGAGCGAGTCTCAGCTGAAAAGTTAGGCGCGGTGTGCCTCGGGCACCTCAGTCTCACACCCGACCCTAGGCCCTCTCGGACAACCCGAAAAAGCTATAGGCCACGAGTCTCCGATAGAACCATGGTTGGCACCTGACCACCGTTCTGCTTTCCTGGTTTCAGAACCGACTGGCTTCGTCGCGAACAGTCGATGAAAACCGCTGGTAGAAGAAACCCAAACCGCTGGGGCTACAGTGCCCAGCGCCCGACTCCATGGCGCGGCTGGTCGGAACAGATCTCGTTCGATCACGTGGGCTGGGTAGCAAGAAAAACTCCCGCCGCGGGCGATGTGTTTTTTCTTGACTTCCCCCTTAATAGAACTTTTCAGAATGGTCCACTTGAGTGGTCCCGACAGAAATTAGCTTCGATTCTCGTCACTGAAGCTACGACAGGATGGTGTCTAGTCTGGCGCGACAGCATTTTAGGCGAAAGCGCTGCTTGACTGGAACTCTGTTCGCAGAATAAGCTGACAGTGTGAATTCATGAAAACCCTCGGCGAACGAATAAGAGAACTAAGAGAAGAAAAAGATATTTCCCTTCGCGAATTTGCTAAGAAACTTGATATTTCTGCTGCATTTCTCTCAGATGTCGAATTGAATCGTCGGTTCCCGTCTGAGGAAGTGCTCGCCAAGATCGCAAAACAGTTGGATGAATCCGTTGAAAAATTAAAAGCTTTCGACACGCGCGCGCCAATGGAGGAGTTAAAACGGATGACCGCCTCTAATCCCCTCATGGGGGTTGCGCTTCGTCGCGTTGTTGAGAAAAATGTCAGCGCGAGTGATCTCATTGACCTGCTGAAAAAGGTTGAAAAGAAGAAGTGAGAACATACCGTGCTAGAACCGGGCGATTCCACGAACGTCCTTACTTCAAGGACGAAGACATTGAATCTATTTGCTCGACTGAACTTCAAAATGTCCAACTCTTACCCGGCTCTCCAGGACCGATTAGGATTGACCGTTTCATCGAGAAAAGATTCGCGGTTTCACACCAGTATGAAGACCTTACGGATGGCATCCTGGGCTTAACCGTGTTCGGAAAGAAAGGGGTAGAAGCGGTCATAGTCGCACGCGCGCTGGACGATGAAGGCACGAAAGTGGCTGATCGTCGAATTCGGTCCACCCTGGCGCATGAAGCGGGGCACGGGCTCTTGCATTCGCATCTTTTTGGCCTTCAGCAAGACAGCGAACCTTTGTTTGGTGATTTCTCGGACCCTTCAAAACCGAAAGTGCTCTGCCGAGATGTGATTGCTGCTGATGGCAAATCTAATCCAGGCTATGACGGCCGGTGGTGGGAGTTTCAAGCAAATTGCGCCATGGGCTGCCTGCTTTTGCCTCGAACATTGGTCGAGCAAGTATTGCAACCGTACTTTGTGGCGCGTGGACTATTGGGCACGCAAACTCTCGATCCTACCCGTCGCACTGAGGCCTGGAGATGCGTCAGTGATGTATTTGATACGAATCCAATTGTCGCGCGCTTGCGAATCGACCGTCTCTATCCGCCGGGGGATGAGAAGCAGTTGAGTTTGTAGTTTTTTTTGCCTTGACTGTACGCAGGGGTCAGCTTACGCTGTACGACAAGGCCCTCCGGCTAAAACGCAATGAGGTAGCCTTTCGGAAAGGGTCACATGGGATACAGCCCAGAGCGTCTAGACCAGATATTCCTTCGGACCGATGGCCAATGCCATATATGCGGAGGGAGACTCGTCTTTTCCAGATATGGGCAGCTCACAGGCTGGGAGGTAGAGCACTCAATTCCTGTGTCCCTGGGTGGGAGCGACCGACTTTGTAACCTGTATGCAGCCCATGTCGAATGCAATCGCCTAAAAGGGATCAGAACGACCCGGACGGCACGCTCATGGCATGAACGGAGCAAGGCCCCACTTTCAAGACGGAAGAAGGAGAGCATTCGTGAAGATAACCGTCTCGGCTGGGGGGCTGCTGGCGCTCTTACAGGTGGAGCTGTTGGAGGACCGGCTGGCTTCATTATCGGCGGAATTCTTGGGGCGGTTTTCGGTGATGGAATAGACCCGGAATAAGAGGAGAGGTTGATGAGGAAAAAAGTCGAATTTGATGCGCACAAGATCGTTAAGAAGCAAACTGAAATTGAATTCACCACGAAAGATGGCAAGGATGTGGATTTCATGGCCAAGAAAAAGGCTAAGGTTCCTGTTCACGTACGATTCAAGGCAAATGTGAAGTAGCTGTTGATGAGACCTTGTGAATAGATCCTTCTTGGTCAGGAGTTCGAGGAGCTGTCGTGGGGTACATGGAAAGGAATCTAGTGCAGGGAGAAACAGTGCTTTACAAGACCGGACTGCACTGGATCGTTTTAATTGTGCCTCTGATCGTGAGTCTGGTTTTGGGAGTATTCGGACTCGCGTTCGTTATCGGAGGGTATGAGGCTAGCGGCAAGCGCGGTTCGTACCCTGGGATGATCATTGTTGGCCTCCTAGTCTTGATTGGTGCTGGCGTTTTGATCGGTGCAGGTTTCATACGAAAACTTTCCACGGAAGTGGTTCTCTCAAACAAGCGCGTACTTATCAAATCTGGTCTTATCAATCGAACGAGCATCGAAGTGGTCTTACAAAAGGTCGAGAGTATCGGCGTCGATGAGTCGGCTCTCGGTCGATTGCTGGGTTACGGAGGTGTCATCCTCCGTGGAACGGGCGGAACGTTCGAAAAGTTTGGCACGATTGCGCATCCTAATGAGTTTAGGCGGCAGGTCCAGCAACAAATAAGTGGTTGAGCTGGATTCACAAATGTTATTCCAAGTCTAATTGGAAGTAGGAGGCCAGCAGTATGCACAAACTCACGTTCTTCCCTTTGGGAAACGCCGACAGTTGTCGGATTGATCTCGAAAATGGAAAAAAGATTCTTATCGATTTTGCGGACATCCGTTGCGCGGATGATCCAGATGATCTCAGAATCGCTCTGGCGGACGAGCTGCGGGAGGATCTGAAAAAGGCCGCGCGTGAATACTACGATGTGGTTGCTTTCACTCATTTGGACAACGACCATATTTGCAAGGCGTCCGAATTCTTTTTTCTTGACCATGCGCAAACATATCAAGGCGAGGGTCGAATCAAGATCAATGAGCTTTGGGTTCCCGCAGCTGCGGTAATTGAAGAGGGTTGCTTCGATGAAGACCGAATTATCCGCGCCGAAGCACGCTACCGTCTCCGAGAGGGCAAAGGAATTCGCGTTTTTTCTCGTCCCGCGAAGCTCAAGGAATGGCTGGAAGGCGAAGGTCTCAGTCTTGAGAGTCGGCAGCATCTCATAACCGATGCGGGACTACTGATCCCAGGATTCGAATTAGGGGTTCAAGGGGTAGAGTTTTTTGTGCATTCGCCCTTCGCAAAACACCTGAACGATACCGAAGTTGTAGATCGAAACATTTCGTCGCTAGTGATGCAGGCTACATTTGTTGTCAACAATGTGTTGACCCGTGTGTTGTTTGGCTCAGATTTGGACTACACAGCGATCAGCGACATTGTGAATGTGACAAGGGCGAAAGGCCGAGATGAGAGGTTGGAGTCAGACATAACCAAGTTGTGGCATCACTGTAGCTACACGGCGATAGGCCCTGAGAAGGGTGAAGAAAAAACTAAGCCTGTAGATGAAGTGAAGTGGATTTTCGAAGATAAGTTGCCGAAGAATGCCATCATTATCTCCACGAGCAAGCCGATACCTTCGAACGACGACGATGATCAACCACCGCATCGTCAAGCAGCCGCATATTACAAGGATTGCGTGGCCGCTGTCGGAGGTGAATTCAAGGTGACAATGGAACATCCCAATTCTTTCAAACCTGAACCGTTGATTATTGAGATTGACGGAGCAAAAGGGCGAATTAAGAAGCGCTACGTTTCGGGCGCTGCCGCCGCCGTGGCGTCTAAGGCTCCTCGTGCGGGATTGTGATGGTCTGTCAATATGTAGACCTACCCGGCCTATCGATAAATCCGAAAGAATTGAGATTTCCCAGGAGCATTTCGCTCAGCCATTTCCTAGCGTCACGAATAGATCCCCACGCAGAGCTGATTGATATTCGGAAGAACACAGAAGGTAACGAGATCATCGTCTTTGATGTCGAGGTCGAGGTTTCGCAAGTACGAGCGTTTGATATTCATCCACGCGAGCGGTTGGCAGTAGTATTTCGAGAACACGAAGAGCTGAATCCTGAAGTCCTTGTGGTTCGCAAGGACTTCCCTTATGTCCCGCACCTGAATCCCCGCGACGAGGAAATTCCGCGAAGCATTTGCCTCTACGAGGAAAGTTTTGACGAATTAAAGCTGAGGTGGACCCCCTCCAGTTTTGTTGAGAGAACACGGTGGTGGTTGTCGGAGACTGCCAAGGGGACGCTCCACGGCGAAGATCAGCCTTTGGAACCAATTCTTCTTGGCGATTTTCCGCCTTTGGTTCTTCCGTCTGGTTTCCTTGCATCTCTAGCTAGCACCGGCACGGCGCAACCGTTGGACATTGAGCGTCGCCTAGCTGGGAGTCGCGAAGTTTATGTGGCTGGACTAGGAACTCCTGCAACCGGCTTCGCGGCCATTGCGTTTGTTGCTCAACCACATTTACATGGAGCGATACGGCTTCATCCTCGGAATTTGATACGGCTTAATCAGATATTGAAAAATGTTGGTTTGGACCTGATCGATGAATTCCGTCAGCGATTGGGGCAATGGAATTTGTCAGACAGGCTGCTTAACGCCCCACCGATCATTGTAGTGGTTCTGCCAAAAGAACGAAGAGCTGGGGCCGGAGTTGAAACTACAGAACTTTGGGCATTTCTCCTGTCAAAGACTATTGGTGACCTTGGAGTAGCGTTGGGAGTTCTCCAGCGGCACGATGCTTCGTTCGGTCGTGTCTTGAGTGGACAGCCCGATGAACGATTGATTGAAGAAACGACCGTTTTTGTTCTAAACCCCACCTTTTCGTTGTCACGTTCGGGCGCTGCAATGCTCAACGGGACAGAACCGAATACCCTGAAGATTGCGGCAATTGGTCTCGGCTCTCTCGGTTCGCAGGTCACGAACAATTTGGCGCGCGCTGGATTTGGGATCTGGACCGGGATCGACGACGATTTTGTACTTCCGCATAATGCAGCTCGACACCAGCTTGGGCAATACGAGATAGGGCGACTCAAAGTTCAGGGAATGCAAATGCACCTAAACGGGGTGTTGGACGAGGATGCAATGCCTAGAGTTCTCGATGCCAACGTTTTGCGCCCGGGATCGAAAGAAGCTGAATTGGCTGAAGTGTTTTCCAATACTGACGCTATTCTCGATTTCTCCGCAAGCTTGGCGGTCGCACGCAAGCTTGTTTCCTTCCCGGAAAACCAAATCCGTAGATGTTCTGTCTTTCTAAATCCTTCAGGCACCGACCTTGTAATCCTTTGCGAGGATAAGGATCGCAAGGTGCGTTTGGATTGGTTGGAATTTCAATACTATCGAGAGCTAGTATCGAACGCGGGGCTGACCTTGCATTTTCAGAGAGAAGAAGGACGAATCCGATACGCGCGTTCGTGTCGGGACTTGACGAGCCAAGTACCGCAACACTTCGTTGCGACTCATGCGGGGATTGCGTCGCGTGCGTTACAAGACTTTCTGCCGCAGACGGAGGCGGTTGTGCGTGTCTGGCATGCGGACTCGTTGATGAACGTCCAGGCGCACCAAGTAGCGACATCACCAGTAATTGACCTCAAGATTGGTGGATGGCGTGTTTGCACGGATCAGGTATTTCTAGAGAAGGTCGAGAAATGTCGGAAGACAAAATTGCCCAATGAAACCGGGGGCGTCTTAATAGGCAGTTTTGATCAGGAGAATCGAATTGCCTACTTAGTGGACATAATACCTTCGCCTCCAGATAGTGTTGAATGGCCAATCCTTTACATTCGTGGATGTGGCGGGCTCGAAGGGGAGGTCACCCGAATTAGGGCGCGAACCGACGACCAACTTCAGTATGTCGGCGAATGGCATTCGCATCCCGATGGGTGCAACACCGAACCGAGCGAGGACGACAAGAAAGTATTCGGATGGTTGGCGGAAAACGCCGCGCGAGACAGCAATCCTCCAGTAATGGTAATCGTTGGCCAGAAAGAGACGCGGATTTTCTTCGCCAGTATCGAAGCTTCGGTGTTGTTGAAGCGAAAGAAGTGGAGCAACTGACAACGTGTTTTCGAATGTCAAAATAGGGGTATATGAGTTCTTGGGATTGGTCATTCCGGGAATGTTCGCACTATGCGAGGGATGGATTGTTTTGCGTGGTTGGGCTCAATTCGTACAGTCAGTCAACGAGATGCATCCGGTTTCATTCACTATTTTCGTGCTCGTCTCATTTGTCGTGGGCCATTTTGTTCAAGAATTTGCAGACCGCTCGGTGAAGACAATTTGTGGCGAGCGATTTCTTAAGGTTGGAAGAGATGAGCTGTGGGTAGGTGAAGAGGCAGAGCCCGTTAAGAGCGCCATTTGGACAGAGTCGGGAAGAACCCTCCCTAGCGCGGATTCCGCGTTCGATTATTGTTTGACGCGGATTGGCGATAGATTCAGTAAGCGAGATGTCTTTCTCGCGACATCGGATTTTGCGCGGTCGTTTCTCGTGCTTTCCGTGTGCGGAATTGCTCCAGCTATTCGACTAACACTTGATCGGAGTCATTCTGTCCTTTCGTTCGTAGTGTTTCTTGTTGGCTATATGGCTTTCCTGGCGTTTATCGCTCGCCTTGCCTGGATTCGCATGATCCGCTTTCGCCGTATGTCGGATGTGGTTGTGTTCCGAGCATATCTGGGATCGCGGCCAATTGAGAATTCGCTGTCGGGCGAGAAGACAAGTTAGTTCCGCCACTCTCAACGCAATCTTCCTGGTTCTAGTATGTCCATCCAGCTTAGGCGCGAATCGCTGTCGAAGGCTTTAGCGAGATTGATGGCGAGAATATCTAAGTGGGCGAGTTCGGGGGAGACCATGGACCTCCCTTGGGCCACGTCAAGGAAAAGACTTCGGACCCGCGAATTGCTTGAAATAGAGGCATGGCGAATCTCGCGATGTCGGCAGCTACCGCAGCCAGAGTGGCTTGGTCATGGTTGAGATCTCCCTTTTTAATGAAGGCTTCCCACTGTTTGGCTTTCTGTGAGTCGCGGGAGAATTCGTCGGTTAGCGCAAGCGGCGTGTTTGCTGGCATTTCTGTGCGTCGCCGTTCGAATGTTGCCTTGATCGCATCGCTCAAGAGAATGCCGTCAAAAGCGAAGTCGCGCGAAAGCATCCACAGATCGTAAAAATCTTTCATACGTGTATTGGCGATCCCTAGCTTTACGAGAGCCTCAAGCTTTTCCGCAATAACGGTTTCTCTTTGGTAGGCGAGGAGGTGGGCACTTGGAAAATCCAGCATCGCAGGATAGGCAGTCTCTTGGGGCGGAGGCAGGATTACATCTCCGAAGCCTATGTCCACCTGTATGTGAATTTTGGCGCGTTCGAGGCGAGCCACGAAATTGACTCGGAGTCCCTCATATTCCTGATCTTCCTTGATTCTCGCAACATGGAGAGATTCAGGATCGAAAACCAAACCGTCATCTGCAACGGCTTGACCGATGATCTCGGCAAACAAGCGTTTGATCCGAGGAATGCTATTTTCGCCACGGCCCTCTAGATCCAAATCACGAGTCGGACGATATGGGCGATGCGTCCACAGCTCGAAGAGTAGTGCTCCCTTGAGGACAAACTGGTCCCGGTATTTTGATTCGGACAAACGATAAAGAAATCGTTCCAAGCCATACTTGGTCAGAACTAGGCCAAAGTCCTCGTGCCTTTCCTGCGCCCTATTGAAGAGTCTTTGGCGAACGGAAGCAGCGAGATTTCGGGGTTTCTCTCGGCTCACTGGAGAGACTCCAGATATGGGCGCATAACGTTCGCCACTCTGCATGCTTTGGCCGCTTTCCAAATGTCGTCTGTGGTCGCTCGTCTTTTTCTTTTACATTCGCGAAGAGCTTCAAGTGCAACGTCGAGTCCAATCTTGTTCCGGTACCGGAAGCAATCTGCGACTGTTTTTGCGGGGGAGTAGACTCGAACCGCGACGCCTTCGATAGAGTGTTCTTGAACTCCGTAGATCAGTGTCTTTTGTGAGAAGCGAACAATGCGAAGCGGTGGATTGTCGAGCTTGGGGAGGCGTGCTTTTTCGCCGATTGCAAGCCATACCTCGAACGGTGACTGAGTTGTTAGGTCGTGGAATCGAAGCGCAGATAGAAGGCAAACTACACCCTTGGGCACTCGCTTCGAGGCCTGTGCCAGACTGTGATGTTCGGTTGGCTTCGCTCCGCGTGCGATATAAAGACCGCGACCAACACGCGTGATCACGCCTTGCTCAACAGCCAGGCCAAGATACAGTCGAGGAATCCCGTGCGCGTGGAGGTCTCTAGGCCGGAGTATCCCGGCCTTCTTCACGAGTTTCACGATTTCGGCGACGAGGTGATCGGGCATAGTAGTGTCTTTACGAAACGTCGGTATATATAGACAACTACCGACGTATTGTAAACCCAGAAACGCTAAAAAGCGAGGATTTCCAGGAGCTAGCTTAGACGTGGGATCGCGAGGGCGACGGTGGACGAGGCGAGGGCATAAAACCCAGCCGTTCTCGTGTCTGGTACTGCTGTGCCAGCTGTGCCAGAACGTTTTGGGGAGAGCTCCTGCTTTTGACCAATTGGTATCGCGCAGGTGAGCCCCCTGTGCCAAAAGTGTGCCAGAATGCGATGTTTTTTGGCCTCTTGGGGTTAGCTTCGAGCGAAAAGCAGATTCCCCAAACTGTTGAAAACACAGAGAAGTCGAAGTAGTTGATGGAGCTGTTGGAGTCGGATAGTGCGCGCCCAAGGCAGGCGCGCTACCAGGCTGCGCTACGCCCCGACAAAGTGAGTTTCGATTCTAGCGTATATTGCAAGTCTACTTCTATCCCCGATCACCCGGCTGT
>Ga0134126_10003100_pt1 | contig 20769 bp, 15 predicted proteins | sample KB31752_FD_96881 | JGI IMG/M metagenome (GOLD analysis project Ga0134126, IMG submission 96881) | Terrestrial soil microbial communities with excess Nitrogen fertilizer from Kellogg Biological Station, Michigan, USA - KB3-175-2 | ecosystem: Environmental > Terrestrial > Soil > Unclassified ... | reverse complement strand
CGGACAACTGACGGACAGATGATCAAGGCCCGACCGCCGCACTCGGCGATCAGGCCTGTGACCTGCTGTTACACCTGTAGCCCCGACCGGATTTGAACCGGCGCTACCGCCTTGAGAGGGCGGCGTCCTGGGCCGCTAGACGACGGGGCCAGGAAACACTCTCCCTGTGCGTCAGGCCGGGCCAGCAGGGCTGGTGGCGCAGGCCGCACGAAGAACGACCGGAAGGGCGAGGATCGAACCCGGTCCTGCCATCCCCAGTCGCGAAGCAAGGTTAGCGCACCACCCGCAGGCCCGCCAAACCAACCGCGAGCGCCCATCTCGCCGGCCGCCTGTTCCGGCTGCTTGGAGGCCTGCTCGGGCCTGCCCAACGAACCGCCCGCAGTCGTCCGCCGAATAATCAAGCCAAATCTTGGTAACTAAGCTTGCATGTTGGCATTCATCATCGTACTGATCGTGGTCGGCCTCATCGCGGGCCTGATCGCCCGGCTCCTCGTGCCGGGCCGTGACGACATCGGCATCATCGGGACGATCCTGCTCGGGATCGTCGGATCCTTCGTGGGCGGCTTCCTCCAGCGACTGGTGCAGGGGGACGGCATCGAGGTCCACCACTTCCAGGCTTCTGGCCTCATCGGCTCGATCATCGGCGCGATCGTGATTCTGCTGATCCTGCGGGTCACCGGCCTGGAGCGCGGCCGCGGGCGTGGGCGCGCTCGCTCGACCCGGCGGCGCTGGATCTGACCGCCCCAGCACATCTGACCGCCACAGCACACGGCCGGAAAGCACACGGCCGGAGAACGCAAAGCGCGGACGCCCAGAACAGGGCGTCCGCGCTGGCCAGCTAGCTGGCTGGGGTACCAGGACTCGAACCTAGACTAACGGGGCCAGAACCCGTCGGGCTGCCAATTACCCCATACCCCATGGGAGCGCGCCTTCAGCGCCAGCCTTCAGTGCCAAGCGCGCCTGAGCAGTGTAGCCGAACCGGGAGGCGGGGGCCAAAGCGTTCCGGGACCGGGCGCCTGACCACCTCGTTCAGGCCCGGCGACCGTTCAGGCCCGATCGACGACAGGATTGGTCAGCGTCCCGAGGTCCTCGATCGTCACCGACACCTCGTCTCCGGGCTCCAGCGGCCCGACCCCTTCCGGCGTCCCGGTCAGCAGCACGTCGCCCGGGAGCAGGGTCATGGCCGACGAGACGAAGCTGACCAGCGCCGGGACGTTGTGCAGGAGCAGCGAGGTGCGCGAGTTCTGGCGCTTCTCGCCGTTCACCGTGGTGCTGATCTCCAGGTCGGCCGGGTCCAGGTCGGTCTCGATCCAGGGTCCGAGCGGGCAGAAGGTGTCAAAGCCCTTGGCCCTGGCCCACTGCCCGTCCCTGGCCTGGAGATCGCGGGCGGTCACGTCGTTGGCGCAGGTGTAGCCGAAGATCACGCCCGCGGCCTCATCGGGTGTGATCCGGCGAGCGGGCTTGCCGATGACCACGGCCAGCTCGCCCTCGAAGTCGACCCGCTGCGACAGGTCCGCGGGCCGTTCGATGGCATCGCCGGGGTGGCACAGGGCGGTCGGGGGCTTCAAGAACAGCACCGGCTCGGCGGGGACTTCGTTGCCCATCTCCTGAACGTGCGCGGCGTAGTTCCGGCCGATCGCCACGATCTTGCGAGGCACCACGGGAATGAGCAGGCGGACATCGTCGAGCGCGTAGCTGGTGCCGGTCAGCCGGATGGATTCCACGGCCCCGAGCGGGTGGCCGGCCAGCTCGGCGACCACGGGACCCTCGGCTGAGCCGTCGACTCCGTTACCGCGGGCGCCGTCGGATATGCGGTTGCCCACGACTCCGAACCGGGCGTTTGTCTCGTCTGTCTCGCCTTCCACCATGAACCTAACGATGCGCATGGCGGGAGCCTACTGAGGAGCGGGGCTCAGCCCTCCGCCTGGCCCGGATCTTCCCGGCCCGGATCTTCCCGGCCCGGATCCTCGGAGCGGTCCAGGTCTTCCTGCTGGGCCAGTCGGCGCCGCAGTAAGGCGGCAGCGGGCTCGTGCACGGCGTACAGGGGCGCGCCGGGCCGGTGCTCCTCTCGGAAATTGCCGCGCCGCCGGGCGTGCCACCACCCGGTGGGGTCCCGCCAGATGTGCCAGCGGGGGTAGGCGCGGCGGATCTCGCCGATCACCGACCAGCTGACGAATGGTGGTGCGGTGCCGATCATGGCCCGCAGGCCGTCGGGCCCCGTGGCCCGGACCGTGTGCCCGTCGTCGAGCCGGCAGGCATGCCAGCCGTACAGGTCGTGGCCGGCCTGCCAGCCGGGGTGATCCGCGGTGATCCGAGCGGCGATCATGTCGCGCGCCCGGCCCATCAACTCGCCTTCCGCTGCGGTCATGGCAGTAGCTTACCGGCAGTGCTACATGTCGTCTATCTGCTCTAGGTGCTCTTAGTGCTCTATCAAAATGGCGACGGGCACAGCCGCTGGTCCCGGGCCCGCTCCGCGCCGGGCCCGCGCCCGCGCCCGCTCCAGGACCGCGCCCGCGCCGTACCCCTGGCCTCGGCCGGGACCGCGCCTACTGCAGGTACCCCTCCACCTCGTTGACCGGCCGCGACACCGCCCCCGAAGGGTCGTCGCCGTACTCACGCCGGGCCCGCCGCTGGCGGAGCAGGTCCCAGCACTGGTCGAGGGCTTCCTCGACCGACCGCAGCTGCGCGTGCTCTTCCTCAGTCGACAGCTCGCCGGCGGCCAGCTTGCTGCGCAACTGGTGCTCGGTGCTGATGAGCTCGTCAATGTGCCCGAGGATCTCCTTGTCATCCATGGCCCCTACCGTACGAGGGCAGGCGGAACCCGGCGAACGACACCCCACGCCGGCCGGCCCGGCCGCGCGTACGGTGAAGGCATGCAACTCAGCCGGGCGCGGATCATCTCGGCCGCCGTGGACCTCATCGAGCGGGAGGGCGTCGAGGCGGTCTCGATGCGCCGCATCGCCGCGCTGCTGGACTGCGGCGTGATGTCGCTCTATAACCACGTGCCGAGCAAGGCCGCGCTGCTGGACGACGTGGCCGAGCGGGTCGTCTCCGGCATCGAGTTCACCGCCATGCCCGGCGCCAGCTGGCAGGAGCAGGTGCGGGCCCAGGCCCGCGCGTTCCGGGCCATCGCCCGCAAGTACCCGCGCTCCACCATGCTGGTGGTCAGCCGGCCGACCCCGTCGCTGACCGGCCTGCGGCCGATCGAGAACGCGCTGGCCACCCTGCGCGAGGCGGGCTGCGGCGGCAACGAAGCGGTGCTGATCGTGCGCGCGTTCATCGCCTTCATCATGGGCTCGCTGCTGCGCGAGGTAGGCGTCACGCCGGGCCTGCGCGACGAGACGGCCGACGCCGGGACGACGGTAAACGCCAACCGCCTGGACCCGGCCGAGTACCCGCAGGTGACGAGCCTGGCCGCCGAACTCAGCCGGAAGGACCCCGACGGCGACTTCGAGTTCGGCCTGGACCTGCTGGTGCACGCCATCGCCGCTCTCCTGCCCGCGGGTCATTGACACACGTACGCCGTACGTGCTTGTCTCGGAACAGGCACGTACACCGTACGTACGCAGGAGGCGAGATGCCCACTCGAGACCTCTACACCAGCGCGCCGGCCGAGCCCGGCTGGCCGGTGCCCATGGCCGGCAACTCCCGGTTCACCTGGGAGTACGACGAGAACCGGGAACGGCTGCTGGCCCTGTACCAGAAGGGCAAGGACAAGCAGTGGGACGCCGTCAAGCGGATTGACTGGGGCCTGGAGGTCGACCCGTACGACGTCATCGGCCTGCCCGACAACGTCATGGCCATCTACGGCACCAAGTGGTGGGACAAGCTCGGCCCCGACAACATCCGCGAGCTGCGCCGCCACAACGCCGCCTGGCAGTTCTCCCAGTTCCTGCACGGCGAGCAGGGCGCGATGATCTGTGCGGCCCGGATCGTGGAGTCGGTCCCCGACCTGGACGCCAAGTTCTACGCCGCCACCCAGACCATGGACGAGGCCCGGCACGCCGAGCTGTACGCCCGCTTCCTGCACGAGAAGATCGGCATGGTCTACCCGATCAACGACGAGCTTCAGTCGCTGCTCAGCGACACCCTGACCGACTCCCGCTGGGACATGCCCTACCTGGGCATGCAGGTGCTGATCGAGGGCCTGGCGCTGGCCGCGTTCGGCGTGCTGCGCGACTTCACCACCAAGCCGCTGCCCCGCCAGATCCTGGCCTACGTGATGCAGGACGAGGCCCGTCACGTCGCCTTCGGCCGGATGGCGCTGCGCGACTACTACCGCGAGCTCAGCTCGGCCGAGCTGCGCGAGCGCGAGGATTTCGTGATCGAGGGCTGCTACCTGATGCGCGACCGGATCCGTGGTGACGAGGTCTGGACCAACTTCGGGGTCCCCCTGGAGGAGGCCCGCGAGATGGCGGACGAGTCCGAGTTCGCCCGGCAGTTCCGCTCGCTGCTGTTCAGCCGCCTGGTGCCGTGCGTGCGCGACGTCGGGCTGTGGAGCGACCGGCTCAAGGCCGCCTACGCGGACATGGGCGTGCTCGACGCGGCCAAGGCCGACCTCGAGGCGCTGATGCGGGCCGACGAGGAGATTGCCGAGAAGCTGGACGCCGAGCGCTTCGCCGCCGAAGAGGCCGCCAGGGCCCAGGAGGTGGCCGAGGTCATCGCCGAAGGGGCGGCTATCGATTAAGAAAGGGCCGCGTCAGCAGATCTTGTGTATCCAGCCGTACGGGTCCGGTAGCTGGCCAAACTGGATTCCCGTCAGGGTCTGGCGCAATCGCCTGGTCACCGGCCCCGGCCCGGCCCCGGCGCCGTCGCCCTGACCCACGGTCCAGCCACCCGACGCGCTCCGGACCGTCCCGACCGGGGTGACCACCGCGGCCGTGCCGCACGCGAACACTTCGGTGATCTCGCCGTCCCGGCAGCCGTCCCGCCACTGGGCCACCGAGATCGGCTCCTCGGCGGCCGGGATGCCCAGGTCGGGGGCCAGCGTGAGCAGCGCGTCGCGGGTGATGCCGGGCAGCAGCGTGCCGGTGAGCGGCGGCGTGGTGATGCGGGCCCGCGACCCCGAGCCGTGCACGAAGAACATGTTCATGCCGCCCATCTCCTCCACCCAGCGGTGCTCGACGGCGTCCAGCCAGACGACCTGGTCGCAGCCGTGCTCCAGGGCCTGGCGCTGGGCGGCGAAGCCCGCGGCGTAGTTGCCGCCCGCCTTGGCCGCGCCGGTGCCGCCGGGGGCGGCGCGGCTGTAGTCGCCGGCCAGCCAGACCGATACCGGCCGCCCGCCGCCGAAGAAGTGCGCCCCGACCGGGCAGGCGATGACGAGCATCAGGTAAGACGACGACGGCTTGCTGACTCCCAGGCTCGTGTCGGTGGCGATCATGAACGGGCGCAGGTACAGGCTGTGGTCGGCGGCCGCGGGCACCCAGGCCCGGTCCTGGCTGACGAGCAGCTCGATGGCCCGCACGAAGGTGTCATCCGGTAGCTCGGGCATGGCCAGCCGCCGTGCCGAGCCGCGGAATCGAGCCGCGTTGGCGAAGGGCCGGAACGCCACAATAGGCCCGCTGTCTTGGTCAGGGGGAGCGACCCCTCTATCGCCGCCGCTGGGCTGCCGGTAGGCCTTGAGGCCCTCGAAGACCTCCTGGGCGTAATGGAACACCGAGGTGGCCGGCTCGAGCCGCAGCGGGCCGTAGGGCTCCAGGCGGCCGTCGTGCCAGCCGCGCTCCTGCGTCCAGCGCAGGGTGATCATGTGGTCGGTGAAGACGCGGCCGAAGCCGGGCGCCTCCATCAGCTCGGCCCGCCGCGCGGCGGGCACCGGGTCGGGAGCGGGGTGAACGGCGAACGAGATCTCGGGGCTGGCGCCAGCCGTCATCACGAGTCCTTCCGTGCCCGCGGGTACCGCGCCGTTGCGGACCCGCCTACACCTCCAGGCTAACCAGATCCTGCGCCAGCGGCGGCCGACTGATCTTGGGACGGGGCCGGGGAGGTGGAGGGGGCCGGGGAGGTGGGTGGGGGGGCAGGGGCACCGCGTAACTCCGCGGGCAGGTCGGCGACCCTGGCCGCGGTGGCGCCGATGGCCCGCGCGATCTCGTCCACCACCTGGGCCGGCACCGCGCTGTCCACGGTCAGCGCGATCAGCGCCTCGCCGCCGCGGGCGTCCCGGCAGCACTGCATGCCGGCGATGTTGATTTGCTGACCGCCCAGAATGTGCCCGACGATGCCGACGATGCCCGGCCGGTCGGTGTAGCTGAGAAAGATCATGTGGCTGGCCGGGGCCAGCTCGGTGTCGAAGCCGTTGATCTCGACGATCTTAGGCGACTGGCGCAGTCCGGTCAGGGTGCCGCTGACCGACACCACCTGGCCGCCGGGCAGCGTGCCGCGCAGCCGGATCAGGTTCCGCCAGTCCGCGCACACGGGCGTGGTGACCAGGCTGACCTCGACGCCACGGTCCTTGGCCACCAGCGGCGCGTTCACGTAGGTGACCGGGTCGGACACGGAGTCGACGAAAATGCCCTTCATCGCCGCGAGCTGTAGCACGCTGACGTCCAGCGCCGCGATCTCGCCCTGGACCTCGACCTCCACCTGGGCGGCCACGCCGCCGGCCAGCGCGGAGAAGATGCGGCCGAGCTGCTCGGCCAGCGGCAGGCCCGGCCTGATCTGGTCGGCCACGGCGCCGCCCTGCACGTTCACCGCGTCGGGCACGAACTCCCCGGCCAGGGCCAGCCGGACCGACCGGGCCACGTCGATCCCGGCTCGCTCCTGGGCCTCGGCCGTGCTGGCGCCCAGATGCGGGGTGACGACGACGCGGTCCATGCCGAGCAGCGGGCTGCCGTCGGGCGGCTCGGTGGCGTAGACGTCCAGTGCCGCCCCGGCGACCCGGCCCTCGCTGATCGCGCGGGCCAGCGCGGCCTCGTCCACGATCCCGCCGCGGGCCGCGTTGACGATCCGGACCTCGGGCTTGACCAGGCCCAGCTCCCGGTCGCCCAGCAGCCCGGTGGTCTCGGCCGTGCGGGGCAGGTGGACGCTGATGAAGTCGGCCTCGGCCAGCAGCTCGGGCAGGGTGACCAGGCGCACGCCGAGCTGCCCGGCCCTGGCCGCGGCCACGTACGGGTCGTAGGCGATCACCGTCATGCCGAACGCGGCCAGCCGCTCGGCGACCAGCACGCCGATCTTGCCGAGGCCGAGGATCCCGGCTACCTTGCCATGCAGCTCGACGCCGGTGAACTTGGAGCGCTGCCACTGCCCGCCCTTGAGCGAGGCCATGGCCTGGGGCACGTTGCGGGCCAGCGCCAGCAGCAGGGCCACGGCGTGCTCGGCCGCGCTGAGGATGTTCGAGGTAGGCGCGTTGACGACCATGACCCCGGCCCTGGTCGCGGCGTCCACGTCCACGTTGTCCAGGCCCACCCCGGCCCGCGCGACCACGCGCAGCCGGGGCGCGCGGGCCAGCGCCTCGGCGTCGATGGTGGTGGCGCTGCGCACGATCACCGCCTCGGCCTCGGCCAGCGCGGGCAGCAACTGGGCGCGGTCGCCGCCGTCGGTGTGGCGGACCTCGAAGCCGGAGTCGAGCTGCGCTAGCCCAGCCGGGGAAAGCGGCTCGGTCACCAGGACGATCGGTCTGGGCACGGGTCCTCCGCGGGGTCCGGCGGCCGGAATACAGGGAACACGGTTGGATGCGGCCAAGCTGTCATACGCGGGCGGGCGGGGCAGGGCTCGCCGTTACGGCACCGACTATGCCATGGGCGTCAGGAGGCGGGCGCGGGCGCCGGGGCGTCCTGCGGGGTCCCGGTCGGCTCGGCCGGCGGTCCGGGCTGGCGGCCGCTGTCCTGGCCGCCGGGGGTCGCCTCGTCGTCGCGCGCTCTGACACCCACCTCCCCTGCCCCCTCCACTTCTCCTGCCCCCTCCACTGGCTCCCCCGCCGCGGCCAGCGCCTCGATGCCGCGCGCGGCCATCGGGCGGGCCACCAGGTAGCCCTGGCCCAGGCCGCAGCCCATGGCCCGCAGCAGCTCAAGCTGCTCCGGGCGCTCGATGCCCTCGGCCACGACCTCGATGCCCAGGTCGTGGCCGACCTGGACGATGGTCCTGGTCAGCAGGGCCAGCGTCCCGTCGGTGCCGAGCCCGGCCACGAACGACGGGTCGATCTTGATGATGTCCACCGGCAGCTCGCGCAGGTAGGCCAGGGAGGCGTAGCCGGTGCCGAAGTCGTCGATGGCCAGCCGGACGCCGCGCTGCCGGAGCTGCGCCAGGCCGTCCACCATCGGGCCCGCCCCCTCGACCAGGACGTGCTCGGTGACCTCCAGCGTCAGGGCGTCCTCGGGCAGCCCGCTGGCCTCTAGGGCGGCCAGCACCGACTCGGCGAAGCGGGCCGCGCTGACCTGGCGCAGCGAGAAGTTCACCGACAGCCCGATCTGCCAGCCTGACGCCCGCCAGGCGGCCACCTGGGAGCAGGCCTCGCGCAGCACCCAGTCGCCCAGCGGCACGATCAGCCCCGAGTCCTCGGCCACGCCCAGGAACTCGCCCGGCGGCATCGGCTGGCCGCCCGGCGACCACCGGATCAGCGCCTCCACCCCGGTGACGCGCGAGGTGGCCAGCTCTACCAGCGGCTGGTACTCGATGCCCAGCGACCCGTCGGTGATCGCCCGCCGCAGCTCCGCGGCCAGCTCCAGGCGACGCACCGCGGCCGCGTGCATGTGGGCGGCGAACACCTCGACGCGCCCACCGCCGGCGTCCTTGGCCCGCGACATGGCCACATCGGCGTTCCGCAGCAGATGACCGCGGCCGTCCGGGACGGAAAGCGCGACCCCGACGCTGGCGGTCAGCGGAATATCTCGGTCCGCGACCCGGAATGGCTCGGCGGCAATTCCTACGGCCAGCCGCTCGGCAATATCAATAACTTCCTGTGAACTAGCGGCGTCGGCGATAAGAACGGCGAATTCATCTCCGCCCCACCGGGCCACCATCTCCTGGGAGGGCACCGCGGCGCGCAGCCGCCGGGCGGCCTGGGCCAGCAGCAGGTCGCCGGCCCCGTGGCCGACCGAGTCGTTGACGGCGGTGAAGCCGTCCAGGTCCAGGAAGATGGCCGCCACCGGGACGCCAGATCCGGCCGCCGCGGTGAGCAGCTCCTTGGCCCGCTCCTCCAGGTAGGCCCGGTTGGGCAGCCCGGTGACGCCGTCGTGGAAGGTCAGGTGGGTGACCCGCTTGCGCAGCGCCACCGCGTCGCTCACGTCCCTGGCCGTGACCAGCAGCCGGTCCGGCGCGCCGGGCTCGGAGTAGCGGGAGATCGTGGACTCCACGTGCCGCCAGGTACTGTCGGCCGCGCGCACCCGGCAGGCGAACCGGGCCAGGCCAGAAGAGCCGTCACCGGCGCCCAGCGCCACCCGGGTGCCGCTGGCCCGGTCCTCGGGGTGGACCAGGTCGGCCAGCGAGCTGCCGGTGAGCTGCTCCGGCGCGTAGCCGAAGTGCACCACCGCCGGGCTGGCGTACTCGATGGTGCCGGTGCGGTCGCAGACCAGCACCGCGTCGCTGGTCCGGTCGGCCAGCTCGCTGAACTGGCGGCTGGCCTCCCTGGACAGGGCCGAGGCCGCGGCCGCGTGCCGGAACAGGCCCGCCAGCCGGGCGACCAGGGCCAGCACGATGGCCGTGACCGCGACGATGATGACGGGCTGGGTCGGGTTGCCCGCCAGCGACCTGATCAGCGTGATCAGCAGGGCCAGGGCGGCGGCGCCGAGGGCCGCGTAGGCCGGCAGCCGGGACTCCGGCTGCTCGTCCCGGCGGGCCCGGTCGGTCCCGGCCAGCCGGGCCAGAGCGGCCGGGATCGCGCCCAGCACGCACACGCCCGCCAGCCAGGCCAGCTGCGCGGCCCAGCCCGGGTACAGGCCATTCGCGCGGGCGCCCACGGCCAGGAAATCGCCGGCCGCGGTGAGCAGCAGCGCCCCGCACGGGATGAGAGCCCGCCAGCCCGCGCGGGCGGCCAGCGGCAGCACCCCGGCCAGCACGGCCAGGTCGGCCAGTGGGTGGATGAGGTCCGCGGTGAAGGTGCCCGCGCCCACGTCGGCGGTGGCGTACGCGCCGGCTAGCACCGTGACCCAGGCGATGAGGAACAGCGAGGCGACCAGCAGGACGGCGTCGGCGACCGAGTGCACACCCGCCCTGGCCAGCCTGAGCTGGATGTAGGCGGCCAGGCCTCGAACCGGCCGGGGCGAGGCCAGGATGACGATGCCGATGACCAGCGGCGGCAGCGCGGCCAGGGTCAGCAGGCCCGACGGGGTCAGGAGCACCGCCGCCCCCACCGGCCCGCCGGACAGGTCCCTGGCGATGAACGCGCCGCCCCACAGCAGGGCCGTGATCGCCAGCCAGCGCCGGGCTCGCCGGTCAGCGTCGGGCGGCGAGCCGCCGCCCACCAGCGCCGCGACCGCGCCCGCGCCCGCGAGTGAGCCGATGGCCGTCCAGATGGAGGCAGCCAGGCTCATCGCGCGTCACCGGCGGACTCAGCGCACACCCCGCATCCTCCCTTGGCCTCCTCGTCGGCCTGGTCAGAAGCCGGGCGCGGAGTTCCCGCGGACAGCCCTGACCGCCTGCCCCGCGCCATATCTGCGCCCGCCGCTCTTCATTGAGCGCTGCGAAACGCCACCGCCAGAAACGTCCATCCCGTCATACCAGGCGAACCTGAAGCCGCCCTGGACGAACGCTATCTCGCAAATCGGCGATACCCCTTAACTCTAAGTGCTGGAGGTCACGCTTCGATTGAGGAAGGGCGTCCGCGCGGAGACAACTTGCGAGTATCAAGTTAATGCTGGGGTCAGTGAACAGTGTTGTTCACATCCACGAGCAGCCGCTCGGGGCCGGCCTCGGCCGCGGGCGCCGCCAACCGCGGGAACAGCGGTCGCGGTGCGGGGACCGGACCGTCGGATCCGCCGCAGGCGCTGCCAATCCTAGCCGCCGCAGCGGGCACAAAAGGCGCAAGCTCGCCGGCCAGCGCCCGGCACGCCGCCAGCAGCCGGCCCAGGGCCTCATCACGCCGGGCCGCCGCGGACGCGTCGCCGCCCCTGGCCGCCCTGGCCAGCCGCCAGGGCTCGCTGAGCTCGGCGTACCGGTTGGCCCGGTCCACGATCGCCCAGAGGGCGGCCAGGGCGGCGCGGAAGTCGTAGTCCTCCAGCGCGTTCCGGACCAGCCCCGGCGCGTCGTCAATGGCCCGGTCCAGCCCGGCCGCCGCCGTGGCGGCCGGCTCCGGCTCCGGCTCCTGGCCGTCGCCGGCCACCAGATCGGGCCGGGCGGGCGGCTGGTCGGCCGCCTGGTCGCGGGCGTGCACCAGCGAGGTCACCCGGCTGACCAGGTTGCCCAGGCCGTTGGCCAGGTCCTGGTTGACCCGCTCGACCAGCCGCGTGGCCGTGAAGTCGGCGTCGCCCACCCGCGGCACCTCCCGCAGCAGCCACCACCGCACCGCGTCGGTGCCATACCGCGCCACCAGGTCCACCGGGTCGGCCAGGTCCGCGGCGCCCGCCGACTTGCTGATCTTGCGGCCCCCGGCGGTCAGGTAGTCGTGGACCGCGATCTCGGTCGGCAGCGGCTCCCCGGCCGACGCCAGGATGGCCGGCCAGTAGACGGCGTGGAACCGGACCACGCCCTTGCCGACCAGGTGGATGCGCCGGTCCGCCTCGGTCCACCAGCCCCGGTAGTCGTCGGCGCCGGTGCCGTAGCCCAGGGTGGCGATGTAGTTGGCCAGCGCGTCGAACCAGACGTAGATCACCTGGCCGGGGTCGCCGGGCACCGGGATCCCCCATCCGCGGGCCCGGGCCACCGACCGCGACACGCTGATGTCCTCCAGGCCCGTGCGGATGAAGGCCAGCACCTCGTTGCGCCGCGCGGCCGGCTCGATCCGCAGCTCGCCCGAGGTGATCAGCTTCTCCAGCCGCTCGCCGTACCGGGACAGCCGGAAGAACCAGTTCCGCTCGGCGACGGGCTCGGGCGGCGTGCCGTGCTCCGGGCAGCGGCCGTCGGACAGCTCGCCCGGCTTGTAGAACTGCTCGCAGCCCACGCAGTACAGCCCCTGGTAGTCCCGCTGGTACAGGTCGCCGCGGGCGGCGCAGGCCAGCCACAGCCGTTCCGCGGCGGGCCGGTGCCGCGGGTCGGTACTGGTGTGGATGAAGTCGTCGAAGGACAGGTCGAGCGGCCCGCTCAGCTCGGCGAAGGCCCGGCCGTTCACCGCCACCAGTTCCTGGGTGGTGCACCCCGCGGCCTGGGCGGCGAGCACATTCTTGAGCGCGTTGTCGTCGGTACCGCTCTGCAGCCGGACCTCGTCGCCGAGGCGCCGGTGGTGGCGGGCCAGCACGTCGGCCTGGACCAGCTCGAGCGCGTGCCCGAGGTGGGCACGGGAGTTGACGTAGGGGATGGTGGTGCTGAGGTACACGCGCGATGCGGTCATCGCAGCCTCCTGGCGGCTAGTTGCCCGGCCAGGACCGCGTCAGCACAAAACAAACGAGGCCCCGGCGGGGCCTCGTCTGGTCGTACTGGCAGCGTCGAGTGGCCCCGCTAGCGGGGCATCATCTCGGTGCACAGCACGAAGTTCATGTTGCTTATGTTACCCGCCCGGTCAGGACGCGGCGATGCGCTCCAGGATCAGCTCGCGGGCCCGGCTGGCGTCGGCCTGGCCGCGGGTGGCCTTCATGACCGAGCCGACCAGCGCCCCGGCGGCCGCCGTCTTGCCATCGCGGATCTTGGCCACGATGTCCGGGCTGGCCGCGATCACCTCGTCCACGACCGCGATGAGCGCACCGTCGTCGCTGACCACCGCCAGCCCGCGGGCGGCGATGATCTCGTCGGGATCGCCCTCGCCGGCCAGCACGAAGTCCAGCACCTGCCGGGCCAGCTTGTCATTCAGGGTCTTCGAGCTCACCAGCTCGGCCACCCTGGCCACCTGGGCCGGCGTGACCGGCAGCGCGGCCAGCTCGGTGCCCTGCTCGTTGGCCCGCCGGGCCAGCTCGCCCAGCCACCACTTGCGCGCGTCGGCCGCCGAGGCCCCGGCCGCGACGGTCTGCTCGACCAGCTCCAGCGCCCCGGCGTTGCGCAGCGCGGCCATGTCCAGGTCGGTCAGGCCCCACTCGGCCTGGAGCCGGACCCGGCGGGCAGCCGGCAGCTCGGGCAGCGCGGCCTTGATCTGCGCCACCCACTCCGGGGACGGGGCCACGGGCACCAGGTCGGGCTCGGGGAAGTACCGGTAGTCCTGGGCCTCTTCCTTGCTGCGCCCGGCCGTGGTGGTGCCGGTGTCTTCGTGAAAATGCCGGGTCTCCTGCACGATGCGGCCGCCCGCGTCCAGCACGCCGGCCTGCCGCTGGATCTCGAACCGGATCGCGCGCTCGACCGAGCGCAGCGAGTTCACGTTCTTGGTCTCGGTCCTGGTCCCCCACTGGGCCGAGCCGGCCGGCGCGATGGAGGTGTTCACGTCGCAGCGCAGCGAGCCCTCCTCCATCCGCACGTCGGAGACGTCCAGGGCGCGCAGCAGCTCGCGCAGCTCGGTGACGTAGACCCGGCCGATCTCCGGGGCCAGCGCCCCGGCTCCGGGCACCGGCTTGGTCACCACCTCGACCAGCGGGATCCCGGCCCGGTTGTAGTCGACCAGCGAGTAGTCGGCCCCGTGGATCCGGCCGGTGGCCCCGCCCACGTGCAGCGACTTGCCGGTGTCCTCCTCGAGGTGAACCCGCTCGATGCCGATCCGGACCTGCCGGTCCCCCACCGTGTCCCTAACGGTGATGTCGAGCCAGCCGTCGGTGCACAGCGGCTCGTCATACTGCGAGATCTGGAAGTCCTTGGGCATGTCCGGGTAGAAGTAGTTCTTCCGGGCGAACCGGCACCACGAGGAGATGGAGCAGTTCAGGGCCAGGCCGATCCGGATGGTGTACTCGATGGCGGCGCGGTTGGCCACCGGCAGCGAGCCGGGCAGGCCCAGGCACACCGGGCAGACCTCGGAGTTGGGCTCGGCCCCGAAGACGGTGCGGCAGCCGCAGAACATCTTGGTCGCGGTGCCCAGCTCGACGTGGGTCTCCAGCCCGATCACCGGCTCGTACCTGGCCAGCGCCTCGTCGTAGGGCACCAGCGTGGTGGCTAGGTCAGTCATCGCCCAAGTCCCTTCGACTGGGCCAGCAGCGGGCCGCCCCAGCGATCCTCCAGCGCGGCCTCGACGGCCGCCGCCACCCGGTAGAGCCGGTCGTCGCCGAGCGCCGGCGCCATGATCTGGAACCCGACCGGCAGCCCGTCCTCCGGCGCCAGCCCGCACGGCACGGACAGGGCCGCGTTGCCGGCCAGGTCCGACGGGATCGTGCACAGGTCGGCCAGGTACATGGCCATCGGGTCGTCAGCCCGCTCGCCGATCGGGAACGCGGTGGTCGGCGTGGTCGGCGAGACCAGGACGTCCACCTGCTCGAACGCCGCGTCGAAGTCGCGGGTGACGAGCGTGCGGACCTGCTGCGCCTTGCCGTAGTAGGCGTCGTAGTAGCCGCTGGACAGCGCGTAGGTGCCCAGCATGATCCGCCGCTTGACCTCGGCCCCGAAGCCCTGCGCCCTGGTCAGCGCCATGACCTCCTCGGCGCTGCGGGTGCCGTCGTCGCCGACCCGCAGGCCGTAGCGCATGGCGTCGAAGCGGGCCAGGTTGGATGAGCACTCGCTGGGCGCGATGAGGTAGTAGGCCGACAGCGCGTAGGTGAAGTGCGGGCACGAGACCTCGACGACCTTGGCCCCGAGCGACTCGAGCAGCTCCACGGTCTCGCCGAACCGGGCCAGCACGCCGGGCTGGTAGCCGTCCCCGCTGAGCTCGCTCACCACGCCGATCCGCAGGCCGCCCACGTCGGCCTGGCGGGCCGCCGCCACCACCGGCGGCACCGGCGCGTTCACCGAGGTGGAGTCGCACGGGTCGTGCCCGGAGATGGCCTCGTGCAGGAGCGCGGCGTCCAGCACCGTGCGGGCCAGCGGCCCCGGCGTGTCCAGGGACGAGGCAAACGCGATCAGCCCGTACCGGGACGAGCCGCCGTAGGTGGGCTTGGCCCCGACAATCCCGCACACGGCGGCGGGCTGGCGGATCGATCCGCCCGTGTCGGTGCCGATGGCCAGCGGCGCCTCGTACGCGGTCACGGCCGCCGACGAGCCGCCCGACGAGCCGCCGGGCACCCGGCTCAGGTCCCACGGGTTGTGAGTCGGCCCGAACGCCGAGTTCTCGGTGGAGGAACCCATCGCGAACTCGTCCATGTTCGTCTTGCCGAGGATGATCACGCCCGCCTCGCGCAGGCGCCTGGTCACCGTGGCGTCGTACGGCGGCTGCCAGCCGTCCAGGATGCGCGACCCGGCCGTGGTCGGCATGTCGGCGGTGGTCAGCACGTCCTTGAGGGCCAGCGGCACCCCGGCCAACGGGCCCAGCGGCATGCCCGCGGCGCGCCGGTCGTCCACCGCCCTGGCGGCGGCCAGCGCCTGGTCGGCGGCCACGTGCAGGAACGCGTGCACCTGCGGCTCCACGGCCGCGATCCGGTCCAGGTGGGCCTTCGTGACCTCCTGCGCGGTCACCTCTCCGGCCGCCACGGCGGCGGCCAGCTCGGCCGCGGTCATCGCGGTCAGCTCGGTCATCTCAGTCCTCCGTCAGGATCCGCGGTACCCGGAACCGGCCCTGCTCGGCCGCGGGGGCCTGAGACAGCACGACCTCCTGGGCCAGGCACGGGACCTCGACGTCCTCCCGGAAGACGTTGACCACCGGGACCGCGTGGGTCATCGGGGCTATCCCGTCGGCGGCGACCTCCTGGACCCGCGCGACGGAGGTGATGATGACGTCCAGCTGCTCGGCGAAGTGCTCGAGCTCAGCCTCGGTCAGGGCCAGCCGGGACAGCCCGGCCAGGTGCGCTACCTCGTCACGGGTAATAGGCATAGGGGCAATCCTAGGGGCTGCCCATGGTTGCAGCCGACCGCATTATCCAGGGGGTCCGGGGGGCGGAGCCCTCCGGCCTGGGGGTTCCAGGGGGTTATCCCCCTGGGCCAGCCCGGGGGCGCGCTAGGCGCCGGGGCGGGCTAACCAGCCGGTTGGCGGGGGCGCGGGCTTGCCCGCGGCGGCCGGGGCCACCGCCTCGCGCGCCACGGCCTCGCGCGCCACTGGCTCGCGCGCCACCGGCTCACGCGCTGGCAGCTCGCGGGCCGGTCGCTCAACCGCGGGCACCGGCCGCCCGGACCGCTCGGCCAGCCAGGCCGTGGCCGAGACCGCGTTCAGCGGCCTGCTGAAGTACCAGCCCTGGGCCGCGTCACAGCCCATGGTGGCCAGCGCCGTCGCCACGTCGGCGGACTCCACCCCCTCGGCCACCGAGCGGATGCCCAGCGCGCTGACCAGCTCCACGATCGACTTCACGATCACCTCGTCGTCGGCCGAGTGCAGCAGCCGGCCCACGAACGAGGAGTCGATCTTCACCTCGCTGACCGGCAGCCGCTTCAGCCGCACCAGCGAGGAGTAGCCGGTGCCGAAGTCGTCCAGGCTGAGCGACACCCCGAGCGCCGCCAGCGTCTCCGCCGTCGCCACCGCGTGGGCCGGCTCGCTGGTCAGCACCCGCTCGTCGATCTCCAGCAGCAGCGCCTCGGCGGGCAGGCCGTGCTGGCTGAGCCCGCGGCCGATCAGGTCGGCCAGCCCGTTGTCGAGCACGTCGCGCGCGGCCACGTTGAGCGAGACCTGGACGCTCATCCCGGCCTGCCACCACAGCGCGGCCTGGCCCAGCGCCATGTCGATGACGCAGGCGGTCAGCTCGCGCATCAGGTAGGACTGCTCGATGAGCGGGATGAACTCCTCCGGGCTCATCAGCCCGCGCACCGGGTGCTGCCAGCGGACCAGCGCCTCCATGCCCGCCGTCCGCTGGTCGGCCAGATAGACCTTGGGCTGGTAGTGCAGGGCCAGCTCGCCGCGGTCCAGGCCGCGGCGCAGGTCGCCGAGCAGGGCCAGCCGGGCCGGGGAGTTGCGGTCGGAGTCGGCCACGTAGCGCTCCACGCCGCTGCGCCGCTCCTTGGCCAGGTACATGGCCACGTCGGCGTGCTGGAGCAGCACCTCGAAGCCGGTGGCGTCGTCCGGGTACAGCGCGATGCCGACGCTGGCCTCGATGTCGAACGCCATCCCGTCCATCCGGATCGGCTCGGACACCGCGGCCCGCAGCCGCGCCGCCACCTCGCGGGCGGCGCCGGCCTCCTTCACCGACGGCAGCAGCACCGCGAACTCGTCGCCGCCGAGCCGGGCCACCATGTCGCCCGGCCGCACGCTGTGGGTCAGCCGCTGGGCCACGTACCGCAGCAGCCGGTCCCCGACCGGGTGCCCGAGGGTGTCGTTGACCTCCTTGAACCGGTCCAGGTCCAGCAGCAGGAAGCCGACCATGGTCTGCGACCTGGCCGCCTGCGCGAGTGCGTCATTAGTCCGGCGGATCAGCAGCTTGCGGTTGGCCAGGCCGGTCAGCTCGTCGTGATGGGCCTGGTGCTCGCGCTGCACCGACATCGCCGCGTTGACGTAGATGGCCGCCAGCGGGAACGCGAACAGCAGCACGAGCAGCGCCGAGTGCACGCTCATCACCACCGCCACCAGCGGCGCGGTGGCCAGCAGCACCAGGTTGACGAAGGCCTGGTAGGGCAGCGCGGTGCGCAGCGTCTTGAGCAGCGGCTCGCGGGAGTGCAGCGCGACCGCCGAGGTGACCAGCAGGTACTTCACCGCGAAGTAGGCCAGGCCGGCCGGAACGACCACATACAGGTCGCGCCCGTTGGGGTTCCAGGGGTTGGCCGGGCTGGCGTGGATCCCCAGCGCCATCATGACCAGCCCGGCCGCCGTCAGGCTCAGCGTCACCTGGGCCGCGTTGAACGCCGACCGCTTGAACGCCTTGCGCTCGGCCAGGCCCACGACCAGCGTGGATGCTGCCCGCAGCAGCAGTGCGGCGGGCAGGCCCCAGAACAACAGGACCGCGAAGCTGAAGGTCACCGAGGCGACCGGGGAATCCTGGCCGGTCCGCCCCGGGGTGATGATGGGCCAGATCTCGCCCACCACGATGAGCACCGCGAGCAGCCAGAACACCGGCTGGGTGATCAGGCCGTGCGGAGTGAACACCCCGTGCAGGTTGAGCATGGCCAGGCTGAAGGCAACCGTGCCCACCGCGGTCACCGTGATCAGGTGCACCCACAGCGGCGAGCCGACCCGGGGGTCGATGTCCCTCGTGTCGTTCGGATCCTTCATAGGCGAACCTCACTGCCGCACACGGCCGTGCCGCAACTTGCGGTACTGCAACCTGCGGTGCTGCAATTTGCGGTGCTCCAGCTTGCAGAGCTGCAACTTACGGAGCTGCAACCGATTGCGCCGCGCTTGTCCTTCGCTGACAAGAGTACGGCTGCAAGCGAACTTCTCGAAGCCAATTGCATACTATCCGTTACTACATGTCTCTCCGTAGTCGTCTGGCTACAAAATTTGCTGCCACGCCTCCCCTGGGCCGTACCGCCTCGCGGGGCGGGCCGCCCGGTCAGCTGTCCTCCTGCTGGACCGCGCTGGCCTCCGCCGCTTCCACACCATCTGAGAGCAACACGCCGAGGCCGGTCTCGTCTAGTACCGGCACGCCCAGGGAGGCGGCCTTGTCCAGCTTTGACCCGGCCTCCTCGCCCGCGACCACGAACCGGGTCTTCTTCGACACCGACGACGACACTTTGCCGCCGAGCGCCCGGATCGCGTCGGCCGCCTCGTCGCGGGTGTAGCCGGCCAGCGTCCCGGTCAGCACCACCGTCACGCCCGCCAGCGGCAGGGCCTCCGGCGCCGCGGGCGGGACCCAGCCCTCCTGGGCCAGCTCCACCCCGGCCGCGCGCCACTGTGCCACGATCGCGGCGTTGCAGTCCACCTCGAACCAGTCCTGCAGCGACCTGGCGATCGTCGGGCCCACGTCGTCCACCGCGGTCAGCGCCTCGGTCGGCGCCTGGGCGATCGCGTCGACCGAGCCGAACGCCGCCGCCAGGGCCCGGGCCGCCGTCGGGCCCACGTGCCGGATCGACAGCGCGACCAGGATCCGCCACAAAGGGCGCCGCCGGGCCTCGTCCAGGTTCTGCAGCAGCTTGACCGCGTTGACCGTCAGCGTGCCCTGCTTGTTCACGAACAGCGGGGCCGTGGCCAGCGACTCCTCGGTGATCGCGAACAGGTCGCCCTCGTCACGGACCAGGCCCGAGTCCAGCAGCGCCACCGCCGCCTCGTAGCCCAGCACCTCGATGTCCAGGGCGCCGCGACCGGCCAGGTGGAATAGCCGCTCCCGCAGCTGCGCCGGGCACGACACCGTGTTCGGGCAGCGCCAGTCGACCTCGCCCTCGTCCCTGGCCAGCGGGGTCTGGCAGGACGGGCAGCGGGTCGGGAACTCGAACGCCCGCTCCTCACCCGTGCGCAGGTCCGCGACCGGCCCCACGACCTCGGGGATCACGTCCCCGGCCTTGCGCAGCACGACCATGTCGCCGATCAGCACGCCCTTGCGGGTCACCTCGTCGGCGTTGTGCAGCGTGGCCCGGTCGACCGTCGACCCGCTGACCTTGACCGGCTGCATGATCGCGAACGGCGTCACCCGGCCGGTCCGGCCCACGTTCACGTCGATGTTCAGCAGCCGGGTCGTAACCTCCTCCGGCGGGTACTTATAGGCAATCGCCCAGCGCGGTGCCCGGCTCGTGGCCCCGAGCTGGCGCTGCAGCTCGAGCCGGTCGATCTTGACCACCACGCCGTCGATCTCGTAGGCCGGATCGTGGCGGTGCTCGCTGAAGTGACCGATGTACCCGCGCACCGCGTCGAGGTCGCCGACCACCTTGAACTGGTCGCTCACCGGCAGGCCCCACTCGGCCATCCGCGCGTACCAGCCCGACTGGGTGTCCGGCGCCTGCGGCACGGTCTCCGCCGCCACTGTTGCAGCAAACACCGTCCCCGGCGTCGGCATGCCCGCCTCCGGCGAGCCGCCCGGCACGTAGAGCCCGTGCACCAGCATGCTCAGCGCCCGGCTGGCCGTGACGCGCGGGTCCTTCTGCCGCAGCGATCCGGCCGCCGAGTTGCGCGGGTTCGCGAACGCCGCCTTGCCCTCGCCGGTCAGCCGCTCGTTCAGCTCCTCGAACGCCTTGACCGGCAGGAAGACCTCGCCCCGCACCTCCAGCTCCGGCGGCCAGTCCGAGCCGGACAGCCGGTCAGGAACCACCGCGATGGTCTTGATGTTCGGCGTCACGTCCTCGCCGGTCACGCCGTCCCCGCGGGTCGCCGCCCGGACCAGCCGCCCGTTCCGGTAGACCAAGGCGATCGCCAGCCCGTCGATCTTGAGCTCGCACAGGTAGGGCCCGGCGCCGCCCAGCCGCTCGGCCCGCGCCGCCCAGGCGTCCAGCTCCTCGGCCGAGAACGCGTTGTCCAGGCTCAGCAGGCGCTGCAGGTGATCCACCGCCGCGAAGTCGGTCGAGATCGCGCCGCCGACCTTCTGCGAGGCCGAGTCCGGCGTCCGCAGCTGCGGGAACTCCTCCTCGATGGCCCGCAGCTCCCGCATCTGCTGGTCGTACTCGGCGTCGGAGATCAGCGGCGAGTCGAGCACGTGGTAGCGGTAGATGTGCACGTTCAGCTCGTCCGACAGCTCCGCGTGCCGGTGCTGGACCTCTGGGCTCGGGTCCGCGATCTCCGGTGGCGCTGACTCCGTGACCACCGACTCGGCTTCGGCTTCGCTCATTCTGTGCTCCCCGCCCCCTCCACGATCATCTCGGGCACGATCCGCGCCGCCTCCCGGCACTGCTCGAGCCTCG
>Ga0134126_10003099_pt1 | contig 20769 bp, 22 predicted proteins | sample KB31752_FD_96881 | JGI IMG/M metagenome (GOLD analysis project Ga0134126, IMG submission 96881) | Terrestrial soil microbial communities with excess Nitrogen fertilizer from Kellogg Biological Station, Michigan, USA - KB3-175-2 | ecosystem: Environmental > Terrestrial > Soil > Unclassified ... | reverse complement strand
AGCGTGATAACCACCGACAACACGGTGGCGAAGATCGGCCGATCGATGAAAAAGTTCGAGATAATGGTCAGGTTCCTCAAGAGAATCACGAAAACACGAAAGAAAAAAAAACACGAAAGAAAAAAAGAGTATAGTTAAAAAAGAAAAGGTAGATACCAAGAAAGAAACCTTTGTGTTGTTTACACAGGGCAAAACTATATCCGAAATTGCTGGCATACGAAAAATAACAATGGGTACCGTTGAAGGACATTTATCTTATTACGCAGCTAAAGGTGAAATTGATATAAGCAGTATTGTATCAGACAAACGAGTAGAGGAAATTGTTGCTGCCGCCAAACAATTAGATACTTTTTTGGTAAACCCCATCAAACAATTATTGGGTACTGATTATAATTATGGGGAAATTAAATTGGCAATCGCATCGCATCTATCCAAAGAATAGAATTAGACGTTTTCTAATTCACATTCAAAAACCTCAACAAAATACTTTTTAAATTTTCGTTTTATTTCTTCCATGTCAACCTTTCTTCCTAATTCTTTTTCTAAAGAGGTAACCGCCTTATCTGTAATTCCGCAGGGCACTATGTGCTGAAAATAACTCATGTCAGCATTTACATTAAAGGCCAAACCATGTTTGGTAACCCACCTGCTGCAATGCACACCAATAGCGCAAATTTTACGTGCTTTTTTTGTATCAGCATCTAACCACACACCTGTTTCTCCCGTGCTACGACCCGCTATAAGGTTATAATCTGCCATTATTTTAATTATAACCTCCTCCAGTAAACGTAAATATTTATGTATATCGGTAAAGAAGTTTTCTAAATCTAAAATAGGATAAACCACTAACTGACCCGGGCCGTGATACGTAATATCTCCGCCACGGTTTATTTTATAATACGTTGCATTTATACTTTTTAAAAACTCGTTTGATATTAACAAATTATTTTCATCGCCACTTTTACCTAGTGTATAAACATGCGGGTGTTCTACAAATAAAAGATAATTGTCTGTTATCTGTTGCTCCACTTCGGGCAAAGAACGATTAATCGTTTTTTGCGCTACAATTTTTTGCTGTAATTCTTCTTGATAATCCCAACAGATTTTGTAATCTACCAACCCTAAATCTTCGCACAAAACCCGTTTATTTTTTTGGGACATGGTTTAATCGTCTGTAGGCTCGGGAGCTTTTTTAAATCCTGCTTTTTTTGGCTTTATTTTTTTAGGCCAAATAATATTTACTAGCTGATTATCTTTAGTAATAAGTGTTTTACTAATTCCGTTAGAAATGTTAACGTCCTTTACATCGTTTTTCCAAATACGTTGTACAGCATCGTAGGTTCCATCATCCAACATAATATAAAATGTTTCTATTTTATGTTCTTTTACTACCGCTTTGCCTTGAAAACACTCCGCATTAGCTCCGTTTCTAAATGCAACAATTACATCCGTATAAGTTCCATCAGCAACATCTTCCGCGCCACGCTCATCAAATTTTTGAGCCCATTTATTATAGCAATTTAAATCTACTTTTGGAGTTTCTTGTGCTAAAAGACTAAGTGAAAAAGTAAGCGCTAAAAGCGTAATTATTTTCTGCATAATGTTTAATTTTAGTTAACCTTATAAATCTACCTAAATAACTTTGCTAAATTTATATCCGTTAAAAGTAAAAAATATTTTCTAATACTAAAATTATGCTGGTAAAAGTATATGGTTGTGCTGTTTATGGTATACTGGCTACCAAAATTACGGTTGAAGTAAACATTGTACCCGGTGTAAATTTTTATTTGGTTGGTTTGCCCGACAATGCTGTTAAAGAGAGCCACCAGCGCATTGATGCTGCCTTAAAAAACAATGGGTATAAAATTCCGGGCAAGCAAATTACCATTAACATGGCGCCCGCCGACATTAAAAAAGAAGGCTCATCATACGATTTAACATTAGCCATGGGCATTCTTGCCGCATCTGAGCAGTATAATCCACGATGCAACTCTTTCAAACGACAAAAAAGCTGAAGCCATATCTAATATTAATGGGGGACTTAATGTAATTGTCACTCTTGCGAAAAAAGCACTACTATAGCATTAATTAAATAAAAAGTAAAAAATGTATAGCGCTTTATGCGACAAAACAAACAGTATCAAAAAGTTCTTATTATTCGCAAGATTAACTTGCATTCCCAACTATAATAGATATTATTTTGTAAATTTGAATCTATGAACGCCAATAAATCTAAAGTAACTTTTACTTACGAATTAAAGCAAGAGGCTAAAGGATTTTCTGTAAAGTGTTTAGATTGGGATTGTATTATTACACAAGGTGAAAACTATGAGCAATGTAAAGAGAACGCTGACGATGCAACAAAATTGTTTTTAGAACTTCTGGCGGAAGGTAAACTTTCCAATAATCAACTACCTAAAATAAGGAAACGAAAAAAAATGGATAACCGCTTTAATCTGTCGTTTGCTTCACCTTTTATCTTTACAACTAAAGAGGAGCTTCTTACCATTAACTATGGGCCAAAAGGAACGAAAAAAAGAGAACAAGCGGAAGTTAAAATAAAAGCCCTAGCTAAAAATATATCTTAAATAAATTAAAAGAAGACCTGCATTTAAACAAGGGGGCTTTGGTTTTGCATTAATTATGAGCCGCTTTTTTGCATTAATTCTGAAAAATGACAGGGGGAATTAATCCACAGCCGGGAGAAATTTCATTAGCACATAATGGTGTTTTGTTTTTAGATGAGTTACCCGAGTTTAAGCGTACAGTTTTAGAGGTAATGCGTCAGCCAATGGAAGATAGAAGTGTTACTATTTCTCGTGCAAAATTTTCAGTTGAGTATCCGGCAAGTTTTATGTTGGTAGCTTCTATGAATCCTTGTCCGTGTGGGTTTTATAACCACCCCGAAAAAGATTGTGTTTGTGCCCCCGGTGTAGTACAAAAGTACCTCAACAAAATATCGGGCCCATTATTAGATAGGATTGATATACATATTGAGGTTACGCCAGTGCCTTTTGGCGAACTTAGTAAACAACGTAATGCAGAAAAAAGCATTGAAATAAGAACACGTGTTATTGCCGCAAGAGAGTTACAGAAAAAGCGTTTCGAAAAAAACGAAGGGGTTTATTGTAATGCGCAAATGACAACCAAACTACTACAAACACATTGCGAATTAGATGATGCTTGCAAAACACTTTTAAAGAATGCCATGGAGCGTTTAGGCTTATCAGCACGAGCTTATGATAGGATTTTAAAAGTAAGTCGCACTATTGCCGATTTAGAGGCTGCGCCAACTATTTTACCAAACCATATTGCCGAAGCAATACAGTACCGTAGTTTAGATAGAGATAGTTGGGCGGGATAATTTACTTACCACCAATGCTCTTAAAGAAAACGTTTGCTTTTTCGTTATTGGGGTCAAGTTCTTTTACTATTGTCCAATACGGTTTTGCTTTTTCATTATCCTTTGCAAACTTTACATAATAATATCCTAAATAACTGCAAGCCTCTATAACGTTGTTTTTATTGGCAACACGTTCTTCTGGTTTTACAATTTCAAGCGCTTTTTCATAGAATGGTTTTGCCAACCATTTTTCGTTTTTAGCATCTATTTGTGTGTTGGTTTTCCCTCTCCAAAAATAACCTAATGGATATGTAGGACTTGATTGGATTAATTTAGAAAAAGCTGTGTCTGCTTTAACGAAATCTTTTGGTCCGTAATAATAAGCTCGGCCAATATCGTAGTAGTTTTGACCAGTAAGGTTTTTACCACAACCAGGTATTTTTTCATAAGCAGCAATAGCCTTGTCGTATTTTTTTGCCTTCATCCAAATTTTACCAATCTCGCCATATAACTCGCAGTTTTTTGTTGGGTCTAAATCAATAGCTTTTTGCAACTCAACAACCCCTAAAGAATCTTTACCAGCTTTAGAAAGTAAAGAGCCCTTATGTCTGTAATCATCGGCGATATATTTAAAATTTTTATCGGCTGTTTTTTGAAAAAATTTATTCATGGCTTTATACCCTTTGGTAAATGCGGCGGTATCCGTTTTATTACCTAATTCATCATACGAATAACCAAGTAAACGATACAAATAAACATCGTTAGTATCTCTTTTTTGAATTTCTTCTATTTGCTTTACAGCATCCGGATATTGCTTGCTTTCAAAAAGAAACGAAGCATAACGCCCTTGTCCGTAAGCATTATTACCATTTAACTCTAAGTATTTTTTAATCGCATCTAAGGCATTATTGTCTTGGTTTGCTCTGTGGTATAATTCTGCAATCTCTACATACGCTGGGGCAAAGGTTGGATCTATTTTTATAGCTTCTTTATATTTATCTAAAGCCAGTTGATAGTTACGTGCACGGTTAAATAATTTACCCTGACGTAAAACCGCTTTTGGCGATTTCGGGTTTAATTTTTGTGCTTCGTCATACTCTTTAATAGCCGGGCCACCCTCGGTTGGATGTAAATCTAATAAAGCATCTCCTTTTAAAATGTGGGCTTCTACGTTTTTAGAATCGTATTTTAAAGCCTCATCTAAAATAGTAAGAGCTTGTGTTGGGTTTTTAGCTGCTTCAGGGGCATTGATATAAGCATCAGCAAGTTCTACAAGTACGTTTGCGTTTTTTCCGGCTAAGGTTTTTGCTTTAAAAAGATTTGTGTTTGCGTCAGCTATTTTACCCTGTAGCATTAGCACCTTACCTATGCCAATAAAGTTTAGTCCATTAGTAGGTTGCACCTCACTACCTTTTTTATACATGATAAGCGCAGAATCTGCTTTATCGTTTTTAAAAAAGTTTTCTCCGTAGTAAAAATAATTATCTCCTTTGGTTGCTTCTTTATTTATAAGTTGTCTGTATTCTGTACCAGCTAAGTCGAAACGTTCGTTTTCGGTTTTTGTAATGGCCTCTTGTAAGTTTTGTGCGTTTGCCAATTGGAAAACACTTACCGAGCCGATAATTGTGAAGAAAAACTTATTCATGTTTATTTGTTTTTTAAAGACGTACAAAAATACTATTTACGAATACTGTGCCAAATTTTTATTTTCAGGTTTTTTGATAGTTTAACAACCCTATTATTTAAGGCTTTCCAGCTCTTTCCACACAAAATCAGCCACCGAGGATATATATGAATCTGAAAAGTCAAACTTAATGCCTGCAGCTTTATACACATCTGGTATAGAAACCGTGTAGCCTAATGATAAAGCGTCTTTATATTGCTGAATGGCTTGCGGTGCATTTTGCATAAAACTTTTCCAAACGGCTAAAGCGCCTAATTGCGCAAAACCATATTCTATATAATAAAAAGGCACTTCAAAAATGTGTAACTGAGCATGCCACATACGTTTTACATTATCTTCTAACCCATTATAATCAAGCACACCACTTTCATACTCGTTATAGGTTTCAACCCAAAGTTTATATCGCTCTTCGGTAGTTTGTTTTGGGTTTTCATATAGTTTTTGCTGATAAGCATCTACACAGGCAATCCAACATAGGGTTTTTATAATTTTTTCGAGCTGTTCTTTTTTCGCACGGTTTAAAGCCTGCGCATCTTTATAAAAAACATCCCAACGTTTCATTGAGATTAATTCCATGCTCATAGATGCCAACTCGGCCACCTCAGATGGAACGGATTTAAACTCATTTATTTTATAATCTTTAGTTAGAAAAGCGTGTACCGCATGGCCTCCTTCGTGAACCATGGTTACCACATCACGCTGTAAGCCAACAGCATTCATAAAAATAAACGGCACGCCGCTTTCATATAAAGGATAATTATATCCGCCCGGAGCTTTGCCTTTACGAGAAGCTAAATCCAGATGCTTCATTTCTTGCATGGTAGTTAAACAATCACCAAAATATTTATCGGTAACATTAAAACATTCTATTGATTTTTTTAATAATTCATCGGCTGTTTCAAAAGGATGTAGGGGCTTGTTATTGCCTGTATCTACTTCACTATCCCAAGGACGATAAGAGCTTACATTCAGTTCTTTTTTGCGTTGTTCATCAATTGCTTTGCTTAATGGGACAAAATATTTTTTAATGCTTGCATGAAAGCTTTTGCAATCATTTATATTATAATCAAACCTGCCAAGTTCTTTAAATTTATAGTCTCTAAAATTTTTGAAGCCTGCGTTTAAAGCTACCTGATTACGTAGAGCCAGCAACTCTTCAAATAATTTATTTAACGCATTTTCGTCTTGTTTTTTGCGAGCTTGTATTAAGGTGTAAACCTCTTCACGGATTTTTCTATCCGTGTTTTTTAAATACAAAGCCGCTTGTTGCAGGGTTAATTCTTTACCATCGTAATGAATAGTTTGCTTACCCGTAATAGAAGCATATTGTTGCGATTTTGTAGCAATTTGACTTTGTAAATCAACATTCTCTTCGCGAAACAGCTCGATGCTGTTTTTTACAGAACGCAGGTAAGTAAAATACTTTTTTTGATCTAAATCATTTACAAAGGGTGAAGCAATTAGCTTTTTATTAAGCTTATCTGCCAGGGGTGCTATTTTGGGGTCTATTTCGGTTACAAAAAACTCATAGCTTTTGTTAAGCTCTTCGTTTTCGGTATCGCAACTCTGTTTAATATAACGCCAAGCAAAGTTTTCGCTTACAGCGGCTTCCAACTCATTTACATCTAACATCCATTTCTCTAATTCAGATGATGATGAAATTTTTCTATCTAAAAGTTCGGTGTATATAGATTCTAAATCGTTCCAGATTTTGATATCAAAATTTGCCGGAAGATAATTTCGGTTTGTTTTTTGGGTTGCGTTCATAGGCGTAAAAATACGGTTTAAAATATTTTTATGGAATTTATTTTATTACCGCATCTAAATAGAAAAATAAACACCATGAACATACAAATTAATGACCCGTGCCACGAAAACTGGCAAGATATGACGCCTAACCAGCAAGGCGCATTTTGTAAAGTGTGCAATAAAGACGTAGTAGATTTCAGTAAAAAAAGCCTTACTGAGATAAAATCGTTTTTTGCAGAAAAAGCTGAGGGTAAAATATGTGGCCGTTTTGAAAAAAAGCAGCTAGTTTATCTTTCTTTCGATGATTTTTTTAACTCATTTAAATATTGGGCATTATCTAAAAAATTTGCGGTAATTTTCTTTTTTACGTTTGGTTTTTTATCGCTTACCACAAACGCACAAAGCGAAAAACACTTAACAGGTAAAGTAGCCGCACCACAAACACATTTGCAGGGTGAGGCTGTTGCAACGCCTACTAACATTCCTGTAATGGGGCAACCCATCATACAAGGGGATGTAGCTTACCCGCAGAGGGATACGACAGAAAAACAACCAAAATCAACTGTTAAGGGTAATATAAAATGTGTAAATCCACCGAAAGAAAAGAAGATACAAAAAACCAACATGCCTATTATGGGCATGATTGCCCTCCCCAAACCAGTTGAGAAAAAGAAGGAGTAGTTTTAGCGTTAAAATTGATGTGTTTTGAGCTAATTTTCTTATTTTTGGGAAAATAACTTTTTCTAAAAATAAAACGATGAGAGTACAAACACTGGGGCAGTTTATTATTGAAAAACAAAATGATTTTCCATACGCAAAAGGCGAATTATCAAGGCTTTTGCGCGATATTGGCATTGCGGCTAAAATTGTAAACCGCGAGGTTAGCAAAGCCGGTTTAGCTGAAATATTAGGCGAAACAGGTGATGTAAATGTACAGGGTGAGAACGTGAAAAAATTAGATGTTTTTGCAAACGATCAATTTATTGCAGCCCTTAAAGCTGGTGGTGAGGTTTGTGCTATTGCATCGGAAGAAAACGAAGACATTATACCCATTGATAGTGAGGTTTCTAAAAGCGCCAAATATGTAATTGCTATGGACCCTTTAGATGGTTCTTCTAATATTGATGTAAACGTTTCGGTTGGTACTATTTTTTCTATTTACCGCAGGGTTAGTTTAAGTGGCCCCGGTACTATCGAAGATTTTATGCAACACGGCACCGAGCAAGTTGCGGCCGGATACATTATCTACGGTTCATCGTGTATGCTAGTTTACACAACCGGTAGGGGGGTTAATGGTTTTACTTTAGACCCAAGTATTGGGGAGTTTTGTTTATCGAACCCAGATATTAAAACACCTCAAGATGGCAGCATGTATTCTTTAAACGAAGGAAACTATTTGCACTTTCCGGATGGCGTAAAAAAATACATTAAATACTGTCAGGAAGAAGACTTGGCAACCAACCGCCCTTATTCATCTAGATACATAGGTAGCGGTGTGGCAGACATACATCGTAATTTATTAAAGGGTGGTGTTTATATTTACCCAACCACTACAAAATCTCCTAAAGGAAAATTGCGTTTGTTATACGAGTGTAACCCATTAGCATTTATAATTGAACAAGCCGGAGGTAAAGCTACAGATGGTAAAATGCGCATTATGGAAAAAGGCATGAAAGAGTTGCACCAACGCACCCCTTTATTTATAGGCTCAACACAAATGGTTGAAAAAGCCATGGAGTTTATGGTAAAGCACGAAACGGTTGCTTCTTAAAACAAGAAGATTACTTATTTTTTACCTGATGATTTTGTTTTAGAGTATCCTAAAAACACTAGGATATCATCGCTTTTATCGTATTTGGTGTTAGCGTAAAGCATCATCATATCACTAGCTTTATCAAAAATAATAGCTAAACCACCTTTTTCTGCTACTGTTTTTACAGCGTTGTAAACTTTATCCTGTATAGGCTTTACAAGCTCCATGCGTTTTTTAAATAAATCTCCATCAGTGCCAAAACGTTGCTTTTGTAAATCTTTTGCTTCTTTTTCTTTGTTTACAATTTCGTTTTCACGCTTTTTACGCAAATCATCGGTTAGCAAAATTTGCTCTGCCTGATATGTTTTATAAAGCTTATCAATTTCGGCATATTTGCCTTCAATTTCTTTTTGCCAATCAGCAGAGGCTTTATCTAACTCAGCTTTAGCGGCTTTATACTCTGGTATTTGGTTTAAAATATATTCGGTATCTACATATCCAATTTTTTGCGCCACAGCAGTACCCGCCATAATCATTAATCCGGCAAAAACTAAAATTGATTTTTTTATGTTCATTATCATGGTGTTTTATTCTCTAAATTTTAATCAAAAGTATTTTTAAAAATACGTTTTTACAAATAATAAATTTATAGCTCTCCTAAGTTTGCTCCAATTGTAAAGTGAAATTGTCCTTTGCCATTACCGGTGCTTGCGTTGTAAGGTATATTGTCAAAGCCCCAACCATAATCAAGCCCTAATAAACCAAACATAGGTAAAAATATACGAACACCCAAACCAGCGCTACGCTTAATATTAAATGGGTTAAAATCTTTATACACTTGTTCAGCATCACCACCTTCGGCAAAAGCAAGCGCAAATATGGTTGCTTGCGGATTAAGCGATATTGGATACCTTAACTCCATAGTATACTTTGATATAATAGAGCAGCCTTTTCCGTCTGCGCCTGATATGGAGTTATCCGCATATCCGCGTAGGGCAATAATTTCACGTCCATCTAACGAATACCCTGTTAAACCGCTTCCGCCCATATAGAAACGCTCAAAAGGGGCTACACCGACTTTAGAGTTATAATAACCCAAGATACCAAAACCAAAAGCCACTTTTAAGACTAGATTACGTGCATCTTTACCATCAGCTACCTTTTGATTTGTAAGTTGCATATACCATTGTGTGGTAAATTTATATTTCTGGAACTCTAAATATTTGTATTTATCAGCTACACTTAAAGCATCATAATTTTTCCCATTCATAAGAGAATAAGGTGGCGTTACAACAGCTGTTAAGCTAACATTAGAACCCCCTGTTGGGAAAATAGGATTGCCTTGTAAAGAGTTTCTACTAATGTTGATGTTTGTTTTTAAGTTGTTTACATAACCTGTTGGGAATGCAAAAACACTAGCATTGTACAAAACATAATACGAGTAAGATTCTCCTATTGAAAAAGAGAAATAATCATCGGGCCATTTTAAACGTTTGGCAAAACTAACGTTCCCAGTCATGGATGTCATATACGAGGAGTTTGGGTTTGTTACATTAACACCATTTATTTTAATCTTACGGCCAACACCATTAAAATTTTGTACCGTATAGTAAGCCCCAACCGTTAATGAGTTTGGTTTTTTTCCTCCTAGCCATGGCTCAGAAAAAGAGATGTTGTAACTCTGATAATATATACCACTGCTTTGCGCGCGAACACTAAGACGCTGTCCGTCACCAGCAGGAAGCGGGCTCCAAGATGCCTTTTTTAAAATATTACGTGCAGAAAAATTATTAAAAGTAACTCCTAGTGTACCAATAATGCGCCCAGAACCATAACCGCCCGATAACTCTATTTGGTCGTTTGGTTTTTCTTCAACAGTATAAGCTATATCAACCGTTCCATCTGCCGGATTTGGTTTCGGTTCCACCCCTAATTTTTCTGCATTAAAATATCCTAATTGTTGCAATTGGCGTTGCGTACGCATAATGTCTGATCGCCTAAAAAGCTGACCCGGCATGGTGCGCAGTTCTCGCATAATAACGTGGTCGTTTGTTTTGGTGTTTCCGGTAACTGTTACACGGTTTATAATGGCTTGTTTGCCTTCGTATAATCGAATTTCTAAATCAATAGAATCGTTTTGCACATTAATCTCGGCTGGCGTTACCTGAAAGAACAGATATCCATCATCCATATACAATGAACTAATGTCGTAACCACTTGGGTTGCTATATATTTTTTTATCTAAATCTGATTGATTAAAAATATCTCCTTTTTTTATTCCTAAAATAGTATCTAATTGTCCGCTACGATATTTACTGTTACCCGCCCAGGTTATGTTATGAAAATAATATTTATGCCCCTCATCAATAGTAATGTCAATTTTTACACGATTAGGTTTTACAAAATAAACCGTGTCTTTTGCAATCCGCGCATCTCTATATCCAAGCGAAAGATATTTGTCTATTATTTTTGGTTCATCTTTTTCTAAGTTATCCTCTAAATATTTTCCTGAATTAAAAAAAGTATACCAGCGGTATCTTTTAGAGTCCTTAAGCCTACCGCGCAAACCAAACCCATTTTTAATAGAATATCCACCCGATTTTATAACAGTGTTACCGTGAAAAACAACATCCTGTACGCGCACTTTACTCCCTTTATCAACTATAATAGATAGGGCTACTTTATTTTTTCCAGATTTATCTTCTTGTTTTTTTATTTCGACCTTTGCAGCAAAGTATCCTTTGTCTTTATAATAATCTTTAACAATGTTTTTTGTGTTTCCTAATAATTGGTCTGTTACAATTTTTCCGGTTATAAGGTGTATTTTTTTTCTGATTTCATCCGCTTCTGATTTTTTTGAAACACCCTTAAAAGCATAACCAGCCAAACGAGGTTTTTCTACTAAAACAATTTTTAAAAAAATGTCGTTACCAATAATTTTATCTACATTAATTTGAATATCATCAAAAAAGCCTTGTTTCCAAAGGGCTTTTATGGCGTCTGAAAATTTTTCGCCCGGAACTTTTACACGCTGACCCGGTATCAAACCAGATACAAGTCGTAGTACGTTTCTATCTAAGGTTGTAATGCCCTCTATTTCAGTAGCAGCAATATTATAGTCTTTTGGATTGGCATAATCAATTTGTTCTTCACCCAAAGCAACACCACCTACTTGCGCAAAAATAATTTTAGTGGCGCACAAAAAAAGAAATATGAGTACGTGTTTTTTCAAGCAGCCCCTATGCGTTATTTTTTATTTGTTCGCCTGTTTTTCCAAAGCGACGTTCGCGTTGCTGATAATTTACAATAGCTTGATAAAAGTGTTCTTTTCTAAAATCGGGCCAAAGCACATCTGTAAAATAAAACTCAGCATAAGCTAGTTGCCAAACCAAAAAATTACTTATGCGATGTTCTCCACTAGTACGTATCATTAACTCAGGATTTGGAATTCCTTTGGTAGATAATTTAGATTCAAATAAAGATTCAGTTATTTCCTGCGGATTTAGCTTTCCGTTTTTTGCCTCTTCAGCAATTTGTTTTACGGCGTTTACAATTTCCCACTTAGCAGAATAGCTAAGCGCCAAAACCAAAGATAATCCTGTGTTTTTAGAGGTTTCAGCCATTGCTTCGTTTAATTGTTTCACACACTTTTCAGGCAAACTATTTGTATCGCCAATGGTGAGTAAACGTATATTATTCTTATTTAGTGTGGGGGTTTCTGCGTGAATTGTTTTTACTAAAAGTTCCATAAGAGCAGATACCTCGTCTCCCGGGCGATTCCAGTTCTCGGTGCTAAAAGCATAAAGTGTAAGATACTTAATGCCAAGTTCTGCAGCAGCCTCAACAGTTTCCTTAACAGATTTAACGCCGTTTTGGTGGCCGAAAATACGAGCTGCACCTTGTAGTTTTGCCCATCGCCCATTGCCGTCCATAATAATGGCAACATGAGCAGGAAGCTTATTTGAATTTATTTCTTTTTTAAAATTTTCCACTCGTAAAAAAACGAATGCGAAGATAATAAAATAAGCGTAAGTAGTTGAGTCTAAACCCCCTTGTTAATTTGGTTAAGTTTGGTTAAAAAGGTGTATTTAAGTAGTTCGGCACGTTGTTTTGCTAAAGTTGCTTTTTCGCCTTCAAAAAAATCATTTATTGTTTTGTTAAAATAAAAAATCCACTTTTCAAATTCGGGTTCGTGTATGTTTAAACCTACATGCTTATCAAACACATTACCTTTGTAACCCTCTTTGTCTAATAAAATAAAGTTCCAAAAATTCATCATTTGAGGAAAATGATGTTCAAAATTTATGTTTTTGAAGTGAGGAGCCAGTAAACCATCTTTTAAAATGCGCCCATAAAATGTTTTCACCAAAAACTCTACGCGCTGCTCTGTGTCTATATCAGGTAACATTTAGTTGCGTCGGTCTAAACCCCACATTAATTTATTGCGCAGGGTGCTAAAAAAGTTTTGTCCATCCAGATTTATTAAATTAAAATGGTAATCAGCCTTTTTTAAAATCACCTCTTCGTCTGTTTGAATGGTGGCTTGTTTAGAATCTAAGGAAATAAGATTTTGCTTGTCTCTTCCTTTGATTTTCAATGTAATTTCTGATTTATTATTAATAACAATAGGGCGCACATTTAAGTTGTGAGGCGCAATAGGGGTTAAAATAAAACTCTCTGAACTTGGCTCTAATATTGGCCCGCCGCAACTTAGCGAATAAGCTGTAGAACCTGTTGGGGTTGAAATAATTAAACCATCGGCCCAATACGAATTTAAAAAAACACCATCAGCATGCACATCTATACTAACCATTGATGATGAATCTTTTTTTATTAATGTACATTCATTAAGAGCAAAATTAAACTCAAACAAGTTGTTTGGTTTTTGCAATTGCAAAAGAGCCCGCGCATCAATGGTAAATTGTTTTTGTATAAGCTTATCAATGGCACTTGTATAATCTTCTTTATACACACTTGCTAAAAAACCAAGTCTGCCTGTATTTACACCAAGCACCGGAACCCCTGTGTCCCTAATAAAATGAAGGGTTTCGAGCATAGTGCCATCTCCTCCTAATGAAATTAAATAATCAGGGTTTTGTTCCTTTAAATCTTTATCAGAGGAAAATGTTGGTATATCTAAATTAAAACCAAATTCTTTTTTTAGAAAAGAAAAGTATGGTTGAAAAATAACTAAGCGAATGCCTTCTTTATTTAAACGCGTGTTTAGTGTTTTTACATAATCCGGTACATTATCTTTTACCGGACGAGCGTAAAAAGCAACGGTCATCATATATCGAGGTATTTTATAAATTCGTTAAATCTTGTTTTCAAATCATCTTCGTAACCCGCTTGATGGTAAGACGCCTTTACATCATAATTATATCTATAAAAGGTCTGTAAAATTCGGGTTAAATCATCTCTATTGATTTTTAACGTTACCTGTATTTTGGTACTATCAGGCAAAGAGGTTACGTATGAGCTTAAAATTTTTGCATCATTTCCTTCAACAATGCCGGCAATTTGTGTAAGCGAGTAATCGTTTTTATTTAACTCTAATTCAATAATTCCTCCTTGCTCCATCACGGCAGATAAGCCAGCCAATCTATCTAGCACACTTTTTTGAGTGATGTTGCCTAAATAATTTTCCTTCTCATCGAGCACCGGTATAAGGGTTAGATGCAGGCCAGACATTAAGCGCAGCGCATCAAAAGCGTGCTGTGTTTGGTGTATTTGTGGCTTTATATAATTAAAATGATTGGCAGTAATTTTACTTTTGCCATTAGCTACGTCTAACAATTCAGCCTCAGAAATAAGTCCGGTTAGTTTTTTGTTGTGCAATACAGGCAAGTGCGTTACCTTAAACTCTTCCATCCAATGAAGCGCTTGCTCAACGGTATCAGAGTCCTTTATGGCGGGTATATCTTTTGTTATTAAATCAGCTATTAGCATTACAAGTACAAAAGTGCCAATTTTTTTTGGAATCTCTTATATATTATAAAGTCTATCTATTTTATTTAAAATTATATTTGCCGCATGTTATTTGCCCAAATTGCTGCACCTATAGCTTTAAAAAAGCGTTTATTGGAAATGGCCTCTACTAAAAAGGTGGCACATGCCTTGCTTTTTTTAGGCAATGAAGGTGGGCCGCAACTGCCTTTGGCTATAGCTTTTGCACAATATTTATTATGTCAACACCCCACAAGTACCGATAGTTGTGGTACCTGTGCAAGCTGTGTAAAAATCAGTAAATTAGCTCATCCCGATTTGAATTTGGTGTTTCCTATAGCCTTAAGCAAAGATGTTCGTTTTAGTGATCACTTAGTGGCTGAGTTTAGAGAGGCATTTTTATCTTTTCCTTACTTAAACCTTAATGATTGGTTTAATGCGCTTGATGCCGAAAACAAACAACCTATTATTGCAAAAGATGAAAGTAACGAAATAATACGTAAATTGAGTTATACTAGTTACGAGGGACGCGGGAAGGTTATGCTTATTTGGATGCCCGAAAAAATGAACACCGAGGCGGCCAATAAAATTTTAAAGATTTTAGAAGAACCGCCCGAAGACACTTTTTTCTTTTTAGTATCAAGCGCCTCGGATGGGTTACTGCCAACCATAATTTCTCGCACACAATTAATAAAGGTAAACCTGCCGTCTACCAATGAAATAGCAGCTGTAATTACAACTTCATTTGGTGTATCACAGGGCCATGCCCAACACGTAGCTGAGTTGGCCCAGCAAAATCCACGTGAGGCCTTTTTGTTGGCCGATGAAAATATAGCTTCTACCCAAAATTTTGTTTTGTTTCAAACATTTATGCGTTGTTGCTTGCGTTTTGATGCCTTTAAAATATCGGATTGGGTAGATGATTTTGCACGAATTGGAAGGGAAAAACAAAAGCAGTTTTTAATTTATGCGCTCCACACATTTAGAAACTGCATATTAATGAAACACTTGCCCGCAGCGGTATCTGGTACTGATGAAGAAAAAGAGTTTTTACAAAAATTTCACCCTTATATAACTACATTAAACCATGAAGGTTTAACTGAATTATTTGACAAAGCATTTTATCATATTGAGCGAAATGTAAGTGCTAAAATTTTATTTATGGACGTTGCTTTAAAAACAAATGAGTTGCTAAATAAAAAATAAGTATTTTTACGCAACAAAAAATATAATTATGGGAAAAGGAGATCAACGTTCTAAGCGCGGAAAAATTCATGTAGGCACACACGGTGTAACACGTTTACGTAAGAAAAAATCAGCTAAAAAGGCTGCAAGCAAAACAGCTACAGTTAAAAAAGCTGCGCCTAAAAAGGCCGCTAAAAAAGCTGCGAAGTAGTTTTTTACATCTGTACTTTAAAAATGCCGCACCAATTTGCTGTGGCATTTTTTGTGTGCTTTGTTTTATTTTGTAGTTTGGTTATAACGAATAATGTTATTTAAAAAAACAAACATATTATTTTATTTGTGCTTGTTAGCCTTTGGTTTATCGGCACAAACACCAACGTTTTCTGTTGATGCTGGCCCTTATAGAAAAATTTGCCCCGGAGTTTCAACTGTTTTAGGTGGAAATCCTACTGCCAGCGGAGGTTCTGGCAATTATCAATACGTTTGGCACCCGGGCAAGTCTTTAAATGACTCTACCATTTCAAAACCAACCGCTACTCCAAGTGTTACAACAACCTACACCGTGTTTGTAAACGATCTTTCTTTTCCAGGAAGAACAAATAAAGACACCGTAACTGTTTATGTATATCCTTATTATATTAATGCGGGCCGAGATACAACAATAAAACAAGGGCAAACTATTGCTTTACACGGACAAATAGCTCCTGGAGATTCTACTGTTTGGTGGTCACCACAACATGGCTCAATGTATAATCAAAATAGCCCTAATCCCGATTTTTTTTCGCAGGCGCCTGGTAAAGACTCTGTTTTGTTAATAGTTAATTTTCATCATGGGTGTGTGTTTTATGATTACGTAGTTATTACTGTTTTGCCAAGTACCGAGTTGTTTTTTTACAACAGCTTTTCTCCTAACGGGGACGGGGCTAATGATGTTTTTTATATTGGTAATTTAAACTTATATCCAAATAGCTCCATTGAGATTTATAATAGATACGGACAAAAAGTGTTAACTAAAACTCCCTATGAAAACGACTGGAACGGAACTTATTTCGGCACAGAACTTCCTTGTGGAACCTATTTCTACATTTTAGACACACACGACGATAAAGCCGGAAAATATAAAGGCGAAGTAAATATTATTAGATAATATTTTTGTGATTCGGTGTAACTGCAGTACCTTTATAGTATGGAAGAGATTATAAACAAAGTTGCACAAAGCGGCATTGTAACAATAGATTTGGAAGAGTTTTATGATGACGTACCCCGTATTTTGTTTGATATAAAACCGCTACTTTTTCAAGAACTTATTTTAAAAGAAAAAGATTTTAGGGAATACATTAAAACGCATGATTGGAGTCAATATAAAGACACCTATGTTGCTTTAACCTGTACCGCAGATGCTATTGTACCAACCTGGGCTTATATGTTGCTGACCCTTAGTTTACAGCCTTTTGCTAAAAAAATTGTTTACGGAAACGTAGAAGTACTTGATACGATTTTACTTCAGGAAAAAATAAACGCACTTAATATAGATAACTATAAGGAAGCACGAATTGTAATAAAAGGCTGCGGAAACAAGCCTGTGCCCATTGCAACCTATGTTGCTTTAACCGAAAAATTAAAACCGGTTGCAAAAAGCATTATGTATGGTGAGCCCTGCAGCACCGTACCATTATATAAAAAACCGACGCCAAAAAAATGATGCGAATTGACATTATAACGGTTCATCCTGATTTATTAGAGAGCCCATTTAAACACAGTATATTAAAACGTGCCGCACAAAAAGGCCTGGTTGAAGTTAACCTCATTAATCTGCGAGATTATAGCACATACAAGCAAAAGCAAGTTGATGATTATGCTTTTGGCGGTGGTGCCGGCATGGTTATGATGATTGAACCTATAGCAGCTTGTATTAATCATTTAAAAAGCGAAAGAACATACGACGAAGTAATTTACACTTCGCCAGACGGAGAGCTTTTACAGCAAAAAACCTGCAATTATTTTTCTACGCTAAAAAATATTATTGTTTTGTGCGGACACTATAAGGGCATTGATGAGCGCGTTAGAGAGCACCTTATTACTAAAGAAGTTTCTATTGGCGATTATGTACTTAGTGGTGGAGAGCTTGCTGCGGCAGTTTTATGCGATGGCATTATTCGTTTATTACCAGGGGTTTTAAATGACGAAACATCTGCGCTAACAGATTCTTTTCAAGATGATTTACTGGCACCACCAGTTTATACTAGGCCACAAGAATTTAATGGCTGGAAAGTGCCTGAAATATTAATGAGTGGGCACACTGTTAATGTAGAAAAATGGCGACATGAACAAAGTTTAGAACGCACCAAACAACGCCGTCCCGATTTATTTAAAAAACACCTTTAATTTTAATGTATTAGGTTTCTAAGGGTGAAATAGGCTATGTATCCTAAAGCGGTTCCTATACTGCCACCAATCATTGCATAACGCCTTCTTTTAGTACGAGCTTCACGCTCATAACCCAATAAATAAGCGTCGTATTCTAAATTATTAATATTAGAAACCGTTTTATGTTTAATACGAACCTTTGGAATACCGACGGTAGTTAAAAAAGCAAGGGGCACAATGGGGCCAAAAAAAGCTCCCAACGACCCAATAGCTAAACCAGAAGCACCTCCGGCCATACCAGAAATTAATCCTCCTGTTAAAGAACCCCACGGCTTAAACCCTTTTCTTGCGTCACGTTCACCTTGTGTAAACAACCACATCTCGTCTCGGGTATACCAGTTTGTAATAGTATCTTGTTTATAATAATAAAAAACAGCCCCATTACTATACTTAATGGCAAAAAGTTGATCATTTTCAATATGCGTGCGCTTGGTACTGTCTTCTGGATCAACAAAAGTAGCAGCTAAAAAACTGGTATCAAGCACAGGAGAAACAACAATCCTGCCATTCATTAAATACAACGTATCCGCTTTTTTTTGTTGCGCAAATAAAAAACCCGATAAGGAAAAACAGAAAACAAGAAATAAAATTCGTCGCATAAAAAGCCGTTTTCATCAAAGATACAAGATAATATAATTAGGTGAAAAATTTCTATTATTTGCTTGCGCTTTTAACTAATTTTGCATCTCTAAATTATCCTAAATGAAAGATATGTTTGTAAACCGTCACAACGGTCCGCGCGAAGCAGAAGTAAACCAAATGCTTGAAAAAATTGGTGTTTCCAGTGTTGATGAATTAATTAATCAAACCGTTCCCGAACAAATTCGTTTAAAAAAACCATTAAAGGTTGGTGCCGCACTTACCGAGTTTCAATACACAAAACACTTGCGTGCTTTATCTAAGAAAAACAAAGTGTTTCGTAGTTATATAGGTTTAGGTTATTATAATACTATTGTACCCGCTGTTGTGCAACGCAACGTGTTGGAAAACCCGGGCTGGTATACTGCTTACACACCCTATCAGGCTGAAATCGCGCAAGGACGTTTAGAGGCTCTTTTAAATTTTCAGACAACAATTATTGATTTAACCGGTATGCCCATTGCTAACGCTTCTTTACTAGATGAAGCTACTGCTGCTGCCGAGGCTATGTTTATGTTTCATAACAACCGTGGTAAAAACAAACTACACGCAGAAAAGTTTTTTGTATCGAACAGTTGTTTTCCTCAAACTATAGATGTTGTTAAAACCCGCGCGGTGCCTGTTGGAATTGAAGTTGTAGTTGGTGATGCAAACCAAGTAAGTTTTGACGATTCTTTTTTTGGAGCATTAATTCAGTATCCTGACATTAATGGTGAAGTAAACAATTATAAAAACTTTGTTACAACAGCACATAGTAAAGAAGTGCAGGTTTGTGTTGCTAGTGATTTAATGGCGCTTGCTTTATTAACCCCTCCGGGTGAGTGGGGGGCGGATTGCGTAGTTGGTAACTCGCAACACTTTGGTGTGCCATTAGGTTATGGTGGCCCACATGCCGCGTTTTTTACCTGCAAAGAAGATTACAAGCGTTTAATTCCAGGAAGAATTATTGGTGTGAGTTTAGATGCCGAAGGAAACCACGCTTTACGTATGGCTTTACAAACACGCGAACAACACATTAAACGCGAAAAAGCAACATCAAATATTTGTACCGCACAAGCTTTGTTGGCTATTATGGCTAGCATGTATGCTGTGTATCATGGTCCTGATGGAATTAAATCTATTGCAGAGCAAATACACTCAAACACGGTTGCTATTGCAGAAGAATTAAAAAAACTTGGTTACAACGTAAAAACAAAATTGTTTTTCGACACATTTGTTGTTGAGGCAGACGCAAACAAGATTAAAAAATTAGCGGAAGCAAATGAAATTAATTTTCATTACATAGATGATAAACACATTGGTATATCTATAGACCAAACGGCTGAAGCAACTGATATCATTGATGTAATAAAAGTTTTTGCCGAAGCGGCAACTAAACAAATTACAGCATTTGATCTTCATCATAAAAATATAATTGTAGGTTCGTTTGCTAATCGCACATCAAAATATTTAACGCATCCAACTTTTAATTCGTATCATAGCGAAACAGAAATGATGCGTTATATAAAACGCTTAGAGAATAAAGATTTATCATTAGTACACTCAATGATTTCTTTAGGCTCTTGTACCATGAAGTTAAATGCGGCATCTGAGCTTTTACCGATTACGTGGCCCGAGTTTGCAAACATTCACCCGTTTGTTCCTGTTGAGCAAGCAAAGGGTTATCAACTTATTTTAAAAGAACTTAATAAAGATTTAAGCAACATTACAGGTTTTGCGGCTATGAGCTTGCAACCTAATAGTGGTGCACAAGGCGAGTATGCAGGCTTAATGGTTATACGCGCTTATCATATTAATAACGGACACCCACATCGTAACGTTGTTTTAATTCCATCGTCGGCACACGGCACAAACCCTGCATCAGCCGCACTTGCAGGAATGACTATTGTTATTGTAAAATGTGATGATAAAGGCAACATTGATGTAGCTGATTTGAAAGCTAAAGCGGAACAGTATAAAGAAACACTTTCTTGCTTAATGGTTACTTACCCATCTACACATGGTGTTTACGAAGAGAGCATTAAAAAAATCACTAAAATAATT
>Ga0134126_10003097_pt1 | contig 20772 bp, 15 predicted proteins | sample KB31752_FD_96881 | JGI IMG/M metagenome (GOLD analysis project Ga0134126, IMG submission 96881) | Terrestrial soil microbial communities with excess Nitrogen fertilizer from Kellogg Biological Station, Michigan, USA - KB3-175-2 | ecosystem: Environmental > Terrestrial > Soil > Unclassified ... | reverse complement strand
TGGTGAGCCTGGCCCGGGCCGGCCTGCTGGCGGGCGATGGCCTGGCGGTACTCGGCGACCGTGGCCCTGGCCACCGCGGCCCAGGTGAACCGCTCATGCACCCGCCGCAGCGCGGCCGCCGACAGCCGCTCCCGCTCGGCGGGCGAGTCGTGCAGCAGCCGCAGCGCGGCCGCCAGCTCCTCGGTGTCGCCCGGGCTGACCAGCATCGCCGCGTCGCCCACCACCTCGGGCAGGGCCCCGGTCCGGCTGGCGATCAGCGGCGTGCCCGAGGCCATGTGCTCCACGGCCGGCAGCGAGAACCCCTCGTACAGCGACGGGACCACCGCGATCTCCGCGCTCGCGATCAGCTCGGCCAGCTCAGTGTCGCTGATGCCACTGACAAACTGAACCTGGTCGCCCAGCGCCAGCTCGCCCACCAGCCGGTCGGTCGGGCCGCCGGGGGTGGGCCTGCCGACCAGGGTCAGCACCGCGTCGCGCTCGGTGGTCAGCTTGGCGAAGGCGCGCAGCAGCGTGGCCACGCCCTTCACCGGCGAGTCCGCGCTGGCCACCGCGACCACCCGGCCCGGCACCCGCGGCGCCGGGCGGGGATGGAAGAGCCGGGTGTCCACGCCGAGCGGGATCACCCGGACCCGGTCGGCCGGGACCCGGAAGTCGCGCAGGATGTCCGCGCGCGAGGACTGCGAGCCGGTCAGCACCGGGCCGACCCGGCGGGCCACCCGGCCCTGCATGCGGACGAACGAGTACCAGCGCCGCTTGCCCAGCCGGGACAGCGAGAGCTGGGTCAGCCCCCTGGCCGCCTCCAGCTCGATCCGCCGGTCCACGCTGATCGGGTGGTGAATGCTGGTGACCAGGGGCAGCCCGAGCCGGGGCAGGCCCAGCAGCCCGTAGGCCAGCACCTGGTTGTCGTGCACGACGTCGAAGTCGGCCCGCCGCTCGCGCAGCGCCCGCAGCGCCCGCAGGCTGAACGTCAGCGGCTCAGGGAACGCGCCCGTCCACATGGTGGTGACCTCGAGCACGTCGATCCAGTCGCGGTACTCGCGCAGCCCGGGGGTGCGGAACGGGTTCTCGTCGGCGTACAGGTCCAGGCTCGGCAGCTTGCTCAGCCGCGGTCCCGGCTCCAGCTCGGGGTAGGGCTGGCCGGAGAAGACCTCGACGTCGTGGCCGAGCGCGGCCAGCTCGCGGGATACGTGCCGGACGTAGATGCCCTGGCCGCCGCAGTGCGGCTTGCTGCGATACGACAGCAGCGCCACCCGCAGCGGTCGGTCCGGATCAGCCGGGGTGCCCTGATCATGGGATGATGCGGTGCTCACGCCGGTCTGCGCCTCCTCGTTCGCCGCTGGCGCCCGACCCGGCGCGTCCGCGTGACCCCCTAGGCAGCGAACATTACCAGGGAGTACCTTGCGTTTCCTGACGCCCCAGCCGTAATCGCGAACGCGCCGCCCCGCGGCGCTGGCGGCCGCCAGCGCTGCCGATCAGCAGTGCTGTCGGTAAGCTGCCGCGTCGTAGGCCGGCTGGCCGCTGGCCCGCCACGACGACCGGAGGCTCCGCTGACACGACGCGCGCTGATCACCGGAATTACCGGTCAGGACGGCTCTTACCTGGCCGAGCACCTGGTGGCTCAGGGATATGAGGTATGGGGCCTGGTCCGGGGCCAGGCCAACCCGCGGGTCCGGCAGCTGCGCCAGGTGCTGGGCGACGTCAAGCTGGTCCGCGGCGACCTGCTCGACCAGGGCAGCCTCATCTCTGCCGTCGAGCGGGTCCAGCCCGACGAGGTCTACAACCTGGCCGCCATCTCGTACGTGCCGATGTCCTGGCAGCAGGCCGAGCTCACGGGCGAGGTCACCGGCCTGGGCGTGCTGCGGGTGCTGGAGGCGATCCGGGTGTGCAGCGGGATCAGCGCCTCGCGCAGCCCAGGGCGCGGCCAGATCCGGTTCTACCAGGCCTCCTCCTCGGAGATGTTCGGCCAGGTCCGGGAGTCGCCGCAGACCGAGACCACGCCGTTTCATCCCCGCAGCCCGTACGGGGTGGGCAAGGCCTACGGGCACTTCCTGACCCAGAACTATCGTGAGTCCTACGGGATGTTCGCCGCCTCCGGCATCTTGTTCAACCACGAGTCGCCGCGCCGCGGCGTGGAGTTCGTGACTCGCAAGGTCTCGCTCGGCGTGGCCAAGATCAAGCTCGGCTACGAGCGCCAGATCCGGCTGGGCAACATGGGAGCCAGCCGGGACTGGGGCTTCGCCGGTGACTACGTGCGCGCCATGCAGCTCATGCTGGCCGCCGATGGGCCGGCCGACTACGTGATCGGCACCGGCGTGACCCACTCGGTGGAGGGACTGGTCAGCCTGGCCTTCGAAGTCGCCGGGCTGGACTGGCGAGACCACGTGGTCACCGACGCGGCGTTCATCCGGCCCGCCGAGGTGGACCGGCTGTGCGCCGACCCGGCTAAAGCCAGGGAGGAACTGGGCTGGGAGCCCAAGATCGGCTTCGCGGAGCTGGTCAGCATGATGGTCGAGGCCGACCTCAAGCTGCTGTCCACCTCCGACTACTACGCCGAGGACTCATTCGGCCCCGACGCCTGGTAGGCGCGGGCGGCTGGGCGTGGCCGGCCGGCTGATGGGCAGGCCGGCGGCACGCCAGCCTGGAAGCCGCCGGCCAGGTCGTCGGCTCGGCCTCGCTGGAACGCTGGTTCACCCTGGCCCGCGCCCGAGCGCAAGATCCGCCGGGTGTTCTGGACCGACCCCGCCCTCGGCGTGGCCCGCTACGCCGACGCCGGCTATGACACGGCGCTGGACAAAGCCGGTGAGCATCGCCTCGACCTGCCCGCCCAGGCCGACGCTCGCTAGGTAGCGACCGCGTGGACGGCGGTGCCGATCGCATAGGTGAGGCCGGCCGCCACCCCGGCCAGCAGTAGCTGGCGGATGGCGCCGCGCCAGAACGGGCGGGCCGTGATCCGGGCCACGAACCCGCCGCCCAGGAACGCCGCCACCGCGGCCAGCGCCAGGGACGCAGCCAGTGAGCCGAAGCCGATCAGGTAGGGCAGCAGCGGGATCAGCGCTCCGATGGCGAAGGTGACCAGCGAGGCCCCGGCGGCGGTCACCGGCGAGGGCAGATCGTCGTGATCCACCCCCAGCTCCTCGCGCACGTGCACGGCCAGCGCCTGCTCCGGGTGCGCCGAGACCTGGACCGCCACCTGGGTGGCCAGGTCGGCGTCCACCCCGCGGCTGATGAACAGGTCGGCGAGCTCGCGCTGCTCGGACTCGGGGTGGCGCTCCAGCTCGATCCGCTCCTTGCGGACCTCGGCCTGAACCAGCTCGTTCTGCGACGAGACCGAGACGAACTCGCCCGTCGCCATGGAGAACGCGCCGGCCGCGAGCCCGGCCAGGCCGGTCAGCACCAGCGTCTGATGCGAACCGCCGCCGCCCCCCACGCCGGCGATCAGCGAGACGTTGGTGACCAGGCCGTCCATCGCGCCGAATACGGCGGGCCTGAGCCAGCCGCCGGCGACGTCCCGGTGCTGGTGGCCGTGCTCCTCGGTACCGGTCGCAGCAGTCATGGAAATAGCAATCCTGGAGGTGTCCCCCGGCGGCCGAGTGCCACCGGGCGCTGGCAAGGGAGCTATCCCCCGCGGGCAGCAGCTAACCAGCCGCGGCCACCCATTATTCCTGCTGACACCGACGCCGGGCGATCTGGCCCCGCCCGGCCAGCGGCGGGAGCGGCCGGTCAGCCCAGGGCCTGAGCCGGCCGGGTCGGGAGGTGGGCCGACTGCCAGGCCTGGAATCCGCCGTCCAGGTCGGTCACCTCGGTCAGCCCGATGCGGCGCAGCGAGGTGGCCGCCAGCGACGAAGCGTAACCTTGCGAGCACATCACGACCACCCGAACGTCGGGCCGGGCCAGCGCCGGGATCCGGGCCTCGCTGCGCGGGTCGAGCCGCCATTCCAGCACGTTGCGGCTGATAATGATGGCCCCCGGCACCTCGCCTTCCACGATCCGCTGCTCCAGCGGGCGGATATCGACGAGGATCGCGCCGTCGGTGATGGCCGCGAACGCCGCCTCGGGGCGCAGCCGGGTCAGGCCGCTGCGGGCCTCGGCCAGCAGCTCGTCGATGCCCGGCGCGCCTACGGGCAGCGCTTCTGAGGTCAGACGGGCCGCCGACGCGGTCGCCCGGGCCAGGGCGGTGTCCGCGCCGCCGCGGCCGCGCGCCCCCTCGGGGCCGTCGATGGCCACGGTCTCCCTGGCGATCAGCCCGTAGTCGGTGGACGAGTAGTAGGTCATGGCCGACAGCGGGGGCGAGTAGGCGTGGATGCTGGTCGCCGAGGCGTCCCCGCCGTGCGCGACATCGTGCACGTGGCCCGGCCCGAAGACGACCGCCTGGCCCGTCGCGAGCCGCCGACGGGCCAGTCGGCGGCCGCTGGGCACCCGGTACTGCTCGAGCAGGCTGCCGTCAGCCACCGCGAACGAGCCCGATGACCCGCCGTGATCATGCCAGTCGGTGTCCTGGCCGCGCTCCCAGGCCAGCAGCCACACGTCGCACGAGTTGGACCGGTGCAGCGGCAGGTACCAGCGCACGTCCGGGTCACGCACGACCAGGTCGGCCCACAGCTCCCGGCGCGCGGCCAGGGTGACCGTGACCGCGCGCAGCTGGGCCGGGGACAGCCGGCCGCTGTGCGGGGCCAGCCCGCGCATGGTGTCGGTGATCGTCTGCTGCCGCTCGGGACTGACTCCCCAGCCCGGCTTGAGCCCGGTGTCCGCCCGCTCCCCGCTGTCACGGTTTCTCGCACCAAAGCTCTCAGGAGCGGTTCCGCCCTGCCCAACGGTGACAACAGACACTTACGACCTCCACCCATAACCCTCTATGACCCCGCGACTAGCTCGTGGCTTCAGCAGCATTATGCACCTGAACTGGCGCTTTTCCGGGGCCGGGTTTCCTGGCCCCGGTTGCTGCGGGCGTGCCGCTGGCGCTCACCCGATCCAGGAGGCCTCGGCCAGGCGCTCGATGTCCGCCCCGAACTGGCGGTCGGACGTAATGGGATCGATCAGGCCGGCCAGCGTCGCGATCAGGTCCCGGCCGGGGCCGGGCCCGGCGGCCTGGCCGCCCGCCAGGCCGGCCAGCGTCGCCGCCTGATAGGCGGCCAGCAGCTCGCAGCTGGTGATCAGCCGGGCGTGCCTGAGGGCCGTGCGCAGGGTCGCGGCGGCGGCCCAGGCGAATGACTGCACGTCCTCCTGCCCGTTTGATGTCTCCATCGTCCCGACCGCCGACGGGATCGCCAGCCGCCGGATGGCATGTACCTCGCCGACGGCGCGCTTGTGCACGGCCACCAGGCCGGCGTCCGGCCCTGGCCGCGGCGCGAGCTGGGCGGGCAGGCCGGTGACCTTGGTGTCGAGCAGCCGGTGGGTCCGGGTCGCGCTGATCTCCGCCGCGTGGGCCAGTATCGCCGTCAGGTGATCACATTGCGTAGCCAGATCGATTCCGTCGAAGCCGGCCGTTCCCACGAAACGTCCGTCCAGGAACGCCGGCGAGTCGGTAACCCCGGCCAGGGCCCGCTCGATTGCGGCCGACAGGGCATCGGTGGCCCGCACCACCTGGGCCAGCACCGGCCCGACCACCCGGAAGGACACCGGGGCCTGCAGCATCCGCGGCGGCCGGCCCGGCAACTCCCCGAGCCGGGCCCGCAGCCGGGCCAGCACCTGGCCATGTACCTCGTCGCCGCGGGCACACGCGGCCTGGTACGGGTCGGCCGGCGCGCCGATGGCGGCGATGGAAAGGGCCGCGGTGGCCTCCATCATGGCCAGCACGATCGCGGCATCCGCGGTGGCGAGCAGGCTCAGCGCCGTCGCACCCGGTACCCCCCCGATCAGGGCCACCCCCTCCTTGGGGCCGAGCGTGAGCTCGGTCAGCCCATGCTCGGCCAGCACCGGGGTGGCCGGCATCGCCTCCGGCAGCACCCGAGCCGTCCCCGAGGCACTGCCGGGCACCAGGACGCGACCCAGCCCGACTAGCGGCCCAAACGCGTGCGCGAGCTGGACGATCTCGCCGGCGCTGCCGGCGGCCTGGGCCGGGACGGCCGGGACGATGCCCGCGGCCAGGAAGTCCGCCAGCCGCTGGCACAGCTGCGCCGACACTCCGGCGTCGCCGGACAGGAGGGTCCGCAGCCGGACCGCGAACAGCGCCCGGACGTCGCGGGCAGGCAGCCATGGCGGGCCGCCGGCCGCCCGGGCCAGCATCAGGTTGCGCTGGTGCACGGCTTGTTCGGCCTCGGTCAGGGCGACGGTGCTGAGTGCGCCCATGCCGGTATTGACCCCGTAGACCGGCTGCCCGCTGGCCAGCCTTCGCCGCGCGGCGGCGCAGCTCGCCTGGACCTCCCGGAGCAACTCCGGATCGATCTCGACCGCCTGACCCTCGGCCACCTGCCGGATCAGGGCAGCGTCCAGGTCGGCCGCCGCCCTGATCCGGTGAGCCTTCTCGCGGCTCAGCTCTTTGCCGCGTTCCAGAGGAAGATGTGGCCGATCGCGGTCGGATAGGCGCCGGTCACGTTCTTCGCCGTCGCGGTGAGGTAGTTGTAGAAATAGCCGTAGATGATCGGGGTCTGCTCCAGCAGCAGGGTCTCGATCTGCCCGGCGATCTTCTTCTGGGTGGTCAGGTCGACCGTCCCGACGTACTGCTGCGACAGCTTGTCGTACTGCGCATTGCTGAAGTGCGCCGCGTTCCAGGGACCGGTGCCCTTCTTGGCGTTGGTCGTCTGCAGCGGCGCGGTCAGGAACACGTTCGGCACGCTGCGGTGGCCGTAGTCGACCAGGCTCATCGTGGCGTCCAGCCAGTCGGAGTTGCCGAAGGTGGCCTTGCCGTAGTAAACCGACGACGCCTCCATCTTCACGTTGATGTTGACGCCGATGGCCCTGGCCGCCTGCGCGACAATCTGCGCGTAGGCCGAGATTTCCTGCACGTCGTTGCCGATCAGCGTGGTCTTGAACCCGCTACCGTGACCGGCCGCCGACAGCAGCGACTTCGCCTTGGAGAGGTCCTTGGCCCGCTGGGCGATGCTGGTGTTGGTGGACGGGAACACCGGGGCGAACGGGCTGTCGTTGCCCACGTCCGCGAAGCCCTTGAACAGAGCCTGGACGATCGCGGGCCGGTCCAGCGTCAGGGCGATGGCCTGACGCACCCGCGGGTCGGTGAACGGAGCCTGGTCGGTGCGCATCGACAGCTCGCGGTGCGCGCTCGACTTGAGCTTGATGACGTTGTAGCTGCCGTTCAGCAGCTGCTCTCCCCCGGTCACCGAGAACTGGCCGAGCACGTCGATGGTGCCGCCGGTGAGGGCCAGGATGGATGGCGTCTGGGTGTCGTAGAAGGTGAACTCGGTCGCCGCGGGCAGGGCCTTCTTGCCCCAGTAGCTCTCGTTGCGGGTGAAGCTGGCGCCCTGCTTAGGCGTGTAGGACTTCAGCACGAACGGGCCCGTGCCCATGAACGTGCTCTGCCACTTACCAGGGGCGTAGCCCTTAGGCAGGATGATCATGTTGTAGTTGTCGGACGACGTCAGGTACGGGAAGTTGCCGTTCGGCGCGTCGAGGTGGAACTCGACGGTGAAGTCGTCGACCTTGTGGACGCCGCTGGGCGACAGCACCCCGGCAAACGCCGACAGGGCGGCCGGAGAGTTCTTGGGGTTGGTCTGCAGCTGATAGGTGTAGACCACGTCGTCGGCGGTCATCGGCTGGCCGTTGTGGAACTTGACGCCCTGGCGGAGCTTGAACGTCCAGACATCGGCGCTGGAGTTAGACGACCAGCTGGTGGCCAGCACCGGCTGCAGGGTCAGCGTCTGGGTGGACAGGCACAGGTACTCGCCGGTCTGCCCCAGCATGTCCAGGCCGCCCTGGTCGGCGACGGTCACCGGGTTGATCGCTCCGGACGGCGTGATGATCCCGACCCTGATCGTCGCGCCCGCGGCGCCCGCCGGCGCGGACGAGGATCCCGACGTGGACGGGGTGGTGCCGCTCGACCCGCAGGCGGCCAGCACCCCGCCGATGACGGGTGCGGACAGCCCGATCAAAGTGCCCTTGCGGACGAAGTCCCGGCGGGACAGGCGCCCGGCCGCGAACTCGTCGATTACGTGATTGCCGACCTCGCTCTGCCCGGCCCGCAGCCGGTCAAGCCGGTCATCCTTTGCGTTCATTGCCGGTCCTCCTCGGACACCAGTCCGGACCGCAAGGGCAGCCCGTTCGAAATATTCCGGGGTCCGGGGCGGGCCCCCGGCTGGGGGTTCCAGGGGGTCCCCCTGGGCCAATGGAGAAACAAGCTATGCGCAGGCTCGGACATTGTCACGGCACCGGCCCGATCTGCTGCATGGCTGTTAGCTGATCGATAGGTATGTGGCAGCGCATCTGGTGCCCAGGCTCGACCTCGGCCAGCGGTGGCTCGGTCGACTCGCAGATGCCGCTGGACAGCCGCCGGGGGCAGCGGGTGTGGAAAACGCAGCCGCTGGGCGGGCTGGCGGCGGACGGAATCTCGCCGGCCAGCTTGATCCGCTCCGGATGCTCGCCGTCCAGGCGCGGCACCGCCGACAGCAGCGCCTCGGTGTAGGGGTGGTGCGGTCCGGCGAATACCCGCTCGGCCGGGCCGACCTCCATCAGGCGGCCCAGGTAGAGCACGGCGATGCGGTCGGACAGGTATCGCACCAGGCCCAGGTCGTGCGAGATGAACAGGTAAGTGACCTGCTCCTTGGCCTGCAGGTCGACGAGCAGGTTGAGGATCGCGGCCTGGACGGACACGTCCAGCGCCGAGGTGGGCTCATCGCAGACCACGATCCGCGGCCCGCCGCCGAACGCGCGGGCGATGGCGACCCGCTGCTTGAGCCCGCCCGACAGCTGGCTCGGCCGCAGGGCCAGATGCCGGTCCTCCATCCGCACGGAGCGAACCAGGTCGGCCAGCCGCTCCTGGAGCGCCTTGCCGGACAGGCCAGCCAGCTTGACCAGCGGGCGGGTGATCAGCTGACGTATGGTGTGGCGGCGGTTCAGCGCGGAGTCGGGGTTCTGGAAGACGATCTGCAGCTCCTTGAGCTGCTCCCGGCTGCGCTGCCGGACCAGCGGCCCGAGCGGCTTGCCGTCGAGTTCGACGAGTGCGCCCTGATCCGGCGGAATCAGGCCGAGCAGCACCCGCGCGAGTGTCGTCTTGCCGCTGCCTGACTCGCCGACCAGGCCCAGCGTCTCGCCGCGTTGCAGCTCCAGGTCGACCCCGACCAGCGCCTGCACCTGCTCGTCGCGCCCGGCGAACGTCTTGGACACGCCCTGTAGCCGGACGACCGGGTCGGCGTCCTCATTCCTGGCCACGGGCAGGCTGATGTCGACCGGAGTCGACCGCGGCAGGTCCGCCGCCACGTCGTGCCGGTAGCAGCGCGAGCTGCGGTCCGGCCCGGTGGGGAAGGCGGGCGGCTCGGCCTGGTGGCATCGGTCCTCGGCGATCGCGCAGCGCGGGGCGAAGATGCATCCCTGCATGACCTGGCCGGGCGGCGGCAGGAAGCCAGGGATCGTGTCCAGCCTGCCGTGGTCCTTGCGCTGGCCGGCTCTCGGGATGCAGCGCAGCAGGCCGACCGTGTAGGGGTGCCGCGGCTCGTCGAAAACCTGGCGGGCCGGGCCCTCCTCGACCAGCTCGCCCGCGTACAGGACGCCCACGCGATCGCACATCTTGGTGATCACGGCGAGGTTGTGGCTGATGAACAGCACCGAGGTGCTGAGTTCCGCGCGGAGCCCGGCCACCAGGTCCAGGACCTCGGCCTCGACCGTCGCGTCCAGGGCCGTCGTGGGCTCGTCCAGGATCAGCAGCGACGGCTCCGCCGCGATGGCCATGGCGATCACCACGCGCTGGGCCATGCCGCCTGATAGCTGATGCGGATACCGGTCCATGACCCGCCGCGGGTCAGAGATCTGCACCTTGGCCAGCATGGCCTCGGTCCGGCTCATCTCCTCGTCCCGGCTGGCTCCGGCGATCTCGTAGACCTCGGCGACCTGACGGCCCACGCGCATGGCCGGGTTCAGGGCCTTGCCCGGCTCCTGGTAGACCATCGAGACGGTGCGGGCCCGCATCCGGCGCAGCGCCGCCGCGTCCATCCGCAGCGGGTCCTGCCCGTTGATGCTGATGGATCCGGAGCTGACCCGGCCGTTGCGCGGCAGGTACCTGGTCAGGGCGAGCGCGACGGTGGATTTGCCCGACCCGGACTCGCCGACCAGCCCGTAGGACTCGTTCCGGCCGATCTGGAACGACACGTCGCGCAGGGCCAGCCGGTCCTGGCCGCGTACCGCGTAGGCGACGTCCATGTGCTCGACGCTGACCGCGGCCTCGGGCACGTCGGGAGCGCCCGGAGCGGCCGCCGTATCTGTCTCGGTCATCCGGCGAGCACCTGCTCAATCGAGTCGGCCACCAGGCCGATCGCCACGATCAGCGAGGCGATGGCCAGGGCGGGGAACAGCGTCTCCCACCAGTAGCCAGCCCCGATTACCCCGTAATTGGCGTAAATATCCGCGCCCCAGTTGGGCGTGGCCGCGTTGACGCCGAAGCCAAGGAAGGCGAGCGTGGCGACGGTGAAGATCGCATAGCCGAGCCGGACGGTGAACTCGACCAAGATCGTCGGAGCAACGTTCGGCAGGATCTCGGCGAACATCACCCGGCCGGATCGCTCGCCGAGCAGCCGGGCGGACGAGAGGTAGTCCAGCTGGCTCTCGACCAGGACCGCCGACCGGACCGTCCGGGCGATCAGCGGCGTGAAGATGAACCCGATCACGATCACCTGCGTGGTCGCCGACGAGCCGATCGCCACGATGAACAGGAAGATGACGATGACCGCCGGCAGCGCGAGCACCGCCTCGACCAGCCGGCTGGTCAGCACATCCAGCAGGCCGCCCAGGTAGCCCATTGCCAGGCCGAGGGCCGTGCCCAGGACGGTGCCCAGGATGGTCGCCAGCGCGGCGACGATCAGGATCGTCCGCGCGCCCACGATGACCCGCGACAGCACGTCGCGGCCGATCTGGTCGGTGCCGAACCAGTGCGCGCCCGACGGCGGCTTGTTGGTCAGCAGCAATTGCTGAGCCAGCGGGTTGTGGGGCGCGATCGCGTTGCCGAGCAGCGCGCAGACGATCCAGAACAGCAAGATCGCCACACCCAGCAAGAAGGCCGGGCGGCGCAGCAGCAGTCGCCATGAGGGGAGCTCGCGCTGGCCCGTGCTGGCCGCCACCACCAGCGTGGCCGGACCGGAGACCACCTCGCTCACTTGATCACCCCCGTCCGCAGTCGCGGGTTGAGCATGATCGTGAGCACGTCGGCGATGATGGTCGCCACCATGTAGACGACGCCGATGGTCAGCACGCCGGCCTCCAGCATCGGGAAGTCCTTGGACGTCGCGGCGCTGTAGATCAGCCGGCCGATGCCGGGATAGTTAAAGAGCGTCTCCACGATGACCAGGCCGCCGATCAGGTAGCCGGTCTGGGTCGCGATCACGGTGATGGTCGGCAGCAGCGAGTTGCGCAGGACGTGCCGCCGCACCACCACGCTGCGCCGCAGGCCCTTGAGCGTCGCCGTGCGCGCGTAGTCGGACTCCAGCGCCTCGATGGTGCCGGCCCGTGCCATCCGCGCGATGTACCCGAACAGCACGAAGACCAGTGGGATCACGGGAAGTATCAGGTACCGGAGCTGGGTCAGGAACGAGGCCCCGGTCCCCGCCGATGCCGTGACCGGCAGCACCTTGAGCTCCACGCCGAATATGACGATGACCACAATGCCCGACACGAACTCGGGCACGGTCGCCGCGGATAGCCCGGCGATCGAGATAACCCGGTCCAGTGGCCGGCCGACATTCAGCGCGGCGATCACGCCGCCGAGAATTCCCAGCGGAATGATCACGATCAGCGCGAGCGCGCCGAGCTTGGCCGAGTTCACCAGGGCCGCCTGAAGGAATGGCTCGACCGGGGACCGGTACTGGTAGGAGATGCCCATGTTCCCGTGCACCAGCCCGGTGATCCAGGACCAGTACTGGACGGCCAGCGGCCGGTCCACCCCGAGCTGATGATCGAGGGCCGCTACCGCCTTGGGCGCAGCCAGGTGGCCGAGGATGGCGCGGCCAGGGTCGCCCGGCAGGACCTGGCCGGCGAAGAAGATCAGCAAGCTGAGGATGATCAGCGTCAGGATGGCCAGGCCGATGCGCCTCAGGAGGAACGTCGCCACGCGGACCCCCTTGGCGGATCTAGATGCAACCGCGCGGAACTGCCGAATCGGATGATCTTATTGTCGATCGGGGAGCTGCGCAATCCGCCGGCCGCGCCAGGCGCCCGCCAGCCGCCGGCGGGCAAGTCGCAGGCCCGAGTCTGCGTGGCGCGGGCCAGTGTCGGCGCCATGCGGGCAAACCTAGCCAAGATTCACTCTCGCTGCACCTGTTCGCGGCCGGTGACGACCTGACGATCATGGTCGACCTCAACCAGTGGTGGCGGATGGCCGGCGATGTGTCCGCCGCCCTGGATGTCACCGCCGTCCGGCGGATCGCCGCCGAGCTGGCCGAGCTCGGCGTCTACTGGCTGGAGGAGCCGCTGCCCGCGGCCGACCTGGCCGCCATGCTGGCCAGCCTCGCGCCCAAGAGCCAGCCGGGCTGAACCGTGGCCGGCGGCACGATGGATGATGTCCATGTCGCGTTCCTCGACCGATCCCGTCCGAGAAGGAGCTGGCTATGACGGTGCCGTCCAGGGGGGACAACCCCCCTAACCCCCCCGCCCCGCCTGCCGGCGGGATTGGTGAGCGCACCGGGAACCACGGCGCGGCCGGCCCCCGGCCGGTCCGTGCCCCCCGCGGGACGACCCTGAGCTGTAAGGGCTGGCCGCAGGAGGCGGCCATGCGGATGCTGATGAACAACCTCGACCCCGAGGTCGCCGAGCATCCCGACCAGCTCGTCGTCTACGGCGGCTCGGGCCGGGCGGCGCGCAGCTGGGACGCCTTCGACGGCATCGTGGCGTCGCTGCGCGACCTGGAGGCCGACGAGACCCTGCTGGTTCAGTCGGGCAAGCCGGTCGGCGTGTTCCGCACCCATGAATGGGCGCCGCGGGTGCTCATCGCCAACTCCAATCTCGTGCCGCAGTGGGCCAACTGGGAGGAGTTCCGGCGCCTGGAGGCGGCCGGGCTGACCATGTACGGCCAGATGACCGCCGGGTCCTGGATCTACATCGGCACCCAGGGCATCCTGCAGGGCACCTACGAGACCTTCGCCGCCGTGGCCGCCAAGCGGTTCGGCGGCACGCTGGCCGGGACCATTACGCTGACCGCCGGCCTGGGCGGGATGGGCGGCGCCCAGCCGCTCGCCGTCACCATGAACGGCGGCGTCGCGCTGTGCGTGGACTGTGACCAGTCCCGGATCACCCGCCGCATCGAGCATGGCTACCTCGACGTCCAGGCCGACGACATCGACGACGCCATCGGCAAGGCCAGCGCCGCCGCGCAGGCCGGCCAGCCGCTGTCCATCGGACTGCTCGGCAACGCGGCCGAGATCGTCCCGCAGCTGCTCCGGATGGACGCGCCGATCAACATCGTCACCGACCAGACCTCGGCCCACGACCCGCTGAGCTACCTGCCCAGAGGCGTCGCCTTCGAGGACATGGCCGCGCTGCGGGCCGAGGACCCGGACGGCTTCACCCGGCGCGCCCGCGAGTCCATGGCCGAGCACGTCGCGGCCATGGTCGGATTCCAGGACGCCGGGGCCGAGGTGTTCGACTACGGCAACTCCATCCGCGGTGAGGCCGAGCTGGCCGGCTACGAGCGGGCCTTCGCCTTCCCCGGCTTCGTGCCCGCCTACATCCGGCCCCTGTTCTGCGAGGGCAAGGGCCCGTTCCGGTGGGCCGCCCTGTCCGGCGAGACGTCCGACATCGCCGCCACCGACAAGGCCATCCTCGACCTGTTCCCCGAGAACGATGCCCTGGCCCGGTGGATCCGGATGGCTGGAGAGAAGGTCCACTTCCAGGGCCTGCCCGCCCGGATCTGCTGGCTCGGCTACGGTGAGCGGCACCTGGCCGGGGAGCGCTTTAACGAGCTGGTCCGCCGGGGCGAGGTGGCCGCGCCGATCGTGCTCGGCCGCGACCACCTGGATTGCGGCTCGGTCGCCTCGCCCTACCGGGAGACCGAGGCCATGGCCGACGGCTCCGACGCCATCGCCGACTGGCCGCTGCTCAACGCGCTGGTCAACACCTCGTCAGGGGCCTCCTGGGTGAGCATCCACCACGGCGGCGGCGTCGGCATCGGGCGCTCGATCCACGCCGGCCAGGTCTGCGTGGCCGACGGCACCGACCTGGCCAGCCAGAAGCTGGAGCGGGTGCTCACCAACGACCCCGGCATGGGCGTCATCCGGCACGCCGACGCGGGTTACGACCGCGCTCAGGAGGTCGCCGCCGACCGCGGCGTCCGCGTCCCGATGTCCGACGCCCCGCGCACCTAGCCAGCCTCCTGAATCAGGCGACGCAGAAATATAGAAGTACACTTCTTAGAAGTACGCTTCTATATTTCTGCGAAGGGAGGCGGTCGGCGAGTTGTCCGCCAAACCGGAACGGATCTTCGACCGGGACGTCGAGTGGAGCCAGCTGACCGGCTTCGTGTCGCGTCCCGGCCGGGGCCGACCAGGGCTCGGCATCATCAGCGGCCGTCGCCGCCAGGGCAAGACGTACCTGCTCCAGGCCCTGGCCGAGGCCTACGGCGGCTTCTACTTCGGCGCCGTCGAGGCGACGGAGGCCGAGTCGCTCCGGCAGTTCGCCGACGCGCTAGCCCGGTGGTCGGGAGCGGCGGCCCCGCCCCGGCTGACCAGCTGGGACGAGGCGATGAGGTACCTGTTTGCCCCGGCCGACGCCGACGTTCCCCGGCTGGTGGCCATCGACGAGTTCCCCTACCTGAGCACGGCCACGCCCGCCCTGCCCTCCATCCTGCAGCGGGAGATCGACCAGGGCGTGACCTCCGGGAGCGAGGCCATGATCCTGCTGTGCGGGTCCGCCCTGTCGGTGATGGGCGGGCTGCTGAGCGGGAACGCACCGCTGCGGGGGCGCGCCGGGCTGGAGATGGTCGTCCGTCCCTTCCCCTACCGCCTCGCCGCGCGGTACTGGAACCTGACCGACCCGAGGCTGGCGATCATGGTCAGCGCGGTCGTCGGCGGGACCCCGGCCTACCGCCAGCTGGCCGGCGACGACAGCCCGCGCGACCTGGCCGACTTTGACGACTGGGTGGTGCGGACGGTCCTGAGCCCGGTCTCGCCGCTGCAGCGCGAGGCCCGGTACCTGCTGGACGAGGAGCCAGGGATCCGCGACACCGCCCTGTACCACTCGGTTCTCGCGGCGGTCGCCAACGGCAACGCCACCCGCGGCGGCATCGCCGGCTACATCGGCCGCCGGGCCACGGATGTCGGCCACCACCTGACCGTGCTGGAGGACAGCGGCCTGCTGCGCCGGCAGCCCGACATGTTCCGCGCCCGGCGCTCGCAGTATCAGGTGGCCGAGCCGCTGATCAACTTCTACCACGCGATCATGCGGCCGCAGTGGGCCCAGCTTGAGAGCGGCCGGGGGGCCGCCGTCTGGCAGGATGCCCGGCCGCGGTTCCTGGCCCAGGTGGCCGGACCGCATTTCGAGCAACTGTGCCGCGACTACGCACTGGCCGCGCCCGCGGATACCTTCGGTGGCCTGCCGGCCAGCGTGGGCGCGGGGGTCGTCAGCGATCCAGACCGGCGGACCTCGATCGAGGTCGACGTGGTCGTGCTGGGGCCCCAGATCCCGGGCGCGCCGCGTTGCGTGCTGTCCCTGGGCAAGGCCAAGCTCGGCCGGCTGATCGGCCCGCGCGAGCTGGAGCGACTGCGCCGGGCCAGGGACCTGCTCGCCGGCCGGGGCTATGACACGGCCGGTACCGTGCTGGCCTGTTACGGCGGCGCGGGCTTCGAGCCGGGACTGGCGGCCGCGGCGACTGGCGACCGGGTGCTACTGGTCGGCCCGGATGATCTGTACGCCGGCCCGGCGGACTCAGCGGGAGGTTGAGACGTGAAGTTTGAGGACGGGGAGTCTGAGGCCGGAGTATTTGGCCCAGGGGTGTTCGAAACACTGTGGGAGTCGTTGCTGCCCGTCGGGCGGGATGCGGGCACCGGGGGATACCGCCGGTACTCGTGGACCGAGGCCGAGGTCGGCTGCCGGGCCTGGTTCGCCAGGAACGCGACCGAGCTCGGGCTGGGGACGGACTATGACGGCAACGGCAACCTGTGGGCCTGGTGGGGGCGCCCTGGGCCCGGCGCCATCGCCACCGGCAGCCACCTGGACTCGGTGCCCGATGGCGGCGCGTTCGACGGGCCGCTCGGCGTGGTGTCGGCCTTCGCCGCCATCGCACAACTGCGCGAGCAGGGGTTCCGGCCGGCCCGGCCGATCGCGGTGGCGGCGTTCACCGAGGAGGAGGGGGCCAGGTTCGGGGTGGCCTGCCTGGGCAGCCGCCTGCTGACCGGGGCAGTGGACCCGGACACGGCCCGTGAGCTGCGGGACTCCGACGGGGTCAGCCTGGCCGAGGCCATGCAGGCGGCGGGCCGCGACCCGGCGTTGCTGGGCCCGGACGAGGACCTGCTGGCCAGCCTGGACGCCTACGTGGAGCTGCACATTGAGCAGGGGCGCGCGCTGGCCGGGCTGGACGCGGCGGTGGGCATCGCGGAGGGCATCTGGCCGCACGGGCGGTGGCGGCTGGAGTTCACCGGGCGGGCCGACCACGCCGGGACGACCCGGCTGGCCGACCGGCACGACCCGATGCTGCCCTACGCCACGATGGTGCTGGCCGCGCGGGAGGCGGCGACCAGGCACGGTGCGCTGGCCACGGTCAGCAAGGTGACGGCCGAGCCAGGCGGCGCGAACGGGGTCAGCTCGGCGGTGCGGGCCTGGCTCGACGCGCGGGCGCCGGACGAGGCCACGCTGGGCCTGCTGGTGGACGAGGTCGGCGCGGCGGCGCGGGCGGCGGCGGAGCAGCACGGGGTCGGCCTGGGGATCCGGCGGGAGTCGGTCACGCCGCTGGTGTCCTTCGACCCCGGCCTGCGCGGTCGGCTATCGGCCGTGCTCGGCGCGGACACGCCGGTGCTGCCGACCGGGGCGGGCCATGACGCCGGGGTGCTGGCCGCCCGGCTGCCCACGGCCATGTTGTTCGTGCGCAACCCGACCGGGGTCTCGCACTCGCCCGCCGAGTTCGCCGACGCGGCCGACTGCCAGGCGGGCGTGGCCGCCCTGGCGGCGGTGCTCGCCAGCCTGGCGTCCGACTAGCCCGGTCCGCCGTCCGTCGTGTGCCTGGCTAGCTGGCGGGGGGCGGGGCGAAGGACCAGGTGGCCGCGTGGGCGGCCGCGTCCAGCGTCATGGCGCCGGTCGACTCGGAGACGATCACGATCAGGCGGCGGTAGCTCGGGACGTAGCCAGGGGCGGCCGGAAGGCCGGCGAAGCGGCCCGACAGGTAGCAGACGGCCTCGGGCGCGGAGGCGTTCGGGGCCAGCAGGGGATAGGCCGGCCGAACGGCCGAACTGCGCGCCTGCCGCCAGGCCCGCACCGCGCCCGCGCTGTCCTGGTAGGACCGGGTCACCGCGGTCGCCCCCCAGGTCCTGGCCGCGCGCCGGCAGGCGGTGGCCGAGGCAGGCGTCGAGGCCGCCGCCCGCGTGTCCGCGCCGGGCCGGGACGCGGCAGCCCGAGCCGGGGCAGCCGGCGCCGGGGCCAGGGTGGCGGTGGCCACGCTGGGGGCCGTCGCCTTGCAGCGCGCGTTCTCGCCCGAGACCACGTGGGTGGCGGAGACGATCCGCTCGCACAGCGGGGACGCGGCCGGGGCGGTGGTCCTGGTGCCCGACCAGGGATGCCAGGCGGCGCCGAAGCCGTTGCCGTACTTGAGCAGGGTCATCGAGTAGGCGGGCACTTTCGTGGCCGACGCGTACGACTCCAGGCCGGTCTGGCCGAAGCTGGAGCTCAGGTTGTCCAGCACGCTCGCGTAGCGCTTGGCGCCGATGTTGAACGTGAACAGCTTCCCGTTGCCCGTGCTGGTGCCGTGGATCCAGAACCGGTGCGTGGCCTCGGTCGAGGTGACCTTGGTCCACTGCGGGAACCAGGCGCCGCCTGAGCCGTAGCCGGCGTACCAGTACTGGTAGCCCTGACACTGGTGGCCGGTGCCCAGCTCCAGCCAGTCGCCGGCCTCATCGCCGATCCACTCGGTCTGGTAGGCGGGCGTGCCGTGGAACTTCACCGTGCAGCCGGTCGTCCCGGCGATGTGCAGGGCCTCGTCGGGGCGGGTCACCGACAGCGAGGACACGATGCCGGACAGGTGGATCTCGAACACGCTGTAGCCGTGGAACCCGACCGCGGGCGCGGCCGCCCGTGCGGGCGTGGCCGCCAAGGCCGGCGGGACCGCGCCGCCAAGCAGGCCAGCGACCAGCAGGCCGCCAGCGGAGATCAGTGCCGCCGGGCGGCGCAGCCGCCCGAGCAGCCCGGCCGGGCGACGAAAGGCGTGCATTGCGCCGTGCCTCCAGCTATGCGGCAGATGAACCCCAGCAGGATGGTACTCCGCCGCCTCGCGAGGGGGCAGGGGTCGCCGGGCGCAGGGCGTCGTGGCCGCGCCGGCGGCCATGCGGCATGATGCCGGGGACAGCAGGGGCCAGCGGGGGTCAGCGGGGGTCAGCGGGGAGCGGTGATCATGCCACCGGATGAGCCACAGGTCACCAGGCAGGCCTGGCACGCCGAGCTGGCCTGGCTGGGGTCGGCCGTCGAGCGGGACGTGCTCATCGAGGCGGCCGGAGACCGGATCACCGCGGTCACGCCGGGCACCGCGGCCGAGGCCGTGCCCGCGGGTACGGTGCGGCTGGCCGGGCTGACCCTGCCCGGCCTGGCCAACGCGCACTCGCACGCCTTCCACCGGGCCCTGCGCGGGATCACTCAGGCCGACCGGGGCACGTTCTGGACCTGGCGCGAGCGGATGTACGAGGTGGCGGCCCGCCTCGACCCGGACCGCTACCTGAGCCTGGCCACCGCGGTCTACGCCGAGATGGCCCTGGCCGGGATCACCTGCGTGGGCGAGTTCCACTACCTGCACCACGACCAGGGCGGCGCGCCCTACGCCGACCCGAACGAGATGGGCCGCGCGCTGATCGAGGCCGCGGGCCGGGCCGGGCTGCGGATCACCCTGCTGGACACCTGCTACCTGTCCGGCGGGCTGGGCCCGGACGGCAGCGCGCTGCCGCTGGCCGGCGCCCAGGTGCGCTTCGGCGACGGCGACGCCGACGCCTGGGCCGCCCGCGCGGATGCCCTGGCCGCCAGCCTGCCGGACGGGGGACCGGCCAGGGCGGGCGCCGCCATCCACTCGGTCCGCGCCGTGCCACCCGGGCAGATGGGCCCCGTCGTGGGCTGGGCACGGGACCGGGACGCGCCGCTGCACGCCCACCTGTCCGAGCAGCGGGCCGAGAACGAGGCCTGCCTGGCCGCCTACCAGCGCACCCCGGCCGAGGTGCTGGAGCAGGCCGGCGCGCTCGGCCCGCGCACCAGCCTGGTGCACGCCACCCACCTGTGGCCGGCCGACATCACCCGGCTCGGCCGCAGCGCCAGCTTCGCCTGCTTCTGCCCGACTACCGAGGCCGACCTGGCCGACGGCATCGGCCCGGCCCGTGCCCTGCTGACCGCCGGCAGCCCGCTGACCCTGGGCAGCGACAGCCAGGCCATCATCGACCTGTTCGAGGAGGCCCGCCGAGTCGAGCTGGGCGAGCGGCTGGCCACCCAGGAGCGCGGCCATTTCACCGCGGCCGAGCTGGCCACGGCCGCGACCAGCGCCGGGCACGCCAGCCTGGGCTGGCCCGACGCTGGGCAGATCGCCGTCGGCGCGGTGGCCGACCTGGTCACCGTCGGCCTGGACTCGCCGCGGATGGCCGGCACCAGTCCCGGCACCGCGCTGGAGTCGGTCATCTTCGGCGCCTCCGCCGCCGACGTGCGCAACGTGGTAGCCGGCGGCCGCGAGATCGTCCGCGACGGCCGCCACCTGCTCGTCCCCGACGTCCCCGCCGCCCTGACCTCGGCAGTGCGCGAGTTGCTGCCCGGCCATTGAGGGACCGGTCCACCTCTCGGCTTGATGTAACTACAACATGTAGGTACATTTGACAGATGGAAACGATTGGCCTGCGGGAACTCAACCAGAATCCGTCCAAGGCCGTGGCCCGGGTTCGCGCTGGAGCATCGCTGGTTGTCACCGACCGGGGCAAGCCGGTCCTGCGCATGATCCCGGCGGCGGAGCAGCCGAGCACCCTGCAGGGAATGATCATGGCCGGAGAGGTCAGGGCGCCCGCCGAGACCGGGATGCCGGACGTCCAGCCTGACCTGGCGCCAGAAACTGACAGCCTCGCCGCGCTCGTGATCGCTGACCGGGATCGTGAGCGGAACCGGTGATCTACCTGGATTCTTGTGCGCTCATCAAGTTCATCAAGCAGGAGCCGGAGACCGACGCCCTGCGGGCCTGGCGGCAGGCGCTGCCATCCGACACTGAGCTGCTGACCAGCGAGCTGTCGCAGCTGGAGATCACCTGCACGCTGCTGCGGGCGGGCGTGGACCACCAGCGGGTGCCGTTCTTTACCGGGCAGGCACTGCGCGGGATCTATCTCGTCGACCTGACGAGCATGGTGCTCGCCCGGGCGATGTCCTATCGCCTGAGCAGGTTGGGATCCCTCGACTCGATCCATCTGGCCAGCGCCGATCCGTTCCGGGCTGACCTGACCGAGATCATCACCTACGACCACGAGCTGGTGC
>Ga0134126_10003096_pt1 | contig 20775 bp, 7 predicted proteins | sample KB31752_FD_96881 | JGI IMG/M metagenome (GOLD analysis project Ga0134126, IMG submission 96881) | Terrestrial soil microbial communities with excess Nitrogen fertilizer from Kellogg Biological Station, Michigan, USA - KB3-175-2 | ecosystem: Environmental > Terrestrial > Soil > Unclassified ... | reverse complement strand
CGTATTGACGAATGCCGGCACGGTGGAATGGCTGGGCGGGAATTTGGTGACGCAGAACTATCCGCCTTATTCCTATTTTGGAGCGGTGGAGAACCTGGCGGGCGGTTTGTGGGACATTCAATGCGACCAGACGCTATATAACAATTATGACGGCAGCGGCGGCTCGGCTTATTTCAACAACACCGGCACGGTGCAAAAGACGGCGGGAACGGGAACGACCACCATTTCCATTCCCTTCGACAATGATACTGGCACATTGGACGCTGAAACCGGCATCGTCAGTTTCAATCAGAACAATACTTACGGGCAAACCGTTGCCACGTTGAAATTCGGCCTCGGTGGCCCTGGTCATTCCGGCCAGGTGCGCATCGCCGGGAATATGAATTTTGACGGCACGCTCGAGGCAGATTTGATAAATGGATACGCGCCAAAGGCGGGAGATGCCATTTCATTGGTGGCTTACGGGTCGCGCGCCGGGGTATTCGACAACCTGAACCTTCCGGCGCTGGATGCCAGCCTCGGCTGGCAGGTCTCCTACGGCGTCAGCACCATGCAGGTCCAGGTTGTGTCGAATGCCATTAGCACGGTGCAAATCACCGGCTCGGTTAAGGACAATTCCGCTCGGCCGGCCACCAACATCACGGTATTTGCCTACACGACCAATTCCGATACCGGTCTTTTCCTCAGCACGGTCACGGATTCCGGCGGCAATTATTCATTGAATGTTTCGAATGGGGTGTGGTTTGTCGGACTCCAGGGTTTGCCGGCGCGCGGATACAATCCGGTGGCCAATCAAATTGTGACCGTCGCCGATGCCAATCAGACGGCGGACTTTGTTTTGCAGCCTTATTCGCTCCAGTATTACACCATTGCAACGGCGGTGAATCCGCCGGGAGCGGGCACGGCGAGCGGAGGCGGAGTTTTCGCGGACAGCAGCCCCGCCACCGTCAGTGCCGCGGCCAACACCAGTGCGCTGCCATATTACTTTGCCAACTGGACGGAGAACGGGGTGGTTCAAAGCGCCAGCCCCAATTACACATTCACCGTTACGCGCGACCGGGTGTTGACGGCGAACTTCACGCTGCCTGCTTACAAAATTTCCGCGTCAAACAATCCAACTGCCGGCGGCACGGTGAGCGGGCAGGGGACTTATTTCTATAACACGACCAACGTGCTGACAGCCCGCCCGAACTACGGCTATAACTTCAGCAATTGGACGGAAAATGGTTCGGTGCTGGCGACGACACTTTCATTCACCAATGTGGTCACCAGCAATCGGCTGGTGGTGGCGAATTATTCCGAAGCCAACACGTTCCATGTGGTCACCACGGCTACCTCGCCCGCAAATGTGGCGACCGTCACGGGCGCCGCTACTTACAGCAACGGCGACACGGCCACGATCACCGCGCCGGCATCGGTGACGATTGCTCCCTATATTTACACGTTCCATCAATTCCGCCTGAACGGGACCTTGGCGGGTAACAATCCTTCCATCACCAAAACCTTTTCGACCCTGGATCCGACCGAAATGGACTATGTGGCGGAGTATGACACGAAAGGCATCTTGCCCGCGGTCATAGGTTTCAAGGGCGGTTTCACCAATGCCGTTCAGGGTGGTTTTACCGTCGTCACGAATCCCGTTCCGGCGGCGACGAATTACCAGGTTGTGCTTCAATTTGACCGCGCCATGGATGCCCAGGTGACGCCCGTCATAGTGATTACCAATAGCGGCGCCGCGGTGCAGCCAGTCGTGCCCGCCGGCGGCGCTTGGTCGCAGACCAGTGTTCCAAATGACACGTTTACGTCGCCGTTCATTACCTTCAGCAAGGGAATGGACGGCCAGTGGCTGGTGCAAGTGTCCGGCGCGAGCGACCCGCAAGCCAGGCAGATGACGATGACCAATGCCGCGACTCTGACCGTTGACGTAACGCCGCCATTGAATCCAACCATTTCGCTGGTCGCTTCGAACAGTTCTTCAGCCAGGGTGGATTGGTCTGGCTACGCGCCGCCGGCGGACCTGGGCGGCTTCCGCCTTTATTTGAGCACCGCCAGCTTTGGTTCGGTTGACGGATTGACGCCAATTTCCGCGGTGGGCGCGGGAACAAGAAATTACACATTCACGGGACTGCAACTTGACCGGATATATTACGCGGCAGTTGTGGCTGTGGATGCCGCCGGGAACTTTTCGAGAGCGGTAACGCCATTGCCATTCACCCTCGCAAGCTCGGAACCGCCGCCCGTGCCGGTGCAAGTAACCGCCGTCGGCGCTTCCTCGGCCAATGTTGCGTGGAATGGCTACAACACCAGCCAGCTATTGGGCTTTGCCGGCTACCAACTTTATTACGAGACGACCAACTTTACTTCCGTTGCCGGGCTTGCGCCGAAACAAACCCTGTCCGCAAGCGCGAACTCCGTGCAAGTGGACAACCTGGATCGGACCAAGACCTATTACTTCGCTGTCGTCGGTGAAAACGTCAATAATGCATTCAACCCAAGCGTCACGACCGCGAGTTGGTCCGATCCCTATGCGGGAAATATCAGTGTCAATACCACGCTCGGCGGTCCCGGCCAGACTACCGTGGATATTCTTCACGACATGACAGTGGTCAACAACGCTGTCCTGACCGTTCCCGCCGGCACGACGTTGCGTTTCGCTCCCGGCACGGGCCTCTCGATCCAGGAAGGCACATTGATCGCGAACGGCACGCCGCTGGATCCCATTATTTTCACCTCCACGAATGACCAGGTTGGCGGCACACCGGCGGCGGGAGATTGGAATGGCATCATTCTGGGCAGCGGCGCCGGCGGATCGGTTCTGATGAATGTCTTCGTAAAATTCGGCGGCGGACTCACTCTCGATAACTGCAACCCGGTGGTAAAAGACTTCACGGCGTTGAACAATGCGCCGGCCGGTTTGACCGTTCAAGATGGCGCCGTTTTGAACACCAGTGAAGCGCTTCTCGCCTTCAATGGCATTGGCGCGCAACAACTCGGCTCCTCGCAACTCATCATCACCAATTCGGTCATTCAAAACAATGGCACCAATGCCCTGGCTTCCGGCGGCCTGAATCTCAACGCCAATCAGGATTGGTGGGGCAGCACCGCGCCTTTGGAAATCGACGCGCTGTTGCAAGGAGCGGTGGACGGCTCCAGTTTCCTGGCTGGCGAACCATTGCTGACACCGGCGATCGGCACATCCAACAGTATCATCCAAACAGGCAGCCAGACGGTCAATGTGCGCCTGGCTTGCCGCACCGCCGAGACGATGCGTTTGAGTGAAGACTCGAGCTTTTCCGGCGTGTTTTTTGCGCCGTTCACCAATAACACACCTTTCCAATTAAGCGCCGGCGGCGGACAGAAGACCATCTTCGCCCAATTCCGCAGTGTCACAGGACAAACCAGCGCACCGGTTTCGATCACGCTCAATTATGTGACGGCGGGACCAACGATCACTTCGTTCAATCTTTCCGAAGGTGAAGTGTTGACGCGCCCCTTGACGGTGACTGGCGGCGCCACGGCGCCCTTGGGCATCGCGGACCTGGAATTCTACGTGGACGATGTCGCGCAAGGGACGAACAATGGCAGCGCCTTCTCCCTGTGGTTTGACGCGCGAAACTTCAGCGCCGGCACGCACCGGGTAAAATTGCTGGCGCGCGACGAGAACGGCAACGTGGCTACTTTGGAACACAATGTCGTCGTGTCGCCAACGCCGCCGCCTGCGCCTCTCATCACCAATCCGGCGAGTGACGCCATCGTCAGCACCAACACTGTTTTCGTCAGCGGGACCGCTGAGCCATTCATCCAGGTGCGCTTGTTCAATTCGGGCGTTTTGGTGGGCACTGCCAATGCGGATGCGGGCGGCAATTTCAGTTTTGCGAACGTGCCGCTGGTGGAAGGCGAAAACCTGCTGCTCGCCGCTGCGATGGATGCTCTCGGCAGCGCCAACACCAGTCCGCGGACGATAACATTGGACACCACGCCGCCCGCTCAGCTCATCATGAATCCGGCGGCTTATACTCCCGGCCATGGACTGTTGCTGACATGGATTTATCCTTCCACCGGCAAGCAAGCATCGAGTTTCGAAGTTTTCTGGAGCACATCGCCCATCAGCGATCCGGCCCAGGCGATCGGCCACACGGTTGCTTTGTCCAGCATGAGCACGACCGTCCAGGGTTTGCCGACCGGCGATTATTATTTCTATGTGGCCGGCTACGATGCCCTGGGCCATGTCAGCCCGTTATCGGCGCCCGTGACATTCCATTACGACGCCGTGCCCCCCAGCTTCAACGTGGTCTTTAACAAACCGTCGCCCGTAGGCGTCGGTTTGGTGCATCTCGTTTTGACCGCGTCCGAAGCCCTGGCCGCAATGCCCGCCATGACCGTCCAGCCTTATGGCAGCAGCCCGTCGCTGCTGACCTTGTCCAACTCCGCGGTGGGCACTTATGAAGCAGACATCAATGTCACCGCGCTCCTGCCCTCCGGCCCGGTCCAACTGAAAGTGACCGCGCAAGACCTGGCTGGAAATGCATTCAATGGCGCTCCCAGCGGGTCGCCGCTGATCATTGACGTGACGCCGCCTTCGGGCGCCATCAGCACCGCGCCACTGACGCCTGTTCAGGCGACCAACAATACCGACGTGACGGTTCAACTGAAGCTGACCGAAGCGCCGCAGCCTGGCACGACGCCGGTTTTGAATTTCGGCCCGCCCACGGGGACACCGGTGCCGGTGACGTTGAGCGGTTCCGACACCAATTGGTCAGGCACGTTCACGGTCACGCCCGCGATGGGTTCCGGCGTTGGCTACTTCACGCTTTCCGTAACAGACGCCCTCGCCAATGTCGGCCACAACATCACGTCTGGCGATTCGTTGGAAATTTACAACACGGCCTTGCCATCGCCGCCGGGACAGCCGGTTCATTTCGAAGTTCAAAGCCTCTCGGCGGGACGAATCCTGCTGACATGGTCCAATGTGCCGAACGCGGAAATTTATCGCGTGTATTCGGAAACAGGCACGGATTTAACCGTGCCCACCACGTTGATCGCCGACAATATCACCAGTAACAGTTATATCGATCTGCCGTCAGCCGATGGTGATTATCGTTATGTGGTCACTGCCTCGCGTCGCGGGTCGGAAGGAACCAACTCGATTGTGCGCGTGGCATTGTCCGACCGCACGCCTCCGCCGGCGCCGATTAACGTAGCGGTGCAACTGGCCGCCACGGGACTGCAAGTGACTTGGCAGCCCGGCGCGGGCGAGGCGCCGGACCATTTCAATGTTTATCGCGATGGCCAGCTTATCCGCACCGTCGCGTCCGTCACGCCAATCATTGATAATCCGCCGAGCGGCGTGCTGAATTACACGGTGGGAGCGGATGATAATTTGGGCAATGAAGCCCTCAGTTCGCCGGCCACGATCCAGATGCTTGTCGGCGCTGTCGATAACTTGCAGGCATTGGTTCAGACGGGACAGTCGCCGGTGTTGTCGTGGACTTCTTCCGATTCGACGGCGGTCGCATTCAATGTCTATCGCGACGGCATCAAACAAAACAGCGCGCCGCTCACGGGCACGACTTATACTGACGCGCTGACGATTGGGTCGGCGCCGGTAACGTATGCCGTGACGTCCCTCAACGCGACCAACGCCGAGAGCGCTGCCCGGTCGGTGACGGTCTATCCGGTGAGCCTGGCCTTGCTGGTCAACGCCAGGGGCGGCACGACCGATAATCCGCCCGTCACCAGCTACTTTGACGATTATTTGCTCACGGTTTCCAATCTCACCGCCGTGGCGTTGCCGTTGCAGCAGTTGGAAGTGTTGCGGCAGGGAAATGGGATGGATCCGTTGAACATCGTCAGTCCCGTCATCAATCCGGTCGCCGGCAACAGCGCCTACACCGCCGAATTGTCGATTCCGTGCGCGACGAACACCGCAACGCAATCCGTGCGCGTGCGCGCCGTGCAGCAAACGGACACCCAGGGCAGCAGCGTGATCTACGAGGAGACATTCAGCCTTCCCAACACCGTGACGCCCGGGGTCATGATGGATGTCAGCGTCAATCAATTGCCATTGGCTGGCGGATTGACGCCTTTCAATGTCCACATCTACAACCGCGGTTACACGCCCATCTATTTCGTCGCTTCACGCGGCGGCGGTTCACAGCCGGGTGACCTCTATATTTCCGTGCAAAATTCCGACGGGCAGGAAGTCAGTCGCACGCCGTTCACCGGCACGCCGGCCGGCGTCATTTTTGAAGGGAGCGTGGGTTATGTCATGATTCCACCGGGCAGTTCGACGACCCTGACGGTGCCGGATGTTTTGGTGCCGGCCGCGCTGGCCAGCAACCTGGTGACCTTCCAGGCGGTGATCCCAACCATCTATGATCAACTGACGGCGACGGCCCAGCAACAATCCGGTCCGCTCACCGGCAGCATGCAATCGGACTTGTCGCAGACGCCATATTACGGCACGGCGCAGACCGACCAACAGCTCTACAGTGGCGACAAGCCTGTTTTGATTACCGGCCAGGCGCTGGATCGAGTGACCGGCCTGCCCGTGGCAAACGTGCCATTGAAGATCGGTTTTGCCACGCGCGGCTACCGTTGGTACGAGGACGTGACCACGGATGCCAATGGCAATTACTCGCTGAGTTACAACGTGACCCCCGGACTGGCGGGAACTCTGACCATTTGGGCGGCGCACCCCGACGTGGTGGATCAATTGAATGAGGCGCAGATTACCATCTACCGCATGTATGCGTCCCCGCAGGGCGGTGACGTCCAGATGTCGAAGAACGACACGCTCCCATTCTCGATTTCCATCCTTAATCCGGGTGATGTGCCATTGACCGGATTTACTTTGAGCTTCCAGGCCTATCAAATGCAGGATACGAACGAGGTTGCCATTACAACGATGCATGGCACGGCCCTGCTCCCGCCAAATTTCTCGATTGGACCCGGCCAGAAGCAGAACGTCCAATTGCAACTGGCCTCGGATGCCGACGCACCGGACAACGCGATAGTCGTGTTCACGCTGACCTCCGCGGAAGGCGCCTCGGCCACCTTCACCGGCAACGTGACCTTGCTGCCCGCTGTGCCGATTGTCTCCGTGGTGGATCCGAACAATGGCTACGTGGAAGTCAGCCTGGATCGCGGCGGTTTGGTCAGCCGGCAGGTGACGATCGTGAACACGGGACTAAAAGCCTTGAAAGGCGTCTCCATTATTCCGCCGACGAATGTCAATTGGATGGTGGTAAATTTGCCGGCTTCGGCCGACGGCACGATTCCGCTGCCCGACTTGCCGGTCGGCGGCAGCAATTCCTTCACGGTCGTCTTTACTCCGCCGGCGAATACTCCTCTGGGATTCGCCCAGGATAAACTGACGATCCAAGGCACCAATGCCCAGGCCGGCTTTGACGTGAACTTATATGCGCATATTACCTCGTCACAAGTTGGCGCGGTTCAGTTCTATGTGGATGACATTTTGGGATTGGATGTCCCGAATGCCACGGTTCGGCTTCGCAACACGGCTTTGCAGGTGGAGTTGCCGCCGGTGCAGACGGACATCAACGGACTGGTTACGGTGACAAATTTGCAGGAAGGCGATTGGTCATGGCAGGTCAGCGCGCCCGGATATTCGGGAAGTGTGGGAACGGTCACGGTGGTTCCGGACCAAACAGTCCAGACTCACGCGCGATTGAACAAGAGCCTGGTCACGGTTAATTTCACCGTCACACCGGTGCCGTTCAGCGACACGTACGACATCTCGATTGAGCAAACATTCGAAACCCATGTGCCAGTTCCGGTGCTGGTCTTGACCCCGACCCTTCAGCAATTCAGCAACATCAAACCCGGTTTCCAGGCGACCTTCATGGTCAACGTCAAAAATGAAGGCTTAGTCGAAATGGAAAACGTCAGGATCTCCGGCGAACAGGCCCAGGCGGGAAATCTGACGCCGCTGATTCAATATATACCCGTGTTGCTGCCGCAGCAGAGCGTGGACATTCCGTTTACCGTCACCTATTCGGGGACGAATGTCACGGCGCAACAAGGTTTTGGAAATACGCTGGCTGGCTGCGCATCGCTAGGAGCCACCGGTCTCGCCGACGCTCTCCCCGGTTTTCTCAATGGACTGCTGGCTCTCAACGCCCAGGTGAATGCCGATGGCCATTGTCCCGTGGATGGCACTCTGATCGGGATCGCCGGGGGACTGGGAGTTGTGGGCACCATCATTGCACCCGTGGCGGCCGCTGACGGGCTTCTCACACTGGGGCTCGCGGCCGGCGGCCTCCCGGAAGTAGCCGCTCTCTATGGCGCTTCGGTCGTGGGCTGTCTGCTCGGCAATTTCCTCGGAAATATTTTCCCAATCAATAACCTCGGAGGCGTTGGTCAGGATACCGTGCAGGGATTCCTGCCGAGCTCGCTCGCTTGTTTCCCTGCGGAGGTCCGTGTCTTGCTGGCGGATGGAACCTTCAAGACCATCGACCAAATCAAACCCGGTGACGTCGTCAGGTCTGGTGTGAATCGCTTTGCGATGGCCACAGTCGTTCGAGTTTATGAGCGGGACGGCGACCCCTGTCGCGAAATTCGTTTCGGCCTGCCCGGGCAGGATGAACCGGATGAGGTCGAGACGACGGACGAACATTTGTTCTGGGTGGATGGCAAGGGATGGGTGGCGGCTGTCCGGCTCGAACCCGGTGACTGGTTGATGAACGATCAGGGCCAGCGGGTCCAGATCGTCAGCAATCAACGTCTGCCCGGCACTTACAAGGTTTATACCTTCAAGCTGCAAGGTGACGACGCCTTTTATGCCAATGATGTCCTGGCGCACGACCTGTGCGGCCCATGGACATCGCCCGGCCGCGTTGGCGTGGATTGGACTTTGCCGTCGTCCAGGCCGACTGGCGCGAAAGGCTCCAAATGATTTCCATGCGTCCCAAGCGAACATTTGAAAGTCCGCTGCAACGGGTTCGCACCTCATTTTGGCGAACGTTGTTCTCCGGATGGCTCGGGCTATTGACGTTGTGCGCCACGGCTTTGGGCCAGGAGCAATTTCAAGGCGTGTGTGCCCAGGTGAAAATAGTCATCCAGCAACAGTTGGCTCTCGAACGCATTGGCTTTGATGCTGAACTGCAAATCGCCAACAACGACGGTTCGGATCCCATCACCGATTTCTCGGCCGCGTTGACCTTTGAAAACCCGCAGCTTTCAACCAATGGCACCGTCAACGATTCCTCGTCCCTGTTCTTCGTCCAGGCGCCAACGTTTGAGAATATCAATTCCGTCAGCGGTGATGGCGTCATCGCGCCGACCACCACGTCGATCATTCATTGGTTCATTATTCCCAAACCGAGCGCCGGCGGCACGACTCCGGACGGCATCCAGTATCGCATCGGTTGCCGATTGGCGGGCAAAATCCTCGGCCAGCCCGTTCCCTCCGATGCTTTGTCGGCTTTTCCCGCGACGATTTATGTCAGGCCGGACGCGCAACTCCAGATCACCTATTTCCAGCCGCGTGATGTGCAAGGTGACGATCCCTTCACGCCGGAAGTCGAAAGCCCGGTGCCGTTCACGTTGGGAGTCCTGGTGAAAAATGTCGGTTACGGCACCGCGAAATCCGTCAATATCAATTCCCAACAGCCTAAGATCGTCGCCAGTAACAACGGCCTGCTGCTGGTCGCACAGTTGCTCGGCGCGCGGGTGAGTGATGTTCCGGTATTCCCCAACAGCCTGAACGTCAATCTTGGCGACATCCCGCCCGGCCAGGCTCGCAAGGGCGCGTGGGACATGATCACCACGCTCTCCGGCCAGTTCCTCCAGTTCAACGCGAGTTACACGCACTCTTCTGATTTGGGGGGGCAGGAGACTTCGCTGATCCAATCGCTTAACGCCTATTTCATTGCCCATGAAGTGCTGGACGACGATCCCGAGCGCGACCACGTCAAGGATTTCCTGGCCGACACGCATACCAATGACACCGAAGTCATTCCCGACGCGCTTTACGAAAGCGAAGGCGACATCCTGCCGGTGAATACATTATCCAATGCCACCGTGCTGGGCTCAGCCGGCCCGGGCGGCAGTTTCCAGGTGACGGTGGCGGCGGACAAAGCCGGATGGGGCTACGTGAAAGTGCCGGACCCCGGACAAGACCATTTGGCAATCGCCAGCGTGGTGCGGTCGGATGGAAAAAATCTGAACACGAATAATTTTTGGACCAACCATCGCTATACCCAGCTTGGCAACATCCGCCAGGACTGGCTGAACATTTTGGACAAGGTGGATCTGAATAACTACACCTACACGGTCACCTATGCCCCAACTGTCATCGATACCACTCCGCCGGTGATGACCATGCGCTTTGCCGGACCGGTCAGCGTCAGTGGTGGCACATATTATATCATGCCCGACACTCAAATGTATTTTACGGCGGATGACGCCAGCCCGGTCAGCATGTTTTACAGCGTGACGAATGAACCGTTTTTGCCCGCGCTGCCTTTCTCGCTGACGACGCCGGGCGAATATCCCATCGCATTCTACGCCACAGACTCTTCCAACAACCGTTCGGACAATCAAACCAACCTCGTCGTGGTGTCCGGCAATCAGGCGTTGAACTTTGGCAGCGTGCAAGCGCCCAACGGGCCAATGTATGTTTCCGGCGACGCGCTGTCCGTCCGGCCTTTCAACGCGCCGTTTACTTTCCAGGCCGGGGCCGATCCGAGCCAGGTGGATGCTCACGCGGATGTCTTCCAAGGGGTCGTGGGATGGGCGACCGTTTCCGGCGTGCCTTCATCACCGACCGCCAGTAGTTCCGCCGCGCTCGCCGTCGGTGGCGATTATGTGGATTACTACAAGTATTCAGTCAATGGAGGCGCCTGGAGCGCGGAACAACCGGTTTCGACGCCTATCAATCTATCCGGTCTAAGTGCCGGCGACTACAACGTGTCGGTCCTCGGCCGCTCGCAATATGGCGGTTATCTTGATGCATCCAACGCGGTGACGGTTCACTGGACGGTGAGCCCGACAGCGCCGCCCACTTTGATTACCGGTACTCCCGCGACGCCGACCCGTTCGCCGGATGCCAATCTCAATATTGGCGGTTCCGGCGTCACAGCGTATCGCTGGACGATCAACGACGACTATTACCGCCCGGAAACCAACGCGCCTGGAACACTGTCGATTCCGATCGCCAGCGGCACGAACGAAGTCTTCACCCTGTCCGTCATTGGCAAGACGAACGGGGTTTATCAACTGACCAATAATCCGACTACTGTGACTTGGACCTACGATCCGCTCTTTGGCTACGCGCTGCCCGGCCTGGCGCATGTCCGGAGCGTCACGTTCACCAATATCGGAACTGCGTCGCAAAGTTTTGTGTGGGATGGCCGCAATGACAGCGGCGTTACCCTCTCGCCCGGCTGGTTCACCGTGCGATTAACCCTGACGGACCAATTGGGGAGAACCAACTTCGTCACACGTTTGGTGCAGATCGGTGCTGTGACCGGGCCATCGTCGGTTCTGGCCGGCGCGACACGGGGTCCGCAAAATCCCTACGCGCGCCGACATTGGGTGGTCTGGCAGGATCAAAGCGACGGCAACTGGCAGATTTACGCGCAGGACTTGAGCGTTCCCAATGCGACCATCGTCAAACTGACCCACACGGCATTGAGCCAGCAAAATCCACGCACCGATGGGCGCTATGTTGTCTGGCAAGGACAACAAGCCGATGGCGATTGGGACATTTATCTGGATGACTTGAGCAATGCCGTCTCGCCGCAGGCGCTGACCAGCACGGCGACGCGGGATGAAGTGAACCCGGCGATCGATTGGCCGTGGCTCGTTTATCAGGCCCGCCCGACTTCCAATCCAAACGGGCCATGGAATTTAATGGCCACCAATCTTTTGACCGGGCAATCGTTTGCGGTGTCGCCGTCGAGCCAGGATGAATTGAACCCTGATGTCCAGGCTGGACGCGTGGTTTGGCAGGATTGGCGCGATGTTGGGCCGGGCGAAATTTACTTCAAGAACCTTGAAACGGGCGAGGAACGCCGCATCACCACCAACAGCTTCGGCCAATATAATCCTGTCATATACGACAACTGGATTGCCTGGCAGGACAATCGCAACAGCGAAGTCGATATCTACGGCTACGATTTGTTGCGCAACGCGGAAGTGCGCGTCACGAGCACGCCGGAAAATGAAACTCGTCCCTTCCTCGATGGCCCCTGGCTCGTTTGCCAGGAGGATTCGCTGGGACCGCTGACGGGCAACGTGCGCCTCATCCATTTGCCGAGCCTGGACGCGGTGCCCATCACTCGCACGCTCACGCTCAAAGATCACGCTTCCCTTGCGGATGGCAAAGCCATTTGGCTGGATACACAAAGCAATCTCTCCAGTGTTGTCAGCGCGGACCTGCCCTCCTTGCAAGGCGCCTTCCAGAACCGCAATGCCATCGCCGTCACCGCCGCCATGGCCAGTTCTTTCCAGAATGCGTACGCTCTATTGACGCAATGGCAGGCGCAGGCGGGCGTGCAGGAGATTTCGCATTACACCTCCCTCGTGCCGCAAGTCACCAGTGAGACGGCTGACTGGAACAACGGCGCGCCTTCCGGGCAAAATTTTGCGCTGACCGCGGGCGATTTTCTATGGATCAAGTTCGATGATTCGCGCGTGTTGGATTTGGGCGTCAACAGCGTGGGCGCGCTGAATCTTTCGTCCGGCATGAACGCGTTCAGTTACGCGGGGTTCCCGAGCGGCTACACCGCCTATCAGTTGCTGAACCAACTCGGAATTAACAATGCTCGCGCCGTGCGCATGTTGGATGCCCAATCCGGCCAATGGGTGGTGGCGGAGATTCAGAATGGCCGTCCGGTCGGCAATGATTTCACGATTCCACGGGTGGCCGTGCTGATGCTCGACATGGCCAACGCCGTCAACAATTTTACCCCGCAATGATCATGAAGATTTCGCTTTTCGTTCGCTGGCTGGTTTGCGCGGCTGTCAGTTCTGCCGCCACAGCCTTCGCCATTTCTCCGGTCCAAGTGCAAAAGCTTCTGGATTCAGGTGAAAAAATCACCTTCATCGACGTGCGCCTCAATGTGCTCTTTCAAAAAGGCCACATTCCGGGCGCCATTAATATCCCGGCGCATCTCGTGCCCGAAAAACAACTGCCGCCGCTTGGCAATGTGGTGGTTTATGATGGTGGCAACGGAGAAGATGCGGCCTCTGCCGCCGTCGCTGCCTTGAACCAAAAATCTGGAATCACCGCGGAGGTTCTGGATGGTGGCTACGCCGCGTGGGAAATGACGCAGGCAGCCACGACGAAACGCCGCGGAGTCGGCCCTGAAGAGACGCCCTTGATTACTTATGCTCAATTGAAGAACATCAGAAGCTCCGACGTCGTGCTCGTGGATTTACGCCACGGCAAATCCGTCGCGCGCGTTGCCGGAAAAGGCACGGCCACGCCGCCGCTCACCGATTTGCAGGCCGAGTTTCCGGCAGCCAGAATTGTCCATTCTCCCTTCGAAGCGTCGCCCATCCACGCTTCCGTTGCCACAACCCCGGCCACGCCGCCGCTGCTGGTCTTGATTGACAATGGTGATGGCAGCGCCAAAAACATGGCGCGCTCGCTCAAAGCGAACGGGATCACCCGCTTCGTCATCCTCGCCGGCGGTGAACAAATCCTGTCCGTCCACGGCCAGGCAGGATTGCAACGCATTGGATCAAGCGTGACCATGCGCACGGCATCCGGCGCTTCGCCCACGAATGGACCCTAGATTATGAGCGACGCGAAAACCAAATCTCCGCGTGCCGCCGAACATCTTTGCCGGTGGATGCTGATTCTCTGTGCCTGCTGGCTATGCCAGTCCGCGCGCGCCGATATCCTCACCAATTTTGCCATCGTGAATGTCACGCCCACCAGCTTCAGTGTCCTCTGGCGGGCGACCAATGCCGCGCCGTCCATCGCCGTGTTTGCGGATGCCGGCGGTCTGACCAATCTCGCGGGACAAATCGGCGTCGAGGCATTTCCGTTGCGCACGGGCAATCCTGATTTGATCGCGGGTTATCAGCGGCGCGTGGACGCGGCGGAATTGCGAGCGAAAACGCAAAGTTTTGGGTTGATGATGATGCGCGTCAGTAGCTGTCGCCCCGACACCACTTACTACTTTCGCCTCGCTTCAACGCCAACGAATGGCGCTCCCGAGGTTTATCCTTCGTCCGGCCCTTTGCCCGCTGTCACGACGGCGACGGAAAATACGTTTGTCGCCAACGATCAAGTGCTGATCCTTAACGCGCCCGATCCCAACAGCGAAGGCGAAATCGTTCTGCTCACTCACACGAATGCCGCGTATCCACTCGCTGCCGTGGTGGGGGATGGCGTGGGCACGAATCAGGTATTCTTCAACGTGAACGATTTGTTCGCTGCCACTGGTACTGGCAATTTCACGCCGTTGGGCGACCAGGCTTTTGCCATGGACATTCTGGGGCCGGACAACGCTGACTCATCGCAGACTTACACACTGACGTTCACCGCGGATTTCGCGACGGCGCTGACCACGATGGTTTCAATTGATACGGACTTTCTGGTGTTAAACATCGGGTCGGCGGTCATTCGCGCCGGACAATCCGGCGCCGTGCCAATCGTTGGCGAGTTGAACACCAATCTCGCGAGCATCGATCTGAAGCTCCAGGTCCCTGCCGGCCGCTTCACCAATGTCGTGCTGCAATCGCTCGCGCCGCAGTTGGACCCTTTGGCGACCACCATCACCGGCCAGGACGGTTCTGCCTGGCAGTTGCATTTTGCGGCGCTTTCGGGGCAAGCCATAGCGGCCGGAACGAACGCGCTCGCCCAGTTAAGCTTCACTGCTGTTTCGAACCAGGTTTCCGCTTTCGTCCCCTTGCAAGCAACCCAAGTTGACGGCACAAGATCGGACGCCTCGCCAATCAGCCACACTTTTGCGGAATCGGGCCGAGTCGCGGTCATTGCGGAGCAACCGCTGCTCGAGGCGGGCTTTGCGCCGGATAATTCGCGGCAGTTGACGCTGTATGGCAAGGCCTGGATGAGTTATGCAATTGAATGTTCGACGAACCTGAGCGATCCCAACGGCTGGAAGCAGGTGCGGTATTTTGCGCAAACGAACATGGTGACTACGCTGACTGGCTTAAGCGCTCCGGCGCCCGAAGCTTTCTATCGCGCGCTGGAATTCACGCCCGACCCGCCGGTGTTGGATGCGCTTCTGAACCGGGACGGGACCAGGACGCTTCTGAGCTATGGCCGTCCCGGGTTTCAATATACGATGCTGGCCAGGACCAATCTCTCCAACATCGTGCCCTGGACGCCGGCGTGGACTTACACGCTCACCAATTCGTTCCAGTATTTTTCTCCGTCCGGCGGCAGCGACGTGATTTTCTACCGTCTGCAAAGAAATTAGTTGATAATTGATGGGAATTTCCATTTTTCCGCGTGCGCGTATGCGTCGCCGTGCGACGCGCTGGAACTTCAGGGAGCCGTAATTTCTATTGGAAACTGATCCAATCCAAATCAACCGGCTCGCTCCGGCAGAAAAAAAGAGGATCGGGCCTATGACATATATCGTATATCCAAATGAGGTGCAGAGGTTGATGATTGCGTACGAATCTTCAATAAAAACCATCGTGAATACAGATAATTCGCTGAAAATCAAAATGGGAATTCTATCCGCAGCTTTTGTGATTCTACCATTGTCACTTTCAGCGGCTGACGTTACCGGCACGTGGAAATCTGAATTTGACTCGCGGATCGGCCAGCAGAAATACACCTATACGCTCAAGCAGGAGGGTACGAACCTGACCGGGAAGGCCGCTTCGGAAATCGGCGATCAGCAGCGGGAAACCGATTTGAAGGAAGGCGTGGTCAGCGGTGATACTGTTTCATTCGTCGAGTCGCTGAATTTCCAGGGTAATGACATCCGCATCAGCTACACGGGCAAAATTTCCCCGACCAACGAAAATGAAATAAAATTCAAGCGCCAAGTCGGTGATTTCGCCACGGAAGACATCGTGGCCAAACGAGAATCCGCGGGAGTTTCGGGATCTGCAAATCCCGAGTCTCGCGGACGCGCCGGGCGCGGTGGTCGCGGATTTGGTGGTCCGATTACGCTTGGACCTGACGATAAGGAAGCTTTTCCGAAAGCGCCGCAAGGTTTTGACCAGATCCGCGCAGGCATTGAACATGGCAAACTGGAGCAGGTAAATTATGAGGCGGCGGCGGTGCGCAAGGGGCTGCAACGCTGGATGGAAGTTTACACGCCGCCCCGCTATTCCACGGACAAGAAGTATCCTGTTCTGTTTTTACTGCACGGAATCGGTGGGAACGAAAAACATGAGTGGACCGGGATGGGGCCCAACCAGGGCAGGGCGGCGGTAATTCTCGATAACTTGATTGCTGAAAAAAAGATTGTGCCCATGGTGGTTGTTTTTCCCAATGACGATGTAACCACCAACGCCGCCGGGGAGGGGCGTGGCGGGCGCGCTGGCCGCGCAAGGTTTGGCAACGGAGGCGACGCCGCGCAAATCAGTGGCGATGGCTGGGGAAAAAACTTTGAAAACGATTTGCTCAATGACCTCATACCGTTCATCCAATCGCACTACTCAGTGTTTGCGGATCGCGAGCACCGGGCAATTGCCGGCCTCTCGATGGGAGGCGGACAATCACTCGACTACGGTCTGGCACATCTCGATACATTTTCCTATGTGGGCGGTTTCTCGTCCGCGCCGAATACACGAACACCCGAGCAACTCGTGCCCGATCCAGCCAAGGCCGCTCAAATGCTGAAGGTGCTTTGGATATCTGGCGGCAGCAAGGACGGCCTGCTTCGCATCACACAGGGGGTTCACCTGTATCTCAAAGCGCACAGTGTTCCTCACATTTACCATGTGGATGACAATGGCCACGACTTTATGCATTGGAAAAACAGCTTGTATTGGTTCGCGCAGCAGATTTTCAAATGAACACCTTGGGGTGATTAGATCCGGATTATTTGCATTTGACCACGAGGGAACGCCCCAAAGATTTCACTGCTCCAGCATGGAGGCGGCTTTTTTCATCTCCTCTGCTTGCCGTAGGAAAAGGCGCGCTGTCAGCCAGCCCTCCAGATGACCGGAGACATTGTCCCAGATTTCGAGTTTTTTTTGAAAATGTTTGTCAATCATTTGCTGGCCGAGCTTAAGGTCTCCGTCGGCCGCTTCAGTTCTGCCGAGTTGAAGCAGTGCCATGCTCAACAGCACGTGACTTGCCGCGGTGCAGGACGGCGCCTCCCCGGGATAAGTGGAACACTTCTCGAGCCATCCTGCCGCAGCGGAAAAATCGCCGCGTCGATACTCAAGCAGGCTCCAACGCAAGGGCGCGCCATGAGGCGTAGAACGAAGCATCGTTGATCTTCAGATCTACGCTCGCCAGCGAATCGGCGAGCGATCTACCCAGTGGATCGAGCATTTTCATGATGGCAGCGTCCGCGGGGAGAAGGAGGGAGATTTTGACGAGATGTTCGGAAGCGATCAGGTTTGTCGTGCCTGCCAGTCGGGTGAGTTCCATGCGGCGGATGCGGTCGTACCCTCTGAGGTCGCCCGCTTCGATCAAGAGGGGCGCAGCCATAAGCAGGTCCCGTGTGGCGGCGTCGGTTTGGTCGGACTTGTCGACCTGATTGACCGGGACCAAAACGAGAAACGGTCCGCGGCCGGCTTCCATTTGCCTTGTAGGGTGTTCCACTCGCCGAGCTTGCGAAAAACTTCGGTTGAAGGTGAGAACAATCCCGCGGGCACTTGTGCCAGAAGATTGTCGGCTTCTTCCATTTTGTATGGCTGACCAGCACTGTGGCTTGGGTGAGTTACGGCGCAGACCCGTTTGGCCAGTATTCGTTTGCGAACTTGTATGATGGCGGTCCGTGGCTGTACTTCAATACGAATTACGACACGTTTAGCATTTCCGCGGCCACGAACTACGAAGTCGCCGGGCCGGCGACCACTGGGGAGAAAATTGCATTCGGTGTCAATTCAGCCATTACGCAGTTGCCGGCAGGCTTTACGCATCGTGCCATTTTAACGGCGCAAAATGGCATCAATCAATGCTACACAACGTGGGTAATGCGCTCCTGGTGCTCGCCGGAAAAACACCGCCGGCGAATGATGCTGCCATCGAGTTGGAGAAGTTAAGTTATTGGACCGATAACGGAGCGACTTATTATTACAATACGAATGCACCATTGGGCATTGGATCCAAAAAGAACCCCAATGAAGACACTTTTGTCGCCCATATGACATTCATCCGATTGATTTTGTTTTCACGAAATTGTATCCCGGCTGCGATAATTGTTTGCTAAAGGCCGCATTACCGTTATGAAAACAAAAACAATCGCGATTCTCGTCGTTGGCGCGGTTTGTCTCTCAGTTTTCTCATCCATTGGGCAAACAATTTACGAAGCGGAAGACGCCACTCTCTCCGGTCCTGCGGCAGCCAGCAGCAACGGCGGTTACACGGGAACGGGATACGCCGATTATGCCAATAATAACAACGATTACGTTGAGTTTGCGCTGAACGCCAATTCAGCCGGGAGTTATCCCATCACTTTTCGCTATGCCAACGGCGGCACCACCGATCGGCCGTTGCAATTGAGTGTCAACGGCGTCACCGTGGCGGCCAGCTTGAGCTTTCCGCCGACGGGCGGTTGGACGGCGTGGCTTTATACCGCGACGAATAGCGCGACGTTCAATGCCGGTTTGAACAAGGTGCGAATCACAGCGACAGGCTCCAGCGGGGCAAATGTGGATCACATGCTGGTCACTGTGAATGGCACTTCCGCTCCGGCGCCAGTCACGAACAACATCCTGAGCGCGCCCTTTCGGCGTGCCATTTCTCCGAACCAACCCATGTGGCTGGTTCACATCGATACGTGGAATTATGCCGATCCGCAAAAGATTATCGACCTGATTCCGGCGGACATTCGCCCGTACGTGGTGATGAACATTTCGCTGTCGATCAGCCATGACTCGTCGAATCGCTTCGATATTGTCGAATACGGCTACGAAACCGCGAAGTCCTGGATAAGGACCTGTGCTCAGAATCAAATGTGGTGCATGGTCCAGCCCTCCAGCGGGGGATTCAGCCACCTTTCTGATTTTGATTTGTCGGTTTACGAGGAATTTTTCCGGGATTACCCGAATTTTCTCGGCTTCAATTACACCGAACAGTTTTGGGGATATGACAGCACCACCGATCCGCTGTCCGCGAAATGGGTTGATCGCATCAATCATTTCGCCGACCTGCTTCCGCTGTGCAGCAAATACGGCGGGTATCTGGTGGTCGGCTGGTGCGGGAACCAATATGACCCGAATATCAACCCGATTGCCATGCTGAAACGCAATGCCCGCTTCGCCGCGGCCTGCAAGACGTATGCGAAGAATTATATCCTGGAAGAAAAATATACGCAGCAGGGTTACCAGTCGGACATGGAGAGTCTCTGCCTGGGGGCTTACCTTTCCGGCTATAGCGGCAATTACGGTATTCGCTACGATGAAACCGGCTGGACCGATGGCACGGGCACGCACACGAACTTCACCATGGCCAGCGCCATGGCCGTGCATCTCGAGCACATGCTGATGGGCGGCGCGACGGTCGTTGACGCGCCTGAGCTGGTGTGGGCGGAGGATTTCCGGGAATTGAGCGCGGGCGCGACCGATAACGGCTATACGATGCGGCGATGGTCGACGTTTCCGCAGTTCGATAACGACATGGTGGACGTCTTTCGCAAGATTATTGATGGAACCGTCCGGATTCCCTCCCGCCAGGAAGTCATTAACCGCACCAAATTCGTCGTCATCGATGACATCAATTCCGGCAGCATCGACAACCAATACAGTTCGCCGCAGGATCTTTTCGACGGCCTTTATAAGATGGACAACGACGGCTATTATGCGAATAACAAAACCCTATGGAAAAAAACGGGGCGCTATCCGACGATTCCCGTGGTGTACCAATTGAACGACGCACTCGCTCAATCGTTCCAGGTGAAGATCAATCGATCTGCTTATTCCACTCGGTGGCCCACCATCAGTGCAAAAACGAATGAATTCAACACTCAGTTCGCTTCGGAATACACCGGCGATTTGTATGCGCGGCGATTGGACAACACCTGGGTTCTTTACAATCCATATAAGCTCATCGGCGTGACCGCCAGCGGAAGCATTCCGTTCCAATACAACACCTGCGACCATGTGGGCCTGACCTGCTCGGAGTACACCGCCGGAGTCATGAATGAGACCTCAAACAAGGTGACGTTTTACCTCGCCAATTACGACAGCCAGGTGAACACCGCGCTGAAGACGGACACGATCGCAATTTATGGAGCCACTTCGCAGCCAACGTTCTCCTGGGCGGACCGGGGCAGCCATCAGGCGAGTGTCGTGTCCAGCAGTTGGTCGGGCGGTGTGTTTATGCTGACGGTGCAGCACAATGGTTCGCTTGACATCACGGTGAACTGCGCGGGCGCGGGAACTGGCCGTTTGACCGCGTTCACTCCCGCCACCCTCGTTCCTCCCGCCAAGCCGTTGTTGTATCCGGGGCCGCGCCAGCATGAAGGGGAGTGTTTCGATTACAAAAACATCGCCGGCGTGACGAAGAATGGGTACTCCGGAACTCTGCGCAACTACACCGGGCAAGGTTATATCAATTTCGGCACCAGTTCTACGGCTGCGGTGAGGAAATCGGTGTCGGTTTTGAAGAGTGGCACTTATCGCTTGCAAACGAAATAT
>Ga0134126_10003094_pt1 | contig 20782 bp, 17 predicted proteins | sample KB31752_FD_96881 | JGI IMG/M metagenome (GOLD analysis project Ga0134126, IMG submission 96881) | Terrestrial soil microbial communities with excess Nitrogen fertilizer from Kellogg Biological Station, Michigan, USA - KB3-175-2 | ecosystem: Environmental > Terrestrial > Soil > Unclassified ... | reverse complement strand
AATTGAATAAATAGTAAACTTGTGTCACAAAATCCAAACCACGGACCTCAATCCAGCTATTATGTCATATAATGCCCAACTAAACTGCCGACGATTCAGTTTGTTCATGATCCCTCTGCTATTCTGTCTTACAGTTGCGGCCCAACCCAATTTTGCCGCTGTCGATCAATTGCTTAAGCAAAACCAAAAGACCCTGGCCAACTTCGTCGTCCTCGTGTCCAAAGACGGCAAGATCGTTTACCAAAAACAAGGAGGTACCGATTTCACCGCGAAGATGCAAGCCCCGATCGCCGGCTCCGGCGACTGGATGACGGCCGCCCTGGTCATGACCTTCGTCGACGAAGGCAAGCTCTCGCTGGACGATAAGGTCACCCGATACATCCCCCTCTTCGGAAAGTATATGAAGGGCTATATCACCATCCGCAATTGTCTGACCAATACCACAGGCATCAAGACGGACGAGGCGGTGGAGAAACCCATGGAACGAAATCATTTCGAAACCCTGGAAGACATGGTCAACACCTATGCCAACAAACATGCCATCGCGACCAACCCCGGCACCGAGATCTTCTATAGCAATCTCGGACCGAATATCGCCGGACGCATACTCGAGATCGTTTCGAAAAAAGCATTCGACAGGCTGATGCGCGAGCGGATCACCAACCCGCTGAAGATGCGCGGGACCAGCTTCACCAACGAGGAAGGCGGAGCTACCAATCCTTCCAACGGCGCCCGGTCCACTGCGAATGATTATATCAATTTTATGACCATGCTGCTCAATAAAGGGGTATTCGAGGGGAAACGCATCCTCAGCGAAAAGGCGGTGGCGGAGATCGAGACGGCGCAATTCCCCAACCTTCCGGTCAAATTCATGCCGGCGGGTCTGCAGGGCGCGCATATGGGTCTGGGCTGTTTTATTACCAATACGGGTTCCTCGGGTGCTCCCACCGCCTTCGTCAGTCCCAGCCTGCTCGGAGCCGCGGCGTTCATGGACACCTGTCGCAACTACAGCGCGATCATCATCGTGGAAAAACCCCAGGAAGAAAAGAAACCTCTCTATCAGAATCTCATGAACCTTATCGGCGAGGCCATCGGGGGCGCCTGTAACTGATCTGCCGGGGCATCCCCATACAGCCCCTCAACGATCCCCCGGCGCATACCCGCGGATTACTCTTTTTTCACCAATACCACCCGCTGGTTGTCCGACTGGTACAGCTGCTCATAGAATTTGACCAGCGCGGCATAATCGGTAGGGGGAAAATGTTCCGCGCTCTGCTGCAAATAACGATAATAGACCAGCTTGTCCCCATCGAAACGAACGCTCGACCGGTAATGACCGAACTTCCCCTCGATCGCCACATCCTTCGGCATAGCCTCGGGCTGATAACCGGACGGTACATTGATGACCGCGCTGTCGATATCCGTATAGGCCTCATCGGTGATATAATCGTATTTGCGAACGCTGTCCGCAGGAAGCCTGGTCCTGCTCCTGTCGAAGACATTCGGGGCAATGAACAGCCGTCTGCCCGATACGCCGGCATAATTGGGCGCGACGACATGCAGGTCTTCCTTCACGGTCGGCAGCGGTCCCTGCACCTCTTCATATTGGCTTTTTTCCACCTTATAGGTGGGCAGATAAAAAAGTTCATTCAGGTATTTTTCGCGTTGCTCCCCCGTCAGCTCATCCATCATCTCATGGGGAAGATCGGACGGAACACAGCGGTATACCGTGCTGACGTCGGCGTCGAGATTGCCGTCGGCGCCGATTTGCGCTTTTACGCTCCGGTATTGAGTATTGTCCTTAGCAGAATAGGTCGGTGTATGAACCACATGGCCCCCGTCCGCGTCGATCAGCAGCGCCTTCCTCCCACCGGTGAAGGTGCCCATATAACCGGGAGATACCGTCTGGCTCGTACATTCCAGCCAGATCGTGTCCTTTGCCAGCGGCACGCAGGCGATCACGTGGTTGAACTGGTTGAGACTGGGAAACGCCTCCACCATGGGCGGAGCGTTCTCCGTGGCCCTGATGATCACATACCGGGCAGGGATACCTGCTTCTTTCAATAGCGCGACCATAAAATTGGACAGCGCCTTGCAGTCCCCGTATTTCTTCGTGGCCACGTATTGCGCCGGAAAGGTCTGCCAGCCGCCGATGCCCAGCGAGACATTGATGTAATGCGTGTTCTGCTGCAGATAGTGATAAAGCGTATATACTTTTTTCCGCGTGTCTTTTATCGTGTCCACCATAGCATGCACCTGCTGCCGTATATTGTCCGGCAATACATCCCTGCCTGCCCATAGCTGTCCGACGAATTTGCCATATTCCAGCCATGTCGTCATATTGCCCTTATAACCGTCCACTTCGAAGTCGGAAGGACCGATCAGCACATCGGGCATTATTTCGCGCCACCGCGGCCCATGCGATTCCCGGAGCCGCGCAGGCAGATTGGCGGCCTCCCAGGTATAGATCTTCTTATCCTTGTCTTCGGTGATGACAGGCGGCGGCGCGCCATTCAGCGAGAGATAGCGCACGGCATAATCCTTCGGCGCGATGATGACATACTTCGTATGCTGGGTGGAAACCCCGGAGGTCACCAGCGGAAGCCAGTCATCGAACCCAAATATCCCGTCATGCTCAATTTCTTTCTGATAGTCGACAGTATAGGGGTACACCTGGCAATAGAAATTATGTTCGAGATACCGGTCATCGGAAGCGAGAGATGATTCGTCGACATAGCCCTTGTCCTGCATATCCTTTCGTTTAGCCTTGCGGACCACTTTCCCGAGACTATCGTATAATACGCCGGATATATCGCGGATGGACTCGAATTTGTCATAACCTACCATCATCCCTCCGAGATTGTCGCCATTCGGGTTCAGGACGGTATATACCTCATGTTCCCGCTCGACCGCCTTCGCCGGCGATTTGATCTCCAGGATCAGCTCGTCCTCCCTTACCACGGCCCGGGCTCCCTTCCTCAGCGAATCCGGGATCAGCGCCGTACTGTAGTTCTGCGCGGACGCCAGCCCGGGCGCCAGCAGCAACATCCAATAAAGGATACTTCTCATGCTTTTTTCTTTTTAAATACGATCTGCTCACTTTGTTTCTTGACGATATACCCGAAAAATTCCCTCAGGGTTTCATAGTCCTCCGGTTTGAAGTTCGCCTTGTTCAGCTTGATACGCGACCGGAACTGGATGCCGTCGGTGCCTTTCACGATCAGGTATTCGAAAAAACCTTCATCGTCGTTGAACAATACTTTCGCCGATTTGGGCAGCTCATCGACCACATACCCATCGGGTACTTCCATGTTCATGGTATAGGTCTCGTCCATGGCAAAGGGCATCTCCACCGGGTATTTCCGCTCGGCCGCCTTGAAGGGATTCTCTTTATAAGCCTCGCCCATCATGGGGTTGAAATAAAAGATGTCCGATCCGGGATCGGGGGTGATCCGCAGATCATAGGCCACCTGGAGGGGATCGTCCGGGCGTTTCAACGAATCGATCTCGAAATTGCTGGCCGATTCATCTCCCGTATAGGACGTCTCTATCTTCTTCGTAAATTCCTTTTCACCGGATTCTTTGATATTCTCCCGGATGGAGCAGGCCTCGTTGAATCCCGGCGTAGTCTGCAGACGCCCGCTGAGACCCCCCTTCTCGTCCTTGTTGAGGATCACCAGCGTCATCTTCTTTTCATCCATGCCGTCTGCATCCAGCGACACAAACGACGGCTGTTCCTTGTTGAGCACCCGCGCATAGCCATTATAGCACCTTTCGGGCAACCGGCCAAAACCCAGCCAGGGTTCGCTAGCGTCGAGGTAATATTCGGAGGAGTCGATCCTGACCCGCGTGATCACATAATTGAACCGGTCCAGCAGGGGATAGACTTCATTGGTAAAACCATGCGACCTCGTGCTCAGGATCACCGGATCGGCTTTGATCTTCTCATGACGCAACATGGCGGTCAACAGCAGGTTCACGTCGGCCACGTTGCCATTCCTGTTCCTGAATACCGTCTTGATGGGACCCGACAAATTCAGACCGCTGCCGGAGGTGCAGTTGAATTTGTCCCGCACGAATGCAAAGATACGTTCCGCTTTCTCGAGCGAAGTATTCGCACCCTGGGTCACCGTTTTACAATCCTCTTCCAGCCATCCGTTGCTATTGTCGAGGTCTGCCCCGAAATCCTCCGCCGCCAATAGTTCCTCGCTTAGCTTAGACCAATCGTTCATATAGTTCTTATAATAATTGAACTGGGTGAATTGAACGGCCGCGAGTTGGAACTCTATCCGTGCCAGGTAGTTGTACAGCGAAGTCGTAAAGGGCTCCGCCTTCAGTGCCGGAACACCTTTCATCACCCAGCGATGCGTGACCACCTGGTCTTCGATGGTCGTTCGCTGGTCCCTGTCAGCTCCTCCGGGAGAGACGAGGTTGAACTTCTCCGTCCGTTCATCGGTGGTGTTGATCGTGAACGGCACAAAGCCATAGCTTAGCGTGACATACCGAAAAAATGCGGGCATGTCCACCTGGTATTCGCTCCACAGACAGGGATATTCGCTCTGGAACGCCCAGGGCTGAAGTTCAGTGATGAACGGCGACGCCTGGGTATAGGTATACTCCAGGATCGAACCTTCCTTCAATGCCGGGAAAGTGAACTTCTTTTGAATATGGTGCTTGTCAAGCTTGTCGGTAAAGACAGATTTGTCGTCCAGTTTCGTCTCGACGACCTTACCGTCTTCCAGGTTATATGTCACCGCCTTCATGTTTTCGATTTTCTCCATGTCGCTGCCCTCGACATATAAGGGTATGGTGACCGTTGCAGCGTCGAACGCGTTCCGCTTCAGTATCCTGATCCTCCGCGAATGTCTGAACAAGATATCGAAACCGCCTCTGTTATTGCCCTGGAACTCGCTCGTCCCGAAGTCGGCAACGACGACGGCGCCCGCCGCCGAGTCGGTCGCAGGCGCGGAAACTTTGAAGTCATCGGGGGTCACTTTCCCGAATCTGACAGGCATCTTGTCCTGTGCATGCAGCGCCGGCAACAGCAGACAACATGCGCCGGCTAAAAATAATCTTCTTTGTGCAGGGTTCATGGTAGTTAGGTTTATAAGGGTTAGTAATGAACTATTTCTTCTTTTTAAACACGATCTGCTCGCTTTGCTTCTTCACGACATACCCAAAGAAGTCCCGCAGCGTGGCATAATCCTCCGGTTTGAAATTGGCCTTGTTCAGCTTGATACGCGACCTTAGTTGGATGCCGGCGTCGTTCTTCGCGATCAGGTATTCGAAAAAACCTTCGGTATCATTGAATAACACTTTGGCCGATTTGGGCAGTTCATCGACCACATATCCGTCGGGCACGTCCATGGTAAGTGAATAGGTCTCATCCATTGCGTAGGGCATTTCAACGGGGTATTTCCGCTCTGCCGCTTTGAAGGGATTTTCTGACGACCGTTCCAACCGCCCTTGTCATCTTTGTTCAGGATCACCAGGGTGCGCTTTTTTTCATTCATATCGTCTGCGTTCAGCGAGACATAGGACGGCAGCTCCTTATTAAGCACCCTTGCATACCCATTGTAACATCTTTCGGGCAGCCGTCCAAAACCCAGCCAGGGTTCGCTTGCATCGAGAAAATATTCAGACGAATCGATCCTGACCCGGGTGATCACATAATTGAACCGGTCCAGTAAGGGATAGACCTCATTGGCAAAACCATGCGCCCTCGTGCTGAGGATCACCGGGTCGGCGGTGATCTTCCCGTGACGTAACATGGCCGTCAATAGCAGGTTCATATCGGCTTCGCTCCCGTTCCTGTTATTGAATGTGGTCTTCAATGGTTCCGACAGGTACAGGCTACTATGCGAGGTACAATTGAATTTGTCCCGCACGAACGCGAAGATCCGCTTCGCCTTCTCCAACTCGCTTTTCGCTCCCTGGGTCACGGCTTTGCAATCATCGTCCATCCAGCCGTTGCCCCTGTCCAGATCCGCTCCGAAATATTCGTCGGTCAGCAATCCCTCGCTCAGCTTGAACCAGTCTCCTATATAATCCTTATAGTAATTGACCTGAGTGAATTGAAGCGCCGAAAGCTGAAACTCGATCCTGGCCAGGTAGTTGTACAAAGAGGTGGTATAGGGTTCTTCCTTCAGCGCCGCAATGTCCTTCATGACCCATCGATGGGTGACCACCTCGCCATCGATGCTTCGAAGACTTCCGTTCCCGATGTTCAGGTTGAACCGCTGGAATCGGCTCTCGGTGGTTTTTATGCTGAAGGGCACGAAACCATAGCTCAGCGTGACATACCGGAAAAATTCGGGCATGTCGGCCTGGTATTCGCTCCACAGACACGGATACTGGCTCTGAAAGGCCCAGGGTTGAAGATTGAAAATAAACGGTGAAGTCTGAGTATAGGTGTACTCCAGGATCGATCCTTCTTTTAGAGCCGGAAAAGTAAACTTCTTTTGAATATGGTTCCGGTTCAGCTTTTCGACGAATATGGATTTGTCGTCCACTTTGGTCTCTACGACCTTCCCGTCCTCCAGGTTGTACGTTGCCGCACTCAGCTTTTCTATTCTTTCCTGTTCATGATTACTGACATACAGCGGTATGGTGACCGTTGCGGCTTCGAATGCGTTCCGTTTCAGGATCCTGATCCGCAGGGAATGTTTGAAGAGAATCTCGAATCCGCCTGTGGAATTGCCTTCGAACTCGCTGGTACCGAAGTCGGCGATGACGACGGCTCCGGCGTCCGGGTCGGTAGCGGGTGCGGAAACCTTGAAGTCGTCAGGAGTCACCTTCCCGAATTTGACAGGAAGCTTATCCTGCGCCCGCAGCAGCGATACCATCAGCCAACAGGCGCCGGCTAAAAACAATCGTCTTTTTGCAGCGTTCATGGTCTTCATTTCTTTTTCAATACTATCTGCTCGGCCTCTTTTCTCACGACATATCCAAAAAAATCCCGGAGACTGGAATAATCGGTTGCCGGGAACCAGGCCTTGTTCAGCCTGAGCCGGCATCGCATCTGTATCTGATCACCCTGCTGCGCGATCAGGTATTCGAATTGCCCCTGGTCGCCGTTGAGACCCACCCTGGCCGATTTTGGCAGCTCGTCCACCGCATAACCCTGAGGTATGTCCATCGAGAAAATATAGTTCTCGTCCATGGAATAAGGCAGCTCGATGGGGTATTTCCTTTCGGCGGCTTCGAAGGGGTTCTTGCGCCATGCATCCCCGAGCATCGGGCTCAGATAGATCAGCGATAAGCCGGGTTGCTGTTTCAGGACAAATTCATAGTGGACCTTGACAGGCTCTTCCGGCAGGCTCAGCGAGTCGATCCCCCCGTTGGTGATCGCTAGATCGTCTCCATATTGCGTCTGGATGTCCTTGAAGAATTGCTGCTGTCCATGCTCGCGGACATTCTTCCGCGTCTCATAGGACTGCTGTGTCCCCAGCGTGGATTGCCAGCTGCCTTCCAATCCCTTGTCCGTACTGGTCATCATCACCAGGGTGGTGCTGCGTTCTTTCAGCGAGTCGGCATCGAAATAGACCGAGCCGGAATCCTGTTTGCTGATAATGCGTGCAGGGCCATTGTAACACTCATCGGCCAACTGCCCGAATCCCAACTCGGGATGCGCGGCGTCGAGATAATAGGTCCTGCCGTCCAGGATCAGCCGGACGATGACATAGTTCAGCCGTTCGAGAATGGGATAATGCACGAAGTTGAATCCATGATCCCTTGTACTAAGCACTACCGGTTCGGCGAAAAAACCTTTTTTTCGCAGGACGGCGATCAGTAACAGGTTGATATCCCCGACCGTACCGCCGCCTTTCCGGATGACATCCGGCAATGTCGTAGTGATATCCCTCCAATTTTCGGTGCAGGTGAAATGCTGGCTCATGTAGTAATAGACAGCCTTTGCCAGGGCAAGCCTGTCGGCATCTCCGACGCCGATCTTGTCCGCGAATTCATCCACCCGGTTGTCATCCTGTTCCAACGCGCCGCCAAACCGCTCCTGCCCCAACAGCTCATCGGTAGCCTTTGCCCAGTTATTGTGGTAGTCGGTGGACTCTTCCGAATTATTATGGGTACCGGAAAGCTGGAAAGCGATCTTGTCAATATAATTTTCGGGCGTAGTGAGGTAAGGCTCATTCCCAAAGGCGGGAATATCCCTCATGACCCAGTCATGTTTGACGGTATTGGCCGACACGTATGCATCCTGGTCCAGATTGGCAAGCGAGCTTTTGTCCGGATTTACCGTTACCGTATAACTTACACGACCGATACTGCCATTGTCGACGGCATAGGGATGCACGCCCTGACGGACGAGGACAAAAGAAATGGTTTGCGGGATCTCCACCTGGTACTCGCTGTACAGACAGGGATACTTCCTGAATTGGAATTCCCACGGCGGCATGATCCACCAATAATCGGAAGTAATCGTATAGCTGTATTCGATGATGCTGCCCTCCTTTACGGCAGGCAACGTGAATTTTACTTCGGTCCGGTCCTTGTCCAGCTTGTTCCGGAAAATATCCTTTTCGTCGAGCTTTGTCTGGCTGATCTGACGCTGGTCGAGGTTGAAGGTGGAGGCTGACACATTGCTAAGTTTTTCCATCTCTTTCTGCTGACCGTCGAGGTATATCTTTACGGTGGCCAGATCGAATGCCTTCTTATCGATGACCTTTATCCTCGTCTGCCGGGTATAGACACACGAGAACCACCCGGTCCTGTTCCCGATGTAATGCGTTTCGCCCTTGTCCGCGAGGATCACGGCGGTGGTATTGCTGTCGGTGATGGGAAGATTCGGGAGATTGAAATCCGAAGGAGTGACTTTTCCTAATGTATTCTTAGCTTTGTCCTGGGCGAAGGATGGGAATACGACCAGGCATAGGCATAGGACAATCGCAGGGTGTGCAATCGGTTTGAGGCGTGTCATAGTAGGCGTTAAGGGTTGACCGCCGACAAGATAGACAAATTACCCAGAAACCCAATACCCTCACAGGGTAAAAAATCAACATCTGACAGAAAAAGACCATACATATTGGATCAAAACCTGGAGCAGCGAGCTTGGTTTCGATCACTGCGGTATCGCAAAGGCCGTTCGTCTCGACGACGACGCCCGCCGGCTCGAAGAGTGGTTGGGTAAAGGCATGCAGGGTACGATGCACTACATGGAGAATCATTTCGATCTGCGGATCGATCCTTCCCGGCTGGTGCCGGGAGCAAGATCGGTCATTACGCTATTGATGAATTATTTTCCTCCGGTACAACAGCCTGCGGAGGTTCCCCGTATCGCCAAATATGCCTACGGCGAAGATTATCATGAGGTCATACGTGCCAAGTTGAACCGGCTGCTGGAAAACATGCGCTCGGCGATCGGAGAGATCGACGGCCGCGGGTTCGTCGATAGCGCTCCTGTACTGGAACGCAGTTGGGCAGTACGCAGCGGTCTTGGCTGGATCGGCAGGAATGGCAATCTGCTCAACCGGAAGGCGGGCTCATTCTTCTTTATCGCCACCCTGATCGTGGATATCCCGCTGGAGTATGACGCGCCTTTCGCGGGTGATTATTGCGGTACCTGTCGTCGCTGTATCGACGCGTGTCCTACGGAAGCCATTTCCGATGATCGCGTCGTGGACGGCAGCAAATGCATCTCCTATTTTACCATCGAGCTGAAAGATCAGCTGATCCCCGATGCCATGAAGGGGCGTTTCGACAATTGGCTTTTCGGATGCGATACCTGTCAGGACGTGTGTCCGTGGAACCGTTTTGCAAGACCCGCCGCCGAACCGGCCTTTACGCCATTGCCGGCGATCCTGAATTTTAGGACACGCGACTGGGAAGAGTTGACGGAAGAAAAATTCCGGGAGATATTCCGGCATTCGGCGATCAAGCGTACCAAATGGGCCGGACTACGACGCAATCTAAGTTTTATTTCCGGCCCGGCAGAACCACCAGCCGGACACCTGCATAAAAAAAGTGCTGATCACCCAGACCCTGACCATTGATCAGCGGGGTCAGACCATATTGTACCTCCGGTCCTGCCTGGATGCGGATACCATGGAAAGGAAGCCCGACCAGCAACGCGGAGGATATGTTGAATTGCGTCTTGTTGAGTACATTTTCATTCTTCAGATAAAGACCCGTCGAAGGGTTGTAGAAAATGGCATTGGCGCCCATCAGCCTCGAAACGGCGGCGCCTCCCTCCACGAACAGCGGCAACAGCTTGCTCCGGTTGATCCTGTATTGCATCGATACCGGCAGCTCCAGCAGGTAGTAACGGTTGACATAATTCTGCAGATCGCCTACCGTGAACACCAACGGTGCAGGCGCGGCGGCAAGCGCGGTCTGGTTCAGCAGAGAGGCTGCGGGCGACGCTATCACATTCAATTGCTGTCCGATGCTCACGCTTGTGCTATAATAGTGAAGATCCAACCCGGTATGAAAGGTCCATCGGTTCGAAACCTGTTTCTGCAGATAAATGCCGGCATAAAAAGAAGCGCCCGGTCGCACGTCCGAAATATCGGTCTTTGTCGCTGCCCGTGTCAGACCATAAAAGGAGGATGCCGTATAGGATGCGGCATTCCCCGCCTGGCCGCCATCCAGACGATTGAGACGATCGAATCCGCCTCCCGCGACAAACCCCGCCTCCCAGGGTCGTCTCACCTGCGATAGGGTATTCAAAGAGACCATGTTCTTATTCGTTTTCAACGAAGCACCCTGAACCCGGACACCATACCGCTGTTCTTCCAGACCCGGTGTATAAAGATATGCCCCGATGCGGGAATTGCCGGTCACCGATGTCTTCGCCTCATCTGACGATGTCTTCGCCTCATCTGCAAACCTCTCTTCCGCCGTCTGCTTCGAAACTATGGTCGCATGTATCACAGAGTCATCGCTGGTAGTCGTTCTGGTATATTTCTTTTTCGAAGCTGCTGACGCTGCCGCCGGCGTCTTCGATACTTCCACCTGTTTGTTCCTTGTTTCGGGCGGTCCCGACGGATCGGAAGCGGACGCTTTAGCCCCTCCGGCTGTCCAGGCCCGAGCAGTCGCCGGCGCCACAGATCTCCTCCCGGCCTTCTCCCCGAAATAATATCCCGTGACGACACCGCCAACGAGCATGGTGGCTATGAACAGCCGCCAGAAGAACGGCGCGCCACGCCGGCGACGCTCCGCTGAAACGGTCTTTTCGATATTTACCCATACCGACTCCGAAGGGCGGATCTCCAGCTCCTCCATCTTGTGCTGAACTGCCTTCTCAAATCTAGGGTCGTACATAGGTCGTTTCATTTTTATTCGCAGCTTCAAATCTATTTATCCAGCTGATGAGCAGGGACCTTGCCCGCGCATACTGGCTACGGGACGTCCCTTCCTTGATGCCCAATATCTTTCCTATCTCCACATGACTGTAACCTTCGACGGCATGCAGGTTGAAAATGGTCTGGTATCCCGCCGGCAATTGCCTGATCAGCTCTGCCAGCTCCTTGGTGCTCAAAGAAACCTCGGGGTCATCGTCGCTGACGGGATGAAGGACGCCGTCCGTATAGAGCAGGTCGGTCTGATACCGGCTGTTCTTCTTGAGATAATTGATTGCCGTATTGACCATGATCCGGCGGATCCACCCCCCCAGCTCCCCGGCAAAATTGAACTGGTGCAAATTCTTGTAAACCATAATAAACCCTTCCTGCAGCACATCTTCCGCATCGACCAGGGATTTGGTATAGCGATAGCACACCCCCAGCATGGCGCCAGCGAATTGCTCATAGAGCTGCCGCTGAGCGGTCCCATCCCCCCTGAGACAATCCCTGACCAACTGGTGATGATCCATTTTCCTTTATTGAATTGGTTGACAATTATAATCGCCCGTTCGTTGCATCATCCCCTACCTTTACACTATGATACCCTCACTCGCCGAACGCGATGGACAAAATATCTGGCATCCCTACACCCAGCACAAAGGCTGGCTTCCCCCCATCCCCATCCTTAAAGGTAAGAATACCTGGTTATTCGATGACCAGGGTAAAGGCTATATCGATGCGATCAGCAGCTGGTGGGTCAATATCCATGGTCATGCCCATCCCCATATAGCCGAATACATCTATCAACAGGCCCTGCGTCTCGAGCACGTCATTTTCACCGGATTTACCCACGAGCCCGCCGTGACGCTGGCCGAACGGGTGCTTCCATTGCTGCCCGGGGATTTTAGCCGGGTCTTTTATTCCGACAATGGCTCCACGGCGGTAGAGGTCGCCATAAAGATGGCCATACAATACTGGAGTAATCAGGGTCTTAGCCGCCGCAAGATCCTTGCCTTCCACCACTCCTACCACGGCGATACGTTCGGTGCGATGAGCGTCAGCGAACGCAGCCTATTTACGGACGCGTTCCGGGATTACCTGTTCGACGTAGTCTTCATCGAAACTCCGACGCCGCAAAACCTGGACCGTCTGCTTTCCTTCATCCGCCGGGAAGGCAATAGCATCGCCGGCTTCATTTATGAACCCTTATTGCAAGGGGCGGGCGGGATGCGGGTCTACGACGCCGGCTCACTCGACGTCCTATTACAGGCCACTTCCCATGAAGGCATCCTGTCGATTGCCGATGAGGTGCTCACAGGTTTCGGCCGGACAGGCAGACTCTTTGCAGGCGAATATCTCCGCAACCGGGCCGACATCATTTGTCTCAGCAAAGGGCTCACGGGCGGGACGATGGCCCTGGGCGTCACCGCCACGACGGAAGCCATCTTCGAAGCCTTCCTCAGCGACGACAAACGAAAGACACTTTTCCACGGCCATTCCTTCACCGCCAACCCGCTGGCCTGCGCAGCGTCACTGGCCAGCCTCGACCTGTTGCTGCAAGAAGACTGTCTGAGCTGCATCCGCCGGATTGGCGACCGGCATACCGGATTCCTGGAAACGCTGGGCGAATTCTCCAATGTCCGCAATCCCCGGACCCTCGGCACTATCCTGGCCTTCGAGCTCGACGCGGGGGAGGACAGCTATATCAATGCCATCGGACCAGCCATCACCAATGCGGCGCTGGAGGCCGGCATCTATCTCCGGCCGCTGGGCAATACCGTCTATTTCATGCCGCCCTACTGTATTACCGAAAATGAAATGGACCAGGTGTATGATTTCCTGGTCCAATGTTTAGTTAGATATTCCGTTGCGAAACCGGCGGAGCCGGCTCGCCCACCGGGCAATCATTAGCGCCGCCCGTTACATCTTGATGGGAACCTCGATCTTTACTTTGTCCCATTCGAGGCTAATTTCATGAGCGCCCGCCTTCATCGTCAACTGCTCTACCGGCGTCGATAGGTTGTGCACCGGCACTTCCACTTTCAGGACGTCCTGATCGGCATGTTGGTCATGCTGCGTGCCCCACATGGTCGTATTGGAGTTGAGTATCACCGTCCACTTGTCTTTTTCGGGCACGGCGAAGAAGGAATATTTCCCGGCCTTGACCGGCTTGCCTGCGAAGGTCACGTCCTTGTCGAAGGTGACGATCGTCGGCTCATCGGCTCCGCAACGATAGGTCTTGCCATACGGCGCGACCGTACCTCCGAAGATGTCCCTTCCCTTCTTGTAAGGGCGGCCATACGTGATCGTGATGTCTTTCGCGTGGATCGTGTCATGCGGACTGTGCGGGTGATTCGGCTGGGCGTAACCGGCAGTTCCGAACAGCGCGATGGCAAAAAAGGTTAGAATAGCGTGTGTTACTCGCATATTGGTGGTTTTTATGTGACGAAAATCAGGTGCGGGAGACTAAAGTTAACGGGAATTTTCCACATATCGCCGAAGACTATCCAAAGATTGCTCCATGACGGGTCCCAGCTTCCGGTCATAAACGAAGACACCCAGCTTTTCCCACGGATACCAGCGAAAATGCAGATCGAACCACCACTCTACGGTAATGCTGTCGCGGTTCAACATACCCACCGATATCCCGCCCGAATGCCTTTTGCCGCCCTTCAGATCCCAATCGAGGGTGATCCCGTCGCTGTCGGCCGCGGTCTCGCTAATGGTCATCTGGTCCGACGACAACCTCGCCCCTATGCCCGAGGAAGGATCGGATATGCTCATATGGGTCAACCCGGGACCACGGACAAATCGGTTCCACTCCGGCCAGGTCTTCAGATCGCCGACCGCCGCAAGCACTTTTCCACGGGGACTCGCAATGTTGACGACTCGTTGAACCCGGAGATCCGATGGGAACAGCAGCGACAACGCCGTCAACACCACGAAAACGCTGATCAGGCTAATGATTAGGAATTTCACATATTGCATACTCGAGACCTCGTTTTACTCCCATTTAAAGACCCGCACGGCGACGGCATAGGTCAATATCCCCCAGATAGCAAGGATGCCCAGCTGTTTCCAGCAATCCGTCAGATGCGCCCCTTCGAAGGCTACGTTGCGCAGGGCATCATTGAGTTGTTTCAACGGAAGGATCTCGCAGATGCGTTGCAGCCATTTGGGAAATACGTCGGTAGAAAAGAAAGTGCCACCGAGCAGGAATTGCGGAAGCGTGAACACATTCGCAAAAGGCGGTATCGTGCTCTCGCTGCGCGCCACGCTGCTGATGATGAATCCAAAACCCATGAAGACGATGAGACCTATCAGGCTCAGCACCAATAGCTCGAAAAAGGTCAGCCAGCCATGCACAAGCGTGAAATGGAAACCGATCTTCCCGATGCCGATGATCACCACGGCGGTGATCAGCTGAAACACCACCCGCGCCAGTCCTTCACCCAATACAATGTATCTTTTGCCTATCGGGGTCGCATAATACCGCTTCAACACCAGTTGCGACCGGAGACTGAAAAATAAGAAGGCCACTCCGAAAACCGCGGCACTCAGCAGCGAGAAACCCAGCATGCCCGGCAGGATGAAATCGATCATCGAATACTCCCTTCCGGGGATCATCGGCAGTTCATCGACAATGATCGGTCTGTATTCCTTCGGCATGTTCCCCTCGACGGCACGCTCGAACCCCTGTGCCAGCGCGAGCCTCAGGATCGGGTATTTATCCCCGCTGGCTGATGAGGTCTGCGTATGCACCGTGTACTGCATGAACCCCGCCGGCGACTTCGCCGAGTCGAAGGATATCACCGCGGCGATCCTACCTCGTTCCAGATCCTTTCGGATGGTGACGCTATCCCGGTCATCGGACAATTTGACCATCTTGCTGTTCAGCAATCCGCGAACGATGGCCGTAGCCGAATCGCGGGGGTTGGCCAACGCCACCGACACCGAAGGTCCGCCGCCGCCGATAAAACCGAATACCAATATAAAGACCAGGGGAAATCCGAAGCTGAATGCTACGGCGGATGGATTCCTCAATATTGCTTTAAAACTGCCTTTAGCGATGGCCAGCATGCCGCGCAGCTGGCTATAGTTGGTTGCCATTCCGGATTGTGATTCTATTCAATATTATTCAATCGTCAGATCGAAGGGGAGTTTCGTCTCCGAAACGCCGATCATGCTCTTTAGTTTCTTCAGGGTCATCCAGCTGCGATAATTTTCTTCGCCGATCTCCTCCCGGACCGCTGTCTTCATGCTGGTACTGTGTTTATACGTCCCCAGCAGACGGTCGAGAAAGCTCCTGGGTTCCGGATATTCCACAAGATGATAATCGCTGGTACCCGCCATCCGCGCAGCGCAATCCACCGCATCCTGCAGAGTACCGATCCGGTCGACGAGCCCCAACTCGGAGCCGGCAGTGCCGGACCAAACCCTTCCCTGCGCGATGCTATCTACGTAGCCAAGTCCCATCTTCCTGCCATCGGCCACCCTGCCCTTGAAGGTGGAATAGATGGTGTCTACCATATTTTGTACGAGCGCCCGCTCGGAGGGCGTCAGCGGCCGCGTCGTGGAAAGCAAATCCGCTTCCGGTGCCGTTTTCACTCCGTCGAAGGTGATGCCCAGCTTGTTGTTAAAAAAGGATTTCAGGTTGGGGATGATGGTGAACACGCCGATGGAGCCCGTTATGGTCCCGGGCAGCGCGAAGATGCTGTCCGCATTGCAGGAAAGATAATAGGCGCCCGATGCGGCCACATCGCCGAAACTCACGATTACGGGCTTGTCTTTTTTGGCCAACTCAACCTCGCGCCAGATATTCTCGCTCGCCAGCGAGCTTCCCCCACCGGAGTTGACACGGATAACGATGGCCTTTATATCCTTATCGAAACGGGCCTTGCGGATCAGCCAGCGATACGTGTCGGAACCGATCTCGTCACGCTCTCCTTTTCCATCGACGACGTCTCCTTCCGCATAGATCAAGGCGATCCTGTCCTTCCCCACTTTCCTGAAATCGACGGACTTCGCATATTTGCCCAACGGAACGAAATTGATCCAGCCATGCGCGACGACACCCAGCTTGGACCGCAATTCATCCTTGACCTCATCGTCATATTTTAATCCGTCTACCAGCCGGTATTGCAACGCGTCCGCCGCACGGACGATCAGATGCTCATTGGCGCATTTGCGAAGGACGGCCGTATCCAATCCCCTGCTCTCCGCCGTGGTCCGGAGAAGACGGTTATAAAAATCACCCAGCAGCTGCGTCAGCTGAATACGATTGGCGTCCGACATATGGTCTTCGCGCAACGGCTCCGTCGCACTCTTGAACCTGCCGGCATAAAAGATCTGCGGATCGATCTCCAGTTTCTTCAATGCGCCCTTCAGATAAAGCATCTCGGCGGAAAACCCCTTCCATTCCAGGTCTCCCTTGGGATTGCAGTAGATGCGGTCGGCCATGCTGGCCACATAATAGGCCTTTTGCGAGATGCCTTCCCCATATGCATAGACGAACTTCCCGCTCTTGCGGAAGCCGACCAATGCCTTCCTGATCTCTTCATTCGTGGCAAAGCCATTGGGGTCGCCATTGCATTTGAGGTAGATGCCTTTGATCGCGGAATCGCCGGCGGCGTGTTTCAACAGCCTCACGACATCATAGACGCCTGGAACATCGTATTGATCATCGGACCCGAGATCCGACAGCGGATTATCCTGTACCTGTTCCTTGTAGGACTGATCCAGATCTACGACCAGTACACCCTTTCCGCCGACATCGGGCCTGCCCGGCGAAAGCAGGCCGCCGACGACACCCATCAGGATGAATACGGCGAGTACGGTAAACACCGCCAGAGCCAGCAAAGCGGCGAAAAATGTTTTGAAGAATCCTCGCATGTGCAATAATTAATTATCTGAGCGTGCCAAAATTAAAGATATTTGGGCCCCCGAAAGTAAGGAATCTATGAACATCTCCTATTTATTGATAGGTGGCAACGAAGGAGACCGGGAAAACCGGCTGGCAGAAGCAAGACGACAGATCATGGAAATGGCAGGTCCGATCCGGAAGACTTCTTCTCTATATGAGACAGCGCCCTGGGGCAATCTGCACCAACCCTGGTTCCTCAACCAGGCCCTTCAGGTGGAAACAACATTCGACGCAGCGACATTGATGACCTCGCTCCTCGGCATTGAAGAGAAAATGGGACGCAAACGTCTCGAAAAATATGGCTCACGCGCCATCGATATAGATATTCTTTTTTTTAACGATGCGATAGTGGCTGAACCCGGTCTGATCATCCCTCATCCGGAGATCGCCAACCGGCGTTTTGTCCTGGAGCCGATGGACGAGATCGCTCCCGACTATATCCATCCCGTCCTCGGAGTGTCGGTACAGCAGTTGCTGCAGACCTGCACCGACCCTCTGGAAGTAAAACGCTTAGATGCAAAACGCGGCGCATGAAGTATCACTTTATTACCATTGAAGGAAATATCGGCGCGGGAAAAACGACACTCGCGCACCTGCTGGCACGACATTACAACGCCCGGCTGATCCTCGAACAGTTTGCCGATAATCCCTTCCTTCCCAAATTCTATGAGAACCCGGGCCAATATGCCTTCCCGCTCGAGCTGTTCTTCATGGCCGAACGCTACAAACAGCTGAAAGAACTTGTCCACGCGGGCGACCTCTTCCAGTCTCTGACCATCTCGGATTATCTGTTCACCAAATGCCTCCTCTTCGCCCGTGTCACACTGGCGGAACAGGAATTCCGGCTGTACCAGAAATTCTTCGAGATCCTCGAATCACAGATCATACAGCCGGAGCTGGTCATCTATCTCCATGCGCCTGTCTCCAAACTCCAGGCCAATATCCGCAAACGCAACCGGCCCTACGAACAGTCCATTCCCGACGACTACCTGCTCCGAATCCAGGAGACCTATACGCAGTACATCCGCCAGCACAATACCCCTACCCTTTTCGTCGACGTCAGCAACGCCGATTTCCTGGGTAACGAACGGCATATCCGGGTGATCCTGGATGCCCTCGAAGGCCATCGGGGCGAAGGACAGCAATATTTAACCTTACCTTAGTGCAGATGACAGACCAACGCAAACTGACTGCACTGGAAATCTTAAAGATCCCCGAATACCGGAATTTCATCCTTGCCCGCTTCTTTTACGTGATGGCCCTTCGGATGGTGACCACCATCGTCGGCTGGCGTATCTATGAGATCACCCGAAACCCGTTCGCTATCGGGCTCATCGGTCTTTCCGAATTCCTCCCCGCCTTTTGCCTGGCGCTGTATGCAGGCCATGTCATCGACAAAAGCGATAAACGCGCCCTGCTGCTCAAAACGACGACCACCTACCTGCTATGCGTGATCGGCCTTCTGGCACTGTCCTTCGGACCGCTGACCCGCTCGCTGCAAAGTCATTGGATCCAATGGCTGACCTATACCATCATTTTCTGCACAGGGGTCATCCGCGCTTTCGCCGGCCCCGCCCTGTCTGCCATCATCGCCCAGATCGTTCCCAAAGAAAAATTGCCGGCAGCCGTCACCCTCAACACGACCGCCTTCCTCTTCGCTTCCGTGACGGGTCATGCCACGGCCGGGTTCCTCATTGCGCATTCCAGTTACCTTTTCTGTTTCAGCGTGGTCGGCGTCTATGTCCTCATAGCGTGGGCCTTTCTTTTTTCCGTAGGTCCCAAGCCGATCATGGCCGGTGGCGATCGGCGCACCTGGGAAAGCATCAAAGAAGGATTGCGTTTCGTCTTCCATACAAAGGAAGTGCTGGGCGCGCTGGCCCTCGATCTTTTCGCCGTCCTTTTCGGCGGCGCGGTCGCCATGATCCCCGTATATGCGCGCGATATCCTGAAGGTGGGTCCCATCGGTTTCGGCTGGCTCAACGCTGCTTCGGATATCGGTTCCATCGTCATGATGATCGCTCTCACACTGCGGCCGTTACACCGCCGCCAGGGTTATGTCCTCCTGTACGCCGTCGCCGGCTTCGGCCTTTGTATCATAGTATTCGGAGTCTCCCATATTTTCCTGGTTTCATACGTGGCCCTGATCTGCAGCGGCATGCTCGACGGCATCAGCGTCATCATCCGCGGGACCATCGTCCAGGTAAAGACCCCCGACCCCATGCGCGGTCGCGTCTCGGCGGTCAATTCGATGTTCATCAATTCCAGCAACGAGCTCGGCCAGTTCGAAAGCGGGGTCGGCGCACGTCTGATGGGCGTGATACCTTCCGTCGTCTTCGGCGGATGCATGACCCTGGCCGTGGTCGTCGTCACCTGGTTCAAGGCCCCAAGCCTGCGGAAAATGGAATATTAATATATTTGCAAAAACCACTTGCCATGCACCGCCGCATTTTCCTCCAACAATCTTCGCTCGCGCTCGGAGCACTCTCTCTGCCCGGAAAAGCATTGTTCCACCAGGACCCATGGAAAATGCGCATATTGCGAAACAACGTCGGCATCTTCTATGAGAAAGGCGGCACCATCGCATATTACCTTTCCCCCGAAGGCATCGTCGTGGTAGACGCCGAATTCCCCGAACAGGCCGGCCATCTTATCGCAGAGCTGAAAAAGCAATCCGACAAACCCTTCGCGATGCTGATCAACACGCACCACCACGGCGATCACACCGGCGGGAACATCGCCTTCAAAGGCATCGTCGCTCACGTTGCCGCGCATACGAACTCGCTATCCAACCAGCAACGGGTCGCCACGACACAACATACGGAGGACAAACAACTCTATCCCGACATCACCTACGGTGACGATTGGGAATACAAGATCGGAGACGAAAAGATAAAGACCACTTATTTCGGCGCCGCCCATACCGACGGCGACAGCATCATTCACTTCACCAAGGCAAACATCGCACACATGGGTGACCTGATGTTCAACCGACGCTGGCCCTTCATCGATCGCAGCGCCGGCGCGTCGATCGCCAGTTGGATCGCGGTACTCGACAGATCGCTGAAAAAGTACGACAACGACACGCTCTTCATATTCGGCCACGCCTTCGACCCCGACAAAGTCACCGGCAATAAGGACGACCTCCGCGCCATGAAGGACATGCTCTCCCGGCTGCAGGACTTCGCCGCCGGCTGGGTCAAAGCCGGCAAGACCAAAGACGATCTGCTAAAGGAAAAAGCCATCCCGGGCGTCACCGAATGGCAGGGCGACGGTATCCAAAGACCCCTGCAGGCAGCCTACGAAGAAGCAACGGCGGCGCCGCGAAGCTAAGGCACCGCCTTCATCAGTCGCTCGAGCACCACATAAACGATTGGACAAAATGTAGAATTCTTCAAGGTCAGCGCCGGCCGCTTCACCAGCACATCCTCATCCGTATAAGGAAACCGCTCGCAATCCGAAGGCCGGACCTCATAGATGCTGCAAAGATTGTCAGCGCCCAGGAAAGGACAGGGCGTCGTCTTCGCTACGTAATCCCCGTCCTCATCGAGCCTGAGATATTGTT
>Ga0134126_10003093_pt1 | contig 20783 bp, 23 predicted proteins | sample KB31752_FD_96881 | JGI IMG/M metagenome (GOLD analysis project Ga0134126, IMG submission 96881) | Terrestrial soil microbial communities with excess Nitrogen fertilizer from Kellogg Biological Station, Michigan, USA - KB3-175-2 | ecosystem: Environmental > Terrestrial > Soil > Unclassified ... | reverse complement strand
CGCCGCTCGTCACCGTCTTCAATTTGAGCCGCGCCAGGTCTTCCTTGGTCTTGTTCGCCTCGACCCAGGCGATGAAATTGAGCCAGATGGTCGGAACGCCAAGCGCCTTGGTGACGCCCTCGGTTTCGATGAGCATGTAGAGGCTTTCCGAATCGAGCTTCGGTCCCGGCAGCACCATCTTGATGCCCGCCATCGCGCCGGAGAACGGCAGGCTCCAGGCGTTGGCGTGGAACAGCGGCACCACCATCAGCACCGAATCGCGGGCGCTCAACGCCAATCCGTCGGCGGCGTTGGCGGCGAAGCCGTGCAGCAGCGTCGAGCGGTGGCTGTAGAGCACGCCCTTCGGATTTCCAGTCGTGCCGGAGGTGTAGCAGAGCGTGCAGGCGGTGTTTTCGTCGAAGCTCGGCCAGACGAAATCCGGCGCCGCGGCGGCCAACAGGTCTTCGTAGCAGATGAGATTTGCAAGCTCGGCCTTCGGCATCTGCTGGCGCTCGCACATCGCGATCCAGCCCTTCACCAGCGGCAGATGCGGGGCGAGCGAGACGACCAACGGCGTGAACACGGGATCGAAGCACACATAGGCGTCTTCGGCGTGGTGCATAATGTACTGGAGTTGCTCGGCGAACAGGCGCGGGTTGACCGTGTGCAGCACGAGCCCGCAACAGGTGACGCCATAGTAGATTTCGAGATGGCGATGGGTGTTCCAGGCCAGCGTGGCGACGCGATCGCCCGGCTGAAGGCCGAGCCCCTTCAGCGCCGCCGCGAGCCGGCGGGCGCGCCCGGCGATCTCGGCGTAGTTGGTGCGAAAGATGATTCCATCGGGGTCGCGCGATACGATCTCGCGATCTCCGTGCAACTGCTCGGCGTAGTTCAGGATTTCAGAAATCAGCAGCGGACGGTTCTGCATCAACCCGAGCATGCCTAACCTCCCTGTCATCGCCGCGCGCCGTTAGCGGGCCTTCGCTCGCGGCAGACTGAACCTTTGGACGGGCTTGCGCAATCTAAGTTCGCGGGAAAACACTGGCTATCGCCAACTCGTCGCGATAGGTTACATGTAACTATCCCGGAGGTGTGATCATGGCGCAGACAAGAGGCGCCAAGTCGATACGCGCGAAGGTGCGGGAACACCGCGCCCGATTGCGCGCCCAGGGCCTGCGGCCGATCCAGATTTGGGCGCCCGATGTGCGCTCGCCGTCCTTTCGGTCCGAGGCGCACCAGCAATCGCTGGCGGTAGCGGCCAGCGCTCATGCGAGCGAGGATCAGGCGTTCATCGACGCGGTGTCCGTCGAAGGCGACGAATGAGGCGGGGCGACATCTGGACCGTCTCCGGCGGCAAGGACTACGCGGGCAAGTCGCGCCCCGTTGTCATAGTGCAGGACGACGCCTTCGATGCGACGGAATCGATCACAATCTGCGCCTTCACAACGGACCCGACCGACGCGCCCCTGTTCCGATTGCCGGTGGAGCCGAACGAGCGCAACGGCTTGCGTTCTTCCTCACGGCTGATGGTGGACAAGATCACCACCGTTCCGAGGGCGAAGATCGGCCAGCGGGTCGGTCGGCTGGACGACGAGGACGTGGTCCGGGTCAATCAGGCGGTCCTGGTGTTTCTCGGAATGGCGGGGTCGGCGCGAAGTCCCCGGAAAGGGGAATAACGACGCCGAGACCAAGTATCGTCTGGACGAAAAGCCCCGCGCGTCGCCTATAATGCGGCGACATGCCGCAGGGAGCGCCGCCGCCATGATCGAGGGCCAGTTCAGCCGCACCGCGCTATCCGCCGCCGGCTATCGCGCCGCGCACCAGATCGCCGATGGGGCCAGCATTTTCGTCGATCCGCTCGCCGGCGCCGTGCTCGGCGACGATCTGCCGGCGTTGATGGAGCACAGCGGCGATCCCGCGCTGAAACCTTTGCGGGCGTTCGTGGCGCTGCGCAGCCGCATCGCCGAGGGCGTCGCCTGCAAGGCCATCGCGGAGGGGGCGCGTCAGGTCGTGGTGCTTGGCGCCGGGCTCGACACGTTCGCCTGCCGCGTCGCGCCGATCGAGGGCCTGGCCGTCTACGAGGTCGATCATCCCGCCACCCAGGCCGAGAAGCGGCGCCGGCTGGCGCACGCCGGCGTCGTCGCGCCGGCGCATCTGCGTTTCGCGCCGTGCGATTTCGAGCGCCAGGGGCTCGCCGAGGCGCTCGCCGCGGCGGGCTTCGAGCGCAGCGCCCGCGCGGCGTTCCTGTGGCTCGGCGTCACGCCCTATTTGACGCCCGAGGCGGTGGCGACGACGCTGCGCTTCGTCGCTGGCGTCGGCGGCGGGGTCGACGTCGTGTTCGACTACGCCAATCCGCCGGCCTCGATCGACTCGGCCGGTCATCGCCTGTTCCACGAGCGCATGGCCGAGCGCGTCGCAGCCCTTGGCGAAACCTTCCGCAGCTATTTCGACACTGCCGATCTCGCCTGCCGACTCGAAGACATGGGTTTCACCGGCGTCGTCGACCTCGGCCCGCGCGAAATTTCGGCGATGCTCACGCCGGGGGCGCCGGCGCCCGCGAGCGGCAATGGCGGCCATATCGCGCACGCCTATGTCAGGCCCGGGCGGACTTAACGCCTGCGGCGAAATAAGGCTGCCATAGGGTTCGTTTATGGCGGCATTAACCAATGCAATTCAGGATTGACGGCGTCCCGGAGCGAAAGGCCGAAGATGTCGATTATCCTCACATTGCTGGAAATGATGGCCTGCGCGACGGCGGCCGGCGTCAGCAGCTACCTCATCCTGGAGAGCCGGGAAGCGCGCCATTTCTCCTCCGCCAAGGCCGAGGAGCTTTATACGCTCATCGAGACGTTCGATCAGGGGCTTATCGGCCATTTCGGCCAAGCCTGTTCGATGATCGCCGAGGGTTGCCCCTATTCGCCGCACGGCGATGCCAACTGGACGAAGCTGACCGGCGATTCCGCCAAGGCGCGCATGCTCGTCAGCTTCTATTTTCCCTCGCTATGGCCGCAGGTGAAGCGCGCCGACGCTTCGGTCTCGGCCGCTGTCGGGGCGCTCAGGGGCTATCAGGCGAGCCGCTGCGACGAGGAGACGATGATCGCACTCGAACAATCGCTGGTCGAGATGCGCGACACCATGGAATCGCTGAAACACGCCGTGGTGATGACGCATCGCGACGGCGCGCGCCCGGCGACGCGCGCCCGCCGCCCGACCGCTGCGCAGGCGCTGCGCATGGCGGCCTGAAGCCCGGGCGAATTGCATCTGGCACGCGCCATGCTACGGTCGCTGGCGAGAGAGCGGGCCGACGCCGGCCGCTGGGAGTTTGAGGTTTGGCTGCAACGACCGTGTCGGGCCCCGGGTACGCCGAGTCGGCGCGCGCGGAGGCGCGCCCGCCATACTCGCGCGTCTACGCCGCGCTGGATTTGGGCACGAACAATTGCCGCCTGCTCGTCGCGCGGCCCGCGCAGGGCGGCTTCCGCGTCATCGATGCGTTCTCGCGCATCGTCAGGCTCGGCGAGGGTCTAACCCAGAGCGGGCGCCTCAACGAGGCGGCGATCGAGCGCACGCTGGAGGCGTTGCGCATCTGCCGCGACAAAATGCGTACCCGTGGGGTGACGCGGGCGCGGCTGGTGGCGACGGAGGCTTGCCGTTCCGCCAGCAATGGCGCGCAGTTTCTCACTCGCGTGCGCGACAACCTCGGCCTGCATCTGGAGATCGTCGACCGCGAGACCGAGGCCAATCTCGCCGCCGCCGGCTGCGGCGAACTGATCGACGACGACGCCGAGGCGACGCTGCTGTTCGACATCGGCGGCGGCTCCTCCGAGATCGTCTGGATGCGGCGCGGCGCCGACGGCGCGCGGCGCGTCGCGGCCTGGGAATCGCTCAGGCTCGGCGTCGTCTCGCTCGCCGAGACCTTCGGCGGCGACGATGTGACGCCCGAAGTTTTCGACGCCATGGTCGCCCATGTCGACGCCGCGTTGCAGCCCTTCGTCGCTCGGGTGGCCGGCGAGCGACGCTGCGCGCGCTTCCATCTGCTCGGCACCTCCGGCACGGTGACGACGCTCGCCGGCGTCCATCTCGACTTGCCACGCTATGACCGGCGCGCCATCGACGGCTTGTGGCTGTCTTGCGTCGAGATCGACGCCGCCGTCAGCCGCTTGCGCGCGATGAGCTACGCCGAGCGCGCCGCCAATGGCTGCATCGGCGTCGAGCGCGCCGATCTCGTGCTCGCCGGCTGCGCCATCCTGGAGGCGATTCGCGGCCGCTTTCCCGCCGAGCGCATCCGCATCGCCGACCGTGGGCTGCGCGAGGGCATTTTGTCGCAGATGATGCGCGCCGACCGGCTGCCGGCCCAGGGTCGCGCATGAGCCCGAGTCCTGGCGGCTCGAGTCCCGGCGGTTCGGGCCGCGAGGGCGGCCGGGCGCTAAAGACGCGGGTGAAGACCGCCCGCAAGCGCAGCCTGTCCTCGACGCTATGGCTGGAGCGCCAGCTCAACGACCCGTTCGTGGCGCGGGCGAAGCTCGAAGGCTACCGCTCGCGCGCCGCCTACAAGCTGATGGAGATCGACGACAAATACCGCCTGTTGAAGCCGGGCGGGCGCATCGTCGACCTCGGCGCGGCGCCGGGCGGCTGGGCGCAGATCGCCGCCGAGCGGGTCAAATCGCGCGAGGGCAGGGGCCGGGTGATCGGCATCGACCTGTTGGAGATCGAGCCCGTCGCCGGGGCAGAGTTCCGGGTGATGGATTTCCATGACGCTGACGCGCCGAAGCTGCTGCGCGAATGGCTCGGCGGCCTTGCCGACGGGGTGATGTCGGACATGGCCGCCAACGCCACCGGCCACCGCAAGACCGACCATTTGCGCATCATCGACCTTGCCGAACTCGCCGCCGATTTCGCTGGCGACGTGCTCGCGCCCGGCGGTTTTTTCCTCGCCAAGGTATTCCAGGGCGGCTCCGAGGGCGATTTGCTCGTCCGCCTCAAGCGCGATTTCGCCGCCGTGCGCCACCTGAAGCCGAAGGCGAGCCGGGCCGACAGCGCCGAGATGTACGTGCTGGCGAGCGGCTTTCGCGGCCGCTCAGCGGATTATGCCGAGGCCGAGCAGACCTGAGAGAATCAGGAAGATCGCAATGATGTAGTTGAGCAGCCTCGGCACGATGAGGATGAGCACGCCGGCGATCAGCGCGACGATGGGCTGAAGATGGGCGACGCCGAGGGTGAAGCCGCTGATGTGCATGGTCTTCCTTGGATCGTGGCGAGCGGACTTCGCTCGGAGGCCCCTAAAGCGCGCATGATGTGGCATTGTTCGGGCAAATCGCCGTGGCGGCAATTTCCGGATGAGTTTTTTTCGAGAAGTTCCGGTAAAATAGGTCCGCCGTCTTTGCGCTTCGCATTTCGGACGGGATTGCAGGGCCTATGAGCGCGATCTATGGCGGCGAACGGGCATGAGGCGGCTCACGCTTTTCCTGCGGCGCTTCGTGGTGTTCGCCATCGGCGCGGTTTGCGTGTGGCTCATCGCCTTCGTCATTTTCGATGCCGCGGACAACCGCCTTCCGCGGGTGTTGGCCGCCGCCGTCACCTATGGGCTCGGCGCCTATGTCGTTTTGCCGCGTGCGGTGCGTATCGGCCTGCGCGTCCTGAAGCAGGGGCGCGTGCCGAGCTACACCCTGACCGGCGACGGCCTGCCGGGCGATCCCATCAATATCGCGCTCATCGGCTCCTACCGCGACCTCGCGGCGGCCTTTGCGAAAGCTGGCTGGACCGAGGCGGAAAAACTCGGCTTCGCGAGTTCGCTCCGAATGGTCCGGTCGTTCCTGCTCAACCGGCCTTATCCCGACGCGCCGTTCTCGACGCTTTTCCTGTTCGATCGCGGGCAGGATGTCGGCTTTCAACTTCCGATCGGCGACAGCCCGCGCAAACGCCATCATGTACGGTTCTGGGGGCTGCCGGCGCAGCGCGTGCGAACGACGCTTCGCCAACCCGAGTTCTGGCTGGGTTCGATCCGCCCCGCCGACGAGGAGCAGGCGCTTTGGGTCGGCGCCGCGACCCGCGACACCGGCTTCTCGCTGACGCGGCTCACCTTCCAGATCACGCACGCCACCGATTCCGACACTAACGAGGAGCGCGACTTCCTGATGGGGGTTCTCGTCGGCGCCGGCGTCGTCGCCAACGTGCGCGCGCACGAACCCGGCGAGCGCGTTTCGATCGGGCGCGTCAACCACTATCGCACCGACGGCTTCGTCTCCGTGGCCGAGCTTACGGGGGCTGGCGCCTACGCGGACGAGGTGGAGCGCCGACTGATCGAGGGTTGATGCGCCGCTCGGAGCGCCAACCCCGCCCGCAAAACTTCGTCTCGGGCGATGTTGGCGCGTCCAGCCGATAGGTTCCCGATTACTTCGTCAGCGGGCATCCGCTGTCGGCGGCGCTTGGGTAAGGCCTTGTCGCCGGGCACCGTGGCCAACAGCTTGTAATAATCCCAATCGCGCTTGCTCTCGGACGGCTTCTTCACTTGGAACAGATAGAGATCCGACACCATGCGGCCATTGGCCTGCACATGGCCGTTCGCGGTGAAAGCGTCATTGACCGGCATCTCCTTCAGCTTCTTCGCCACGGCGTCCGCGTCTTTGGTTCCCGCCGCCTTCACCGCCTTGAGATATTGCAACGTTGCGGAATAGACGCCGGCCTGAACCATGTTCGGCATCCGTCCCGTGCGCTTGTAGAACCGCTCGCCGAAGGCGCGTGTCCTGTCGTTGAGATCCCAATAATAGCTCTCGGTCAGCACCAGTCCCTGCGCCGCCTGGAGGCCGAGGCCATGCACTTCGGCCAAGGTCATCAGCAGCGCCGCCAACCGCTGGCCGCCCGCGACGATGCCGAACTCGGACGCCTGCTTGATTGAATTGACCGTGTCGGCGCCGGCGTTGGCGAGACCGATGATCTTGGCCTTCGAGCTTTGCGCCTGAAGCAGGAAGGACGAGAAGTCGGAGGTGTTGAGCGGCGCCAGCACATGGCCAAGCACCTTGCCCCCCGCGGCTTTGACGACCGTGGTGGTGTCCTTCTCCAGCGCGTGGCCGAAGGCGTAATCGACGGTGAGGAAAAACCAGGTGTCGCCGCCGGTCTTCACCAGCGCGCCGCCGGTCGAGACGGCGAGCGCGTGCGTGTCATAGGCCCAGTGGAAGCCATAGGGCGTGCAGGCGCTGCCGGTGATCGCCGAACTCGCGGCGCCGACGACGATGTCGATTTTCTTCTCCCGCGCGGTGAGTTGCTGCACCGCCAGCGCCACCGACGAAGTCGTCAAGTCGGTAATCATGTCGACGCCTTCCTCGTCGTACCAGCGCCGGGCGATCGTGGTGGCGATATCGGGCTTGTTCTGATGGTCGGCGGAGACGAGCTCGATTTTCTCGCCGAGCACGCTGCCGCCGAAATCCTTGATCGCCATCTTGGCGGCTTCGATCGAGCCCTTGCCGCCGAAATCCGCGTAGACTCCGGATTGATCGTTGAGCACGCCGATCTTTACGCCCTTCGCCCAGGCGTTGACCCCCGTCAGCGCCGCGCAGGCGACCACCGCGACGGATAGCGAACGCACAATTCCGGATTTACCGCCCATGATTTCCTCCCCGCGAGGTTCGCGCGCTTGAGCGCACGACCTCGAACTTTCCGATCGGCCTAACAGTCCTGGCTACGAGACAGTCGAGGGAATCGCCGCTCTAAGGAGCAAAGCCGATCGCCGGCGACTATGCAGCGATCTCGACGCAATTCAAGCCACATGGTCGCTACGCCGATATCCGACCCGCCTGTCGCGCTTCGCAGCGGCGCGTCAAGCTGGAAGCTGACCTCATCGATTCCGCAAGATGCACGTCACCCGCGCCACGTCCGGCGCCGGCTGGTTGGAGGCTTCCGACCAAGACGAAAGGATTTGACCTTGGTGGGCGCACAAGGGCTCGAACCTTGGACCCGCTGATTAAGAGTCAGCTGCTCTACCAACTGAGCTATGCGCCCGTCGCGGAGCGTTCCGCGAAGAGGCCCGCCCCATAGCAAAGGGGCGGGGCCGTGTCCACCCTCCAGGCGCGCTTTAATTGCGCGCCTTGTCGACCAGCTTGTTCTTGCCGATCCATGGCATCATGGCGCGCAGCTTGGCGCCGACCTCCTCGATCGGGTGGGCGTTGACGTGGGCGCGCGTCGCCTTGAACGAAGTCTGGTTGACCTTGTTCTCCAGCATCCAGTCGCGGGTGAATTTGCCGGATTGGATGTCGTTGAGGACGCGCTTCATCTCCGCCTTGGTCGCCGCCGTGATGATGCGCGGGCCGGAGACATATTCGCCATATTCGGCGGTGTTGGAGATCGAATAGTTCATGTTGGCGATGCCGCCCTCATAGATGAGGTCGACGATCAGCTTCACCTCGTGCAAGCACTCGAAATAGGCCATCTCCGGCGCATAGCCGGCTTCCGTCAGCGTCTCGAAGCCGGAGCGGATCAGTTCGACCAGGCCGCCGCACAGTACGACCTGTTCGCCGAACAGGTCGGTCTCGCATTCCTCGCGGAAGCTGGTCTCGATGACGCCGGCGCGGCCGCCGCCAATCGCCGAGGCATAGGAAAGCCCGAGGTCATGGGCGTTGCCGCTGGCGTCCTGATCGATGGCGATCAGGCAGGGCACGCCGCCGCCGCGCTTGTACTCCGAGCGAACCGTATGGCCGGGGCCTTTCGGCGCCACCATCAGCACGTCGAGATCCCCACGCGGCTCGATGAGATTGAAATGCACGTTGAGACCGTGCGCGAACAGCAGCGCCGCGCCGTTCTTCATGTTCGGCGCCAGGTCCTTGTTGTAAATGTCGGCCTGCAACTCGTCCGGCGTCAGCATCATGACGACATCGGCCCATTTGGCGGCCTGCGCCACGCTCATCACCTTGAGGCCCTCGCCCTCGGCCTTCTTGGCCGAGGCCGAGCCCTCGCGCAGCGCCACCGCGACGTCCTTGACGCCGCTGTCGCGCAGGTTGAGGGCGTGCGCGTGGCCCTGGCTGCCGTAGCCGACGACCGCCACCTTCTTGCCCTTGATGAGATTGAGATCGGCGTCGGAATCGTAATAAACGCGCATGATTGGTCCCCGTACTGGCGTTTCCAACCTTTTGGAGGGATGGAGAGGGCGGCCCATCCGCCGCGCCGACTGGGCGCGCGTTTAAGACAAAGGCGGTTGCGGATCAAGCGCGCGCGCCGGGTAGGCAGTCCGCCCGCACACCCCCTGCGAAATGGGGCTGTCGGCAGACCGCATCCGTTCGGTCGGAAATCGACTTAGAACCGACAGGGTTCCGGGAGGGGCAGCAACATATTGATACTGCGTAACATAATCCAATAGTTCTTTATTTGTCCTTGCACCCTTCCGAATTAAGGCTATCCTTTGCGGTCATCAGCTTCGGCAGAGTTTGGCGGCCGGCGCATCAGCATATTCCGTGCGCATATAATTGCCAGCGCCTTGTCGCATTAAGGAAAGCTCAACTTCTGAGAGGTCTTGGCCGCGTCTCTGAATCGATTTTGACGCTGCGCGCCGCACTGATCGCCGCAGAAGTTGAAACCTTTCCCGGCCTCGCTTGGGAGGCTGCCTACTTCTGTTGCTATCTCATGGTCAAACAGGGCGGGGCGCCGCCGAAAGACCTACTCGACCTGATTCCCGACGATTTTGAAACGGTGCTGGACGGCCGCTTCATCGCCAAGAGCAATCTTACCGACGGCAGGCTCTGAGCCTCACCCCCGCGCTCGTCGCCGGCGCCAGCGAGCGCCCCGTAGACCGCCAGGAGCTTATTCCCACAGACGGAGGGAAGCTTGCGAGGCGGTCTCGCTTGAACCCACTGGTCCAGGAACAATTAACGCCCGGAGGTGTTTTCCGAAATATCCAATTGAAGAGAGGGTGCGACTATGAATATGCAAGGGATCACGGGCTCGGCGGCGGCGTTCGCTATTGCGGCGTTGATGTCCGGCGGCGCGGCGCAAGCCGCGATGTCTTCGGCGTTTCATAACGATACTTCGCTCGTGCAGCGGGTAGACTGCGTGGCAGGAGTCCATGTCGGTCCGGTCGGAGGCTGCATTCTGGGCGCCGAACACCACCACCATGACAAGGTGATCGAGCGCCACGCGACGGATGAGGGCTGCCGAACCAAGACCGTCCATCGAAGCGACGACATGGGCAACAGCGAAACTCACACCAAAACCAATTGCGATTAATCCCGCCAAAAGGGCCGCTTCGGCGGCCCTTTTCGCGTGCGGACTCAACCCGTCGACTTCGTCAGCGCCAGCGCGTACAATACGCCGCCTATGCGGCCCTTTGGCGGCCCGTAGACCCACTGGCGCTGCTTGACCCTCGACAGGCTTCGTAGCGGCCCTCGCCGTCGGCGAGAACGCAGACTTTGCTCCGTGGATCTGACGCACGATCGCAGCGCGCAGCCGCGGCATTTCTTTGTCTGCGGACGCTACGGCCTCACGGGGCCTCCAGCTTCTCGTCCTTGGCGGTTCGGTCGCGCGGGCAGAGGGCAGGAGAGACCAGCGCGCCCGGATAAGATCTGCGACCGGAGCCGGCGCCCCGCCCACAAGGATCAGCGACTCCGCGCTCCCGTTGCCGCGATATTCGCCTCGTCAAGGTTCCGATGGTGCGTTATACTGAGACGTTTCTGCGCTATCCATCTGCAATAATGAGACGTTTTTGCGTTAGGCGGCCCCAAGCGGGCGGGAATTCTGAACGAACCATCGCGCGGCTCGCCATTTTGAGGTTTGAAAAAAATGAATGCGCTTGGTTCGAGCGGCTTTCGGCTAATTCTTCTGTCGCCGCACAATCCCGAGAACGTCCGCGCTTGGTCAGGGACTGTCCATTTCGCTTTCCGCGCGCTCAGGAAACTCGATCCCTCCATCGAGGCGGTTAGCGCCGGGCCACTCGACCGCATCGTCGCACTAAGCCAGAAGGTGTCGCGCAAGCTTGGGCTCATCGGGGATTTTCGCCACACCCGCGCGTTCGCTACTCTCGCCAGCCTGATCGCCAGCCTGTCCCTGCGGTTCAAGAACGCCGACGCGATCGTCGCCATAGCGGCCTCGACGCATGTCTATGCGTTGCGCACGCGCCTTCCCGTCGTTTATGTGTCGGACGCCACATTTGCGGCGATCGTCGCCTCCTACCAGGAATTTGCCCAATTCCCGAAATGGCTGCGCGAGGAAGGCGACGCCGTGGAGCGCTCGGCCTTGGCGCGCAGCAGCGCCATCGTATATCCATCCGATTGGGCCAAAGACTCGGCTGTCAAGGACTACGGCGTCTCCCCTGAGAAGATCGCCGTCATGCCGCTGGGCCCCAATTTCGATCGGGAAGCGATCGACCGGTTCAGGACCCGGAAATCGGCGGATTTCGGCTCCGGTGTCCGCCTCCTCTTCGTGGGCATGGAATGGGTGCGCAAAGGCGGTCCAATTGCACTCGAGGTCATGCAAATTCTCGTCTCGCGGGGCATCCGGTGCGAACTCGTCGTTGTGGGAAAAGCGCCTGAGGAGGCGCAAAAGCACGAAGGCGTCCGCTTCATCGGCCCGCTGAATAAGAACGATCATGGGCAGCTCGCGGCGCTATGTGAGATTTATGAGCGGGCGCATTTCCTGGTTCTGCCCACCCGGCAGGAAGCCTTCGGCGTGGTGTTTTCGGAAGCGCAAGCCTTTGGGTGCCCGTCGCTGAGCTACGCCGTGGGAGGCGCGGCCACGGCGGTGAAGGATGGCGTGACCGGATTCGCCTTGCCGCTGGAGGCGTCGGCCAGCGACTTCGCGGACAGAATCTTTTCGCTGGTTCATGATCCAAGAAGATACGAGGAAATGTCTGCAAACTGCCGCGCCCGCTACGAACAGGAAGCAAACTGGGATGTGTGGGCTGCGAAGGTGATGGAGCTTGCGCGCGCGGCGCGGAACGCTCCTGTTTGATCGGAGCGACTAACCGCACGTTGCCGCGTGGTCAGCGGACTTCGGGCCGGCGTCCCTACTGCGCTCAAAGCCAAAACACGCAAGCCGCCGTCCGTCGCAGCGACGACGTGGGCAACGCAGAACCGCGTAGCAGATCCGCTGCGAACAAAGCACAATGGCCGCGCGGGCGGCCATTTTTGCGTGGCGGGGGCTCACCCCGCCGATGTCGTCAGCGCCAGCGCGTGCAACTCGCCGCCCATGCGCCCCTTCAGCGCCCCATAGACCGCCTGGTGCTGCTTGACCTTCGACATCCCCGCGAAAGAGGCGCTCACCACCACAGCCTCGTAATGGTCGCCGTCGTCGGCCAGCGGCCGCACCTCGACGTGGGCGTCGGGCAGGGCTTCGCGGATCATGCGTTCGATTTCGGCGCGCGGCATCGGCATTATTTCATCTCCGGCTCGGCCTCGGCGGCCTCCAATTTCGCGATCACGTCTTTGGCCGGCTCGTGCGAGGAGATCGCTACGCCACCGGTCATGTAAACCGTGCATTTGGCGGGATCGGTGGCGCCGATGGCAATCACCGCGTCGGGACGCACGTAGTTGAAGCCCGCCAGGGCTTTGATCGGCACCAGTTTCAAATTTCGGCTCCCATCAGCGTCGGAAGGAAGCCTTCGCGCGCCTCAGCCAATTGCGCCAGCGGAATCGGCGCCTCGCCGGCGAATATCAACGCCGCGCCGCCGGTGACGCCGATGCGCGTCGCCGCAACCCGCGCCGCCAGCGCGTCGGCGACGATGCCCGACGCCTGCTGCGGGCTCGCCGTCATCACATAACGCGCCTGATCCTCGCCGAACGCCCAGGCTAGGCCTTGGGCGGCGACGTGCGCGCCGATCCCGCAGCCAATCGTCATCTCCGCCAACGCCACCGCGAGCCCGCCATCGGAGACGTCATGCACGGCGCTGACGCGGCTGGCGGCGATCAGCGACGCCACGAACTCGCCGTTGCGGCGCTCGACCGCGAGATCGACCGGCGGCGGTGCGCCATACTCGCGGCCGCAGCAAACTGAGGCGTAAGCGGAGCAGCCGAGCCAGCCGGGGGCGCCGCCGATCAGCAGAATGTCCTCGCCCGCCGCCTTGAACGCGATCGAGGCCGTGCGCGTCACGTCCGCCACCAGCCCGACGCCACCGATCGCCGGCGTCGGCAGGATACCGCGCCCCATCGTCTCGTTGTAGAGCGAGACATTGCCGGAGACGACCGGGAAATCCAAAGCCCGCGCCGCCTCGCCAATGCCGCGGATGCAACCGACGAGTTGACCCATCGCTTCCGGCTTCTCGGGATTGCCGAAATTGAGATTGTCGGTCAACGCCAAGGGCTTCGCGCCGACGGCGATGAGATTGCGCCAAGCCTCCGCGACCGCCTGTTTGCCGCCCTCGAACGGGTCGGCCTCGCAATAAAGCTCGTTGACGTCGGTGGTCAGCGCCAGGCCCTTCGGCCCGTCGCCGAGGCGGATCACCGCGGCGTCGCCGCCGGGCCCCTGCACGGTGTTGCCGAGGATCAGCGAATCGTATTGCTCATAGACCCAGCGCTTGGAGCACAGGTTCGGCGAGCCCAGCAGCCGCAGCAGCGCCTCGCGGATCGAGTTCCCCGGCGCCAGTTCCTCAGCCGCGAGCACCGGCGGCTTCGGCGTCGCGATCCACGGCCGGTCGTAGATCGGCGCCTCGTCGCCAAGCTCTTTGATCGGCAGGTCCGCCTTCACTTCGCCGTGGCGCTTGACGACGAAGCGCTTGCTGTCGGTCAACCGGCCGATGACGGCGAATTGGAGCCCCCATTTGCGGAAGATCGCCTCGGCTTCGGGCTGCTTTTCCGGATGCAGCACCATCAGCATGCGTTCCTGGCTCTCCGACAGCATCATCTCATAAGCGGTCATGCCGGTCTCGCGGCAGGGCAGATCGTCGAGGTCGAGTTCGACGCCGAGATCGCCCTTGGCCCCCATCTCCACCGCCGAGGAGGTGAGCCCCGCCGCGCCCATGTCCTGGATCGCCACCACCGCGCCGGAGGCCATCAGTTCCAAACACGCTTCGAGCAGCAGCTTCTCGGCGAAGGGATCGCCGACCTGCACGGTCGGCCGCTTCTCCTCGGCGTCCGCCTCGAAGGCGGCCGAGGCCATCGTCGCGCCGTGAATGCCGTCGCGCCCGGTCTTGGAGCCGAGGTAGACGATCGGATTGCCGACGCCCGACGCCTTGGCGTAGAAAATCGCGTCGGCGCGGGCGACGCCGACCGCCATCGCATTGACGAGAATGTTACCGTCGTAGCGCGAATGGAAGGCGACGGAGCCGCCGACCGTTGGCACGCCGAAGGCGTTGCCATAATGGCCGACGCCCGCCACCACCCCCGAGACCAGGTGCGGCGTCTTCGCATGATCCGGCGCGCCGAAACGCAGCAGGTTGAGGCACGCCACCGGCCGCGCCCCCATGGTGAAGACATCGCGCAGGATGCCGCCAACTCCGGTCGCCGCGCCCTGATAGGGCTCGATGAACGAGGGATGATTGTGGCTCTCCATCTTGAACACGCAAGCCTCGCCGTCGCCGATGTCGATGACGCCGGCGTTCTCGCCCGGGCCTTGGATGACCCAGGGCGCCGTGGTCGGCAGGCCGCGCAGATGCCGGCGCGAGGATTTATAGGAGCAATGCTCGTTCCACATCGCCGAGACGATGCCGAGTTCGGTGAAAGAGGGCGTGCGGCCGATCAGGGCGAGAAAGCGCTGGTACTCGTCCGGCTTGAGGCCGTGCGCGATGGCCAGCGCTTCATCGACGACGGGGTCTGGCAGCGGCGCGTCTCCTTATCGCGTTTCGCCCGTCCCATAAGGCAAGCGGGGCGGCGCGGGCAAGCGCGACATCAAAGTCACACTGGGGAAGCAAATACGCCACCGCCGCCCATCAAGGCGCAATTAAGGTGGCCCGGTGTACAAAGAGCGGGTAAATCGACCGAAACGGTGGTCGCCTTTGGAATCGAACTGTGGTGGGGCGAAAGCTATGAATTTTCGATGGAAGTCGATTTTAGCGGCGGTGACGGCGGTAGCGGCGGCGTTTGCGCTGTCGGGGTGTGCGCCGCAAGGGCAGATCGTCGGCATGCACGCGGCGATGACCGGCGATTCCGAGCTTTCAGCCCGCGACAAGAAAATGATGGCGCTGGCCGAGCCGGACGAGTGGACGATCCCGATCATCCGCCACAAAGTCTCCGATCCCACCGGCGAGCCTGCCGGGACCATCGTCATCTACAACAGCCAAAAGCGGCTCTATCTGGTGCTGCCGCACCACGAGGCGATTGAATATCCGGTCGCCGTCGGCGCCGAGGCCTATGGCTGGACCGGCCACGCCAGAGTCGGCCACATGATGGAATGGCCGACCTGGATGCCGACGGCCTCCATCATGTCGCGTTGGCCCGAGTTCAAGGCCTATATCAAACACGGGCCGCTCGAAGGCCGTTGGGACAATCCGCTCGGCGCGCGCGCCCTCTATCTCTACCAGGGCAACAAAGATACGCTGTATCGCATTCATGGCACCAACGAGCCGTCGGAGATCGGCCAGGCGGTGTCATCCGGGTGCATTCGCATGCGTGACCTCGACGTGATCGATCTCTACAAGCGTGTGCATATTGGCACGCCGGTCATTGTGCGAAGCTGATTGAGGGGGCTGACTGGGGCAGGAAGGCCGGCCGCGAACCTCGCGGCCGGCCTTTTTTATGGATCGCGGCCTGATTTCGGCGGCAAGGCTATTCCGCTGGCGCGAAATTCCCTTGCCTCACCAAAGAATTTCTCGCCAGGGTTTACGAGACCTTCGCTGCGAGACCTTCGCTGCGAAGCCCGATCAGGCCGACAGGTCCAGCAGCTCGAAATTGAGATAGCGGGCGCCGCGACGGATCGCCTCGTAGGATTCCGGATCGAGGTCTTTCACTTCGACATCGAGTTCGAATGCGACGGCGGCGAGGCCGATCTCATGATAGAGCCGCGATAGCAGGCGGCTGCGCCCCGCGGGTTTCTCGATGACGTCGGGTATTGCGGATACATCGTGACGCATGACGGCTTCTACTGCACATGAACGACTGGGCCCGCCGAGGAGCCGTTGGGGAAACTTGAATGAGTTCAGTTAAGGGCAGTTTAAGCCTGAGGGTTAATGCGGGTGAAGAAACGCCGCCCGCGCGGTTGAAGGGCGTGCTTTTCGACAAGGACGGCACGTTGATTGACTTCCAACTAACCTGGGGGCCGGCGATCCACGCCGTCATACATGCGCTCGCCAACGGCGATGCGGACAAACTGCGCGCCCAGGCCGAATGTCTGCATTTCGATATCGCGGCGCGCCGCTTCCGCCCGACTTCGCCGATCATCGGCGGCGCCACCTCGCATTACGGCATAGACTGGGCGCGGGCGCTCGGTCGCGACGACTTCGCGGTGCTGCGCGCCGAGATCGACGCCCTCGCCGCCGCCCAATGCCTGCATACGCTGACGCCGGTCGGCGATCCCGCCGACGTGCTCGCCGCGCTGCGGGCGATGGGCCTGAAGACAGGCCTGGCGACCAACGACGCCGAGGCGAGCGCGCGCCGCCATCTCGCCCAACTTGATCTGACGCGGGCGATGGATTTCGTCGCCGGTTACGATTCCGGTCACGGCGCCAAGCCCGCGCCTGGCATGGTCGAGGCCTTCGCGCGCGAGATCGGCGCTGAGGCGCGGCAGGTGGCGCTGGTTGGCGATACCCTGCACGATCTCGAATGCGCGCGCGCGGCGGGGGCGATCGCGGTGGCCGTGCTTTCCGGCGTCGCGACGCGCGACGATCTCGCGCCGCACGCCGATTTCGTGATCGCCGACATCGGGGAATTGCCGGCGCTGGTCGCCGGGTGGGTGTGACGCCTCGCGCCTTCGCTTGACCTTCATTTAACGTATATGTTAAATGACAAACATGGACTCGCTCACCCAGACTTTCGGCGCCCTCGCCGACCCGACGCGGCGCGCCATTCTCGCCCGCCTCGCCACCGGCGAGGCAAATGTCGGCGAGCTTGCGGCGCCGTTCAAGATGTCCTGGCCGGCGGTGTCGCGGCATCTCAAAGTGCTCGAACAGGCCGGTCTCATCGAGCGCAAGGCGAAGGCGCGCTTCCGCGTCTGCGCGCTGAGGGGCGAGCGGCTCGGCGAGGCCGGCGCCTGGATCGCCGAGGTCAAAGACTTTTGGGAGACCGGCTTCGATCGGCTCGACGCCCTTCTGCAAGCCGAGACGCGGACGAAGGAGGATAAGCCATGAGCGTTGAACCGCTGGTGCTCAACCGTCACTTCAAGGCGCCGCCGGAGCGGCTGTTCGCCGCCTTCACCGAGAGGGCGTTGATGCAGGGCTGGTACGGGCCGGCGGGCATGACCGTTCCGCATTGCGAGGTCGATGCGCGGGTCGGCGGCGCCTATCGCATCGAGATGCATGGCGCCGAGGGCAACGTCTCCATCGTCACCGGCGTCTTCCGCGAGATCGAACCGCCGCGCCGCCTCGTCTTCACCTGGGGCTGGCTCAACGGGGCAGGGCGCAACCCCGAGACCGTCGTCTGCCTCACCTTCACTCCGCGCGCCGGCGGCACGGATCTCGAACTGGTGCAGACCGGCTTCGCCAAGGAGGAGTTCCGCCTTGGCCACAACGAGGGTTGGGTTTCAGCGCTCGACGGCCTCGACCCGGCGCTCGCCGGAGCGCCGAAACCGACGCGCGCCGGCCCGATGCTGCTTGGCCATCCGCAGTCGAGCTACACGCGCGCCGCACGCATCGCCTTCGAGGAAAAGGGCGTCGCCTACGAATTCCAGCCCAGCGCGCCGCACTCGCCGGAACTGCTCGACATCCACCCCTGGGGCCGGGCGCCGGGGTTAAGGCTCGGCGCGCGAAAGCTCTACGAGACCAGCGCCATTCTGCGTTATGTCGAGGAGGCTTATCCGGGCCCGGCGCTGATGCCCGCCGATCCGTTCGAGCGCGCCCGCGTCGAGCAATGGATCAGTGCCTTCAACGCCTATCTCGACCGCGCCTTCGTGCGCGACTATGTGCTGGTCTATATCCTCTCCGGCGGCAAACCGGATCGCGCCGGCATCGAATCGGCGCTGCCGACGCTGCGCCAGGGCCTGGCGATCCTCGAACAGGGCTATGAGGGCCGCCAATATCTCGTCGGCGAAGCGCCGAGTCTCGCCGACATCCTCATCTGTCCCGCCCTCGCCGGCCTCGGTCGATTGCCCGAAAGCGCCGCGATGCTGGCCGATTGCCCAAGCGTGCGTCGGGCGCAAGCCGCAATGGCCGCGCGTCCGAGCTTCGCCGCCACACAGCCGCAGTAGCGCCTGCCCCTACATCACGATCACCCGCGTCCCGACCTTGACGCGGCCGTAGAGGTCGATGACATCGGCGTTCATCATCCGGATGCAGCCGGAGGAGAGGTTCTGGCCGATTGTCCACGGCTCGTTGGTGCCGTGGATGCGGTACATCGACGAGCCGAGATAGAGCGCGCGCGCGCCGAGCGGGTTGCCGATGCCGCCGTCCATGTGGCGCGGCAGATCCGGCCGGCGCAACAGCATTTGCGGCGGCGGCGTCCAGCCCGGCCATTCCGCCTTGCGCGAAATCTGCTTGACGCCCGCCCATTCGAAGCCCGGCCGCCCGACGCCGACGCCATAGCGCAGCGCCTTGCCGCCGCCCTCGACGAGATAGAGGTATTTGTTCGGGGTATCGATGACGATCGTGCCGGGGCGCTCGCTGGTCGAATAATCGACTTCCTGGCGGCGGAACCGCGCCGGCGGCCCCGCCTGCGGCCGTTCGTCGGGCGCCAGCGCCGCATAGGCGGCGCCGGCCGGGGCGTAGCCGCCGGCCATCGAATCGGCGGCCCGGGGCGCATAGGCTTGCGGCGCATAAGCTTGCCGCTCTTGGGTTGGGACGGGGCGCATGTAGCGGCGGACCGGCGCCGAGCGGGCCGAGCCGGTCAGCAGATATTCGATGAAGCCGCCGCCCAGATTGCCCCGGGACCGCGCCGGCGCCGAGGCCTGGGCCGGAGGATGGATGCCTGGGATGACGCGCGGATAGTTCTGCGCCGAGGCGGGACTTTGTGCAAAGACGAGGCTGAGCCCGACAGCCGAAGTTGCGAGAACGCGCCGCATGAAACGCTCCTGACGCTGTTGCCCGCCGGCGCCGCTCCCGCGCCGGCAAGGTGAATGCGAGGATACGCGCCGAGGCGCGGCGTTAAACACGATTCGCGGCACATGGTTGGCGGGCGGTTGAGGGAGACGGTTAAGGCGGCGTGAAGCGCGGCAACAGGCTGGCGGATTGGAGCAATTTCCATCTCGCCGAGGTTGCCCCGGCGCCGCTGACCGGCCTCGCAGCGGCGCGATCTCGATCGACGTCGCGAATCGCTGATCCCGCTGTCGCCCGTAGCCTACAGGGCGCCGCCGGGGCGCCCGTTGAGCGGGTTCTCCTCGTCCCAGGAATAGCTCAGCGTCTCGAACCGCATCGCTCGCGCGTCGATCATGACCAGTTTGCCGACCAGGCCGGCATCGCCCTCCTCGAAGCCGCCGACGATCTCGCGGATCGCCTCCATCGCCATCATCGCCCCAACCATGCCGGCGAGCGCGCCGACCACGCCGGCCTCGGCGCAAGTCGGGATCGTCCCCGGCGGCGGCGCCTCGGGGAACAGGCAGCGATAGGTCGGGTTCGGCCGCCCGTCGGCGGCCTTGGCGTGCGGCTTCAACGTTGTCAGCGTGGCGTCGAACTGCCCGAGCGCGGCCGTCACCAGCGTCACCCGCTCGTGGAAACAGGCGTCGGAAACCGCATAGCGGGTGGCGAAATTGTCGGAACCGTCGAGCACGACATCGCAGCCGCGGATCAGCTCGCGCGCATTGTCCGCAGCGAGGCGCTCCGCGATCGTCTCCACTTTCACGTTCGGATTCAAGCGCGCGATCGCCGCCGACGCGCTGTCGATCTTCGCCCGACCGAGGTCGGGCGTGCCGTGCAGCACCTGCCGGTGCAGGTTGGAGAGCGAGACCTCGTCGTCGTCGACGACGACGAGCGTGCCGACGCCGGCGCCGGCGAGGTATTGCAGGGCAGGCGAGCCGAGCCCGCCCGCGCCGACGACGAGTACCCGCGCCGCCTTCAGCTTCTGCTGTCCCGGCCCGCCGACGCTGCGCAGGATGATCTGACGGGCATAGCGCTCGATCTCCTCATCGCTGAGTTTCATCCTGGCGTCCTTCGTGCATCCTTGGTGAACTTGGTGGTGAACCGCTTCAACACCAAGGTCACAGGGATCACTCCGCCGCCCGCTCCGGCAGCGGTTGCAAGGCGCGCTCCTGGTTCAGCAGGTCCGCCACCAGGAAGGCGATCTCGATCGCCTGCTCGGCGTTGAGGCGGGGATCGCAATAGGTGTGGTAGCGATCGCGCAAATCCTCCTCGCTGATGACGCGCGCGCCGCCCGTGCATTCCGTCACGTTCTTGCCGGTCATCTCCAGATGCACGCCGCCGGCATAGGTTCCCTCGGCGCGATGCACGGCGAAGAACTGCCTGATCTCGGCGGCGATGCGCGCGGTCGGGCGGGTCTTGTAACCGTTAGAGGTCTTGATCGTGTTGCCGTGCATGGGGTCGCAGGCCCACAGCGGCAGCCGCCCCTCGCGCTGGATGGCGCGCACCAGCCCCGGCAGATGCGCCTCCACCTTGTCGGCGCCGAAGCGGGTGATGAGGGTCAGCCGCCCCGGCTCGCGCGCCGGGTCGAGCACGTCGCAGAGCCGCAACAGGTCGTCCGGCTGCAACGACGGCCCGCACTTCAGGCCGATGGGATTGCGAATCCCGCGCGCGTATTCGATATGCGCGCCGCCGAGCTGGCGGGTGCGGTCGCCGACCCACAGCATGTGGCCGGAGGTCG
>Ga0134126_10003092_pt1 | contig 20796 bp, 21 predicted proteins | sample KB31752_FD_96881 | JGI IMG/M metagenome (GOLD analysis project Ga0134126, IMG submission 96881) | Terrestrial soil microbial communities with excess Nitrogen fertilizer from Kellogg Biological Station, Michigan, USA - KB3-175-2 | ecosystem: Environmental > Terrestrial > Soil > Unclassified ... | reverse complement strand
CCGACAGCATGCCGCCTCGGCGGCCGTTTTCCCAGCCGCGGGTTTACCGGGCGCAGGTCAGAGGCGCGGGTCCACCGGCTCCGACTCCAAGGCGAGCACCGCGAACACGCTCTCGTGCACCCGGTACAGCGGCTCATGCGCGACGAAACGCTCCAGTGCCTCCAGCCCGAGGGCGTACTCGCGCAGCGCCAGCGACTGCTTTCGGCCGAGGAAGCGCCCCCGCAACCGCGCGAGATTGCGCGGCTCCAAGTATTCGGGCCCGTAGATGATGCGCAAGTACTCGGTTCCGCGGCACTTCACGCCCGGCTGCACGATCCGCCGTCCGTCACGCACCAACGCGGCGTGCGGCTTGACCACCATGCCCTCGCCGCCGCTCTCGGTCATCCGCTCCCACCATGCGTCGAGAACCGGGAGCAGCACGTAGAGCTGGCTTAGCGCGTCGGCCAGCCGCAGCACGCCGGTCAGCGTCACGTCGCAGTACCATGACGTGCCCCAGTCCGGGAACGCCGGATCGAGCGCGATCGGCAGCAGGTATCCCAGGTCGGTGGCGGGCCAGCCAGCCCCCGGCGGGCGCGTTGCCGTGATCGTGACGAGCATGCGCACGAGTTTGACGCACCTCGGCGATCTGCGCCCACCGGATTTACCTGGGCCGGCCGAATCGCTCAAAGCATCTGGGCCCGGTCGTTGACCGGGCCCAGATGGGTACAAACGCGTCTCGTTGTGGGCTACACCGAGACAGTCTGCTTATTTACTGGTTCGCGAAGTAGCCGAACAGGTCCACGACGAACTGGGCAGTGCCGCCTGAGCCGTTGTAGAACGAATTCGCGCCGACGCCGTTGGCGCTGCCCGCGGCGGCGAACGCAGTGTTCGACGTCGTCTCGCCCGCGTTGAAGTTGAGGTTTGACGCGGTCGGTTGGGTCGTTCCGGCCGGATACACCGTGAGGTAACCCCCGGCGGCCGGCTGGGTGGCCGTGAGGTTGTACACATATCCCGCTACCGTGCTCGGCAGTTGAGCTTGCGTGTCAAGCACTGACGGCTCGAGCGTGGCCGTGCCGAAGGAAGTGAGAGGGGCACTCTTGCGGCTGTCGTACAGCCGGGTTGGTGTGACCGGAACGAACGCGCCGTTGGCGTCGGGAAAGGTCGAGAAATAGCCCTCGACGTCGGCGATCAGGTCCACTGGTGCCGAGCTGCCGTTGTAGAGATCGATCTTTCCGCCGGTCGATACCGGCACGATGACCGTGTTGGCGATCGTGCTACCCGCGGCGTAATTCAGGCTCGACGCAACGGGCCTGGCCGCACCATCGCCGTAAGCGGTGATGTAGCCGCCTCCCGCCGCGTTGGTAGCGGTCAGATTGAGCACCACGGCAGTCACGCCGGAGACCCCGAAACCGCCGCTGACCGTTACCGGGATCGTCTGCCCACCGCCGACTTTCGCGGGCTTGCCGCCTGTCAAGCCGGTGCCCTTGCGCGTGTCGAGCACCCGGTTCGGCGCGGTCGCCTGGTATCCGGAGGTCGTGGTCTTGGTGAAGTAGCCCGTGACGTCGGCGATCAAGCTGACCGAACCGCCCGCGATGTTGGTGAGCGTGACCTTGCCGCCGGTACCGAGACCGACGATCACGTTCGCTGCCTTGGTCTGGCCCTGCGTGTAGTTCAGGTTCGAGGTGGTCGGCACGGCGCCGCCGGTCGGATAGGCGGTGATGTAGCCGCCAGTCTGGGCATCGGTCTCGGTCACGTTGAGGGCGACCGCCGTCGCGTCGGCCGGGATGGTCCCAGTGCCGCCGATCGGGACTTGAACCGACTGCCCAGCACCGACCGGGCCGATTACACCTCCCGTACCGATTCCCTTGCGGGTGTCGAGAACGCGGGTCGGGCCGTAGGCGGTGAAGTCGGAACCCTTCGTGGTGTACGACGCAGTGGCCTGCGCGTTGTCCTGTCCCGCGTCGTTGAGGGTGACGGTCACCGTGTACGTACCGGCCTTCGAGTACGTGTGATTGACGACTGGGCTGTTGACCGGGTCGTACACCTGAGCCGAGTCTCCGTCACCGAAGTCGACCTGCGCCGCGAGGACACCCCACGGGTCGGTGCTGCCCGCGACAGATGCGGAGATCGACATATCGCCGACCGCAGTGACTGTGACCACCGGGTGTGGTGGCGCGTCACTGATGGTCAGACTCGGTGCGCCGTACGAGGTGGCTCCACCGTAGCTGCTCGTCAATGTCACGCTCGGCTGCGGTTGGCCGGCCGCTGTGTAGACATGTGTTGCGACGCCCGTCGTGCTGCTGACCTTCGGCGATCCGTCACCAAAATCATAGGTGTACGTCAAGCCGCCGCCCCAGGCGGAAGTGCCCTGCGTCGTGAAGGTGAGGTTTGCGCCCACGGGGGCCTCTAGGACCGACCAGTCCGGCGACGACGGACCGGTGACCTCTGTGTACTGCGTGATGTTGATCAGGTCCTGGCGTTCTACCGCGCCACGGTCATAATAGGCGGGAGAACCGTCGCCGGTGTTCGTGACCAGCGGATCGTCAACCCGGTCTTCCCCGATGACGTCTGTGGACTGTTCGCCGGGCGCGGAAGCGTTCGCCGAGTCGATCGCCGGGGACTTGTCCGCTGGCGCTTCCTCGAAGCCGAGATAGTCGCCGGTGTGGTCGATGGTCGGTTCGTTTGAGTCGGTAGCAGCCTGACCGGTAGCAGTGTTCAACGCGGCAGCAGTCGCATAGTCAGTGCCAGACCACGCATAGTCGGGCACTGACGCAGAACCGGTATCGACGTCGTTGTAGTTCTCGACCGTTCCGGATGCGGCGTCCGTGCCGACCTCGATGCCGTGCGGCGGTGTCGCCGGAGCACTGCAGCTGAGCGGGGCGTCGGCGGGGTGAGTGCTGGCGACGACGTTGTTCTCGATGGTCGCGCCAGTGGCTGACCCGGTAAGTGCGATGCCTGAGTCACAGGTCGCGTCGATCGTGTTGCTCACGATGTCGACGTCCGCAACCGAGTCAACTATGACGCCCGCGCCTTTTGCGGCCGAGATGAGGTTCGTGCTGATCATGTCGCCCGAGCCACCGCCGTCAAGCACGATCGCGGAGGTGGTGCTGGCCTGGATCAGGTTGTCCTCGATATCGACTCCGGTCGAGCCGCCGGTCACGTGGATCTGCACGCCTGGCTGGAACGTCCCCAATTCAAAATTGATCCGGTTGTTCTTCACCGTGACGTTATGTGCATTGTCGATGAGGAAGATCGCGGTATTGGACGTCGTGCCCAACGTTTCCATGGAGTCGATGACCACGTTCGAGGCGCCGGTCACGCTCAATGATCCGCTGCGGATCATGGACGGTCCATTGCGGGAGCCCTTGATCGTGATGGGAGCGTCCGTGGTGCCGGAGTGGGTGATCTTGGCCTGCTCAGTGTATTCGCCCTCTGCGACATCGATCGTCTGGCCGGCCGAGACCACGTCGGCCGCGGCCTGGATCGTGCAGTACGGCTGGGCTTGCGTCCCCGTGCCGGAATCGGAGCAGTTCGCTCCGGTGTTGTTGTTCACGAAAAGGGTCGTGGCCGTCGCGGACCCGAAAGCGGGTGCGGCCGTCGCGACCCCAGCCGTGAGAATGAGCGCGGTCAAAGCCGCGCTGCGGCGCCTGAGCACCGTTGTCCCCCTCCGGATGACTGAAGTCTGATTCGGTCCGGCGGCGCCATCGCCGTCAGGGCCGGAGGGTGACGTTACGCCTCCTGCGCTTACTGCTCAACGGCATACTCCCTTCGCTCCACATCAATGCATTGTGACCTGGGTCACGTCAGGTCAGTTCCACCAGCGGGAAGGCCCGGTGGCGGCGCGGCGGGACGAGGAAGTTCTGCCGGCGGGTCGCGGTGATGAAGCGTTCGAGTCCGTTGCCCGTGGTCGCCACGTTGTACTGCGCGGCCAGGTCGAGGGAGGCCTGGTGGCTGCGCATCGTCGCGAAGAAATCGGCGCTGGGCACGAACACGGTGAACTGGAGTTTCGGCTGGTTGCTGCCGTCCGGAACGTCCATGGCGTCGAAGCCGGGACCGTCCATCCGCACGTGGATCGGCGTGCCGTCGGCGGCTCGCGACGAGCGTTGCAGCGTCGAGAGGTGGCCCATGCGGTGCTCGTTGCCCGGCGTGCCGATGCCCTGTGCGCTGGTCAGCGCGTCGCCGGTGCCCTTGAAGGCATTGTCGAGGAACGAGGGGCCGCCGCCGTTGGTGAACTGGTCGGCGTTGCCGAGCGAGGGCGGCGGGGTGGAGCGGAACATGTATTGCACGCGCTCGGTGAACGTGCCGTCGCTGCCGGGAGTGCCGCTGTCGTCGAGGTCGAAGAACTGGACCAGGTCGAGGATGTCGTGCGAGAGGTGCTGGATCGCGCCGTTGTCGAAGTAGTCCCCTGCGACCGCGGTGCTCAGTCGAGCCGAGGCGTTGCCGGCGAAAGTCGTGATGGCGGCCGGTCCGCTGCCGTCGACCTGCTGATCCGCGAAGCCCATCCACATCGGCGAGTGCGGATGGATGAACGGGGCGAACGGCAGGTCGTTCGTGGCCGCCACATACCTGGGCAGCCCCATCTGCTGGAACATCGCCCGGCTCGAGGTGAAGGCGAGCAGGCCGGAGAATCGCGGCGAGGCGATCGGCCGCCCGGCCAGCGTGTTGCTGCCGCCGAGCCAGCTGACCACGTCGGCGACATACGAGTAGTCGTCGCCGCGCAGCGTGATCAAGATGTCGTTCGACTCGATCTGTACCGGCACGTTGAACCGGACCTTCGTGATGCCCGGGTTCAGCGCGGAGACATCGGTCGGGCTCGGCACCGCCTCCTCCAGCACGTATCGGCTGTGGTTCGCGGCCAGCCGCGGCATCGCGCCGGAAACGAGGCTGCCGTTAATACCGCCGGGCAGGCGGTTGAAATAGGAGATCCCGTAGGCGATGAAGGGGAAGACGCCGCCGGCCGCGAACGGGTAGTTGGCCTCGATGGTGCTCAGTGCGTTGGCGAGGATCGCTTGGTCGGCCTTGGTCGGAGTGCGCAGCAATCGTGCGGTGAGGAACGTGGTGTGTACCGGGCCGAAGCGGACCAGCACGCCGCTGATCGTCTGCGCCGGCGCGATGTAGTTGCCGATGTCGAACTGGATGTCAGGCAGCGAGGATGCCGCGTTCACCGCGCCGGGCAAGGGTTCCCGGATCGGGACTCGGGCGGCGCGTCCGGTCAGCTCGAGCGTGGCCAGCGCTGCGGCGAGCGCTCCGGTGCCCTTGAGGACGACGCGGCGACTCGGCTGGCCGAGGACGGTGTGTGCGGAAGTGGTCTGAGCCTCGGGGTGGTCGGGGAAGGCCTGCGGCCGTGGCTGGTGCCGAACGGGACAGACACGCGGGGTGGGGGCGGGAGTCTGTTCTCCCCGGAGCTCTGCTGACGAAGACACGTGCGGATCCGCTCTCTCGAAGCTTCCCCCCTCCGCGGGCACGGTATATAAGGGACGTGTGACCGGATAGGACGGAAAACCCCTAGGTGGGTTGCGTGCCCGCGCCGGCGCGCAGCGTTTGCGCGGGTCGGGGGTCTTCGCGTCCGTATACGGCGGCGACTGCTCCGGTACGACTGTTCACGCCGAGCTTGCGGAACAGATGGCTCTGAATGCTCTCCACCGTCTTGACCGAGATGTTGAGCGCGCGGGCGGTCTGCTTGACCGAGTTGCCCGCCGCGGCCAGGTTGATGATCTCGGACTCGCGCGCCGTCAGCCGCGCCGGGCGACTGGACGCCGGTTGCCGAAGCAGACCGCGCCGCAGCGCCTCGGCGACCGCCTGCGTCTCGCCATGCACGTCGAGCTTGGCGAAGATGCGGCGCTTGTGGTTCTCCACGGTCCGTGCGCTCACCCCGAGCTGTTCGCCGACCTGAGTGCAGCGGCGCCCGAGGCTGAGCAGCCGCAGCACGTCGAGTTCGCGCGCGGTCAGCGGCGTGTCGACCACGACGGCATCAGGCCGGCAGCATGCGTGGCCGCACTGCCGCGCCTCGGCCATCGCGGCCAGTTCCGTGCCGTCGGCGGCGAGCAGCACGACGTCGACCTGCGGATGGCCGCGCAGCAGGTTGGCGATCGACTCGCGCAACAGTGGATCAGGGCTCTGCACGACCACCCGAAGGCGGCGCTGCGCCTGCCCGTTCTTCAGGACCCGCCGGAATCGCTCATCTTGGCTCCCAGTTCCCGCCGGACGCGGATCGGTGCGCCATGTCGGCCCGTGCCGGAACTGTCCGCCACCCGCCCGGGGCGGAAAATCGAACTGCGCGCTCACGCGGGTGGCCTTGCGCGGAACGTAGCCGGACCGGCTCGATCTGGCAAGAGGTCTAGACATAAGAGGTCTAGACAACTGATTTAGAGCGAGCGATGCATGATGTGCAGCGCGACGTAGCCCTCGGTCGGATGGTTGAAGGCTTCCGGCACGGTGCCGACGATCTTGAACCCGAGCGATTCGTACAGCCGGACCGCGTGCACGTTCGTCTCCACGACCGCGTTGAACTGGATGGCGCGGAATCCGGCGGCACGCGTCCACTCCAGCGAGTACTCGACCAGCGCACGGCCGACCCCGCGACCCGACCGCCGCGGATCGACCATGTAGCTCGCGCTGGCGACGTGTGCGCCATTGCCCGGCCGGTTGGCGTACATGTTCGCGGTGCCGAGGATCTCGCCGGATTCGTCGACGGCAACGGCCGTGTGCTTTGGCGCGCTGAGCATCCACAGCTCGCGGCCCTGGCCCTCGGTCAGGTCCGTCGGGTAGGCGAACGTGTCGCCGGCCGCCACGATCGCGTGGAAGAAGGGCCAGATCGAGCGCCAGTCCTCCGATACGGCTTCTCTGATAAGCACGTTGCCATCTTGCCTGGCCTCGTGGACCCGCGACCACACGGTTTCGCGAGCCGCCGCACGCGCTGCAGCCGCACCTGCCCGTTTCGCCCGGCCGCGTCCGGTTAGACACGAAGTCCGAGCGTGTGGCAGCAGAGCGGCAGAAGGGGCAGCGATGAGCGAGCGACCGGCAGCGGACGAGAACTACCCGGGCGCGGTGCTGTTCGACGTCGATGGCACGCTGATCGACACGTCATACCTGCACGCGGTCACCTGGTGGCAGGCCTTCCGCCAAGCCGGCCTCACGGTTCCGATGGCGAAGATACACCGCGCGATCGGAATGGGATCAGATCACCTGTTGGACCACCTGCTCGGTCCAGACCGCGACAAGGACGGCGACAGCGCGCTCGGCGCATCGCACGACGCGCTGTTCGCGGCGTACTGGCCGAATCTCCAGCCGTTCGACGGCGCGGCGCGCCTGCTGCACGCCTGCCAGCACCGCGGCTGGCGCGTGGTGCTGGCCAGTTCGGCCAAGGACGACGAACTGTCGGCGATGCGCTCAGCGCTGGACGCGGAGGCTTCGATCGACGCGGTCACCGGCGCCAGCGACGTGGAATCCAGCAAGCCCGCGCCGGATCTGGTCGAGCAAGCACTCGAACGCGCCGGTGTGCCGCCGCAGCGAGCCGTGTTCGTCGGCGACACGCGCTGGGACGTGGAGGCTGCGGCGCGCGCTGGCGTGCCCTGCATCGGCATGCTGTCCGGGGGTTGGTCGCGCGCCGAACTGGAGCGGGCCGGAGCCGCCGAGGTCTACGAAGGTCCGGCCGAACTGCTCGGCAAGCTTGATGGAAGCATCCTGTCGCAGCCTTCGAAGGCCTAGGCCGTGTGTAAGAAGTTTCGCCACACGGCCTAACACCCGGCTCAGAGATTCAGCGGGACCGTAAAGTCGGGTGCTGCGTTACTGCCCGGCGGTCACGGCCCGCAGTTCGTCGAGCGAGTCCCGCATAAGTAGCGCCAGATCCTGCTCCTTGGCGGCGCTGATCCAGCGGTTGAAGCCGATCTTGAATGCGGCGATCCCGGCCTCGGCGGCTAGATTCGCGGTCAGCTGCGGGACGCCGCGCTGTTCCAGCGCTTCGGCCAGCGCCGTCGCGAGTGCCGCCAGCTTGATCAGCTCCCGCTCGAGTAGCTCGGGATTCGCTCTGATGACGCGGTGCCGCTTGCGCGCGTGCTCGAATCGGCCCTGAAGCGCGCCGCCGATCACGTCGAGGCCGACTTTGACCGCGTCGATCGGTGCGGCTTCAGCCGGCGCTTCGGCGACCGCGGTGACGAGCCGGGTCTGGAGCTCGGCCGATCCTCCGAACAGGACCTCTCGCTTGTCGGCGTAGTGACGGAAGAAGGTGCGCTCGGCCAAGCCCGCCCGCTCGGCGATCTGCGCCACCGTCGTCTGCTCGAAACCGCGCTCGAGGTACAGCGCCAACGCCGCCAGCTCCAGCCGGCCGCGTGCGTCGGGCTCCCATCGGCTCATGCCTCGATGGTACGCGATGACAGTCACTGACATCAGCTGCTATGGTGATGGCAGTAACTGACATCACCTCGGTCGCGACGGTGTACCGCCCCGCTACGGCCGAATCTGGAGGTTCTCCATGCGTGTTTTCGTCACCGGCGCATCCGGCTTCATCGGCTCCGCCGTCATTCCCGAGCTCATCAAGGCCGGTCACGAGGTGGTCGGCCTGGCTCGCTCGGACGCCGCGGCCGCCGCGGTCGAGGCCACCGGGGCGCGGGTCCTGCGCGGCTCCCTCGAAGACCTCGATGTCTTGCGGGCCGGCTCCGAGGCCGCCGACGGGGTCATCCACCTCGGCTTCATCCACGACTTCAACAACTTCGCCCACTCGGTGAAGGTCGACCGGGCCGCCATCGAGGCCATCGGCTCGACACTCGCGGGCTCGGACCGGGCGTTCATCACCGCGAGCGGGCTCATTGGCGCGCTGCCCGGACGCGTCATGACCGAGCGCGACCAGTTCGATTCGGTCACCGCGACCTCTCCCCGGCTGGCCAACATCCAAGCCGCGGTGGCGTTCGCCGACCGCGGGGTGCGCACAGCGGCCGTCCGGTTCGCGCCCACCGTGCACGGCGAGGGGGACCACGGCTTCATCAAGCGCCTCGTCGAAATCGCCCGGGAGAAGGGTGCCTCCGGGTATGTCGGCGACGGCTCAAACCACTGGCCTGCCGTGCATCGCTTCGATGCCGCCGACCTGGTCCGCCGCGCGCTGGAGAAGGCGCCGGCCGGCTCGCAGCTGCACGCGACCGCCGAGCAGGGCGTGCCGATCCGCGACGTCGCCGAGGTGATCGGCAGGCACCTGAACCTGCCGCTCGTCTCCATCGCGCCACAGGACGCTGCTGAGCACTTCGGCTGGCTCGGCGCATTCATCGGCGCGGACACGCAGGCCTCCAGCGAACTGACCCGCGAGCTACTGGACTGGCAGCCGACCCACCCCGGCCTCATCGACGATCTGGAAAAGGGCCACTACTTCCGGACCGAAGCCGCCTGACCGACGAGTTCAACCTGGCCACGTCGCAGAGGGCGGTCAGCGATCGAATATCCGGATCGCTGGCCGCCCTCGACGCGTGACAGGCGAACGCGTAAAACGCGACGTCGCTGGCGTTAGGTGTGCTGCTGTGGCGGTTGATCGTCGCGTTCGAGCATGCCCGGATGTACGCCGGGGACCGCTCCGGAGCGCTCATTGCGAGCAACGGCCAGCTTTTGCAGCAGAGCGAGCAGTTGCGCCCGCTCTTGCGGGGCCAGCGATTCGCACATCGTCGCCTCGACGCCGAAAGCCGCCTGCATCGCCTGTCCGAAGGCAGCCGCGCCGGCGTCGGTGAGCGAGATCGTGTAGGCGCGGCGATCCTCGGGGTGCGGTCGCCGTTCGATCAGGCCTTTGCTTTCCAGGCCGTCAACCAGCGCGACCATGCGATTGGGCGTGATGTCGAGCATCGCGCCGAGCGCTCGCTGCGACCCGCCCTGTGCGCTGGCGAGTAGCCGCAGCAGGCCGAACTGGCGCAGCTCTAGGCCGAGGCCGGCCAGCGCCTGGCTCATCTCCCGGCTGGCGTCGTAACCAAGGCGGGAGAGCAGGAACGCGACGCTCGGTGGGATCTGCCCCGGATCGAGCGGCGGACTCACAGGTTAATCCCAGGTTCGAATAGTCGCACGAGAGTTATAGTACCGTCATGGAACGAACGCCGCGGCAGGATCAATCCGGCGACGGAGTTCCGCCGAGGAGGTGACCTCGCTTGAGCGACAACCAGAACCCCAGCGCAGTCCCGGACGCAGAGCCGGACCACGGCCAGTCCCAGGCCCCGTCCCGGAACGACGGTGTCGGCCTACGCGCATCCGATGCCGAACGCGAAGCGGCGCTGCGCATCCTGGGCGAACACTTCGCCGATGGCCGGCTTGAACGTGCCGAGTTCGACGAGCGGGCTGACGCCGCACTCGCCTCCCGCACTCAGGATCAGTTGCGCAGGCTGTTCGCGGACCTGCCCGGCCCCATGCCCGTGCCGCCATCAGTACCCGGACAGGCGCGCGCAACGGCCGGGGCTTCGGGCACGTCCGCCGCAGCCCGGTGGCAGTCCCGTCCACCGGCGGCTCCCTGGGCCGCCCCGCTCGTGCTCGTTCCGGTGCTGCTCACCTTCTCGATCCTGGCGGCGCTGCACGGCGCGCCGCCGTTCCCGCTCATCGCGCTCGCGTTCATTTTGGTGCGCCGGCATCGGCGCTCGACCCGCTGGAATCGAGAGGTACGACCATGGACCTGACCCCGCAGGCCACCGCCGGCGACGCCGCGTCCGCGCGTTCCACCCGAACCGCATCGGCGTCCGCGACCGCGAAACTGCGGCGATCCAGCCTTGGCGCGGTGTTCGCGCTGCTCGTTCAGTACGGGCTGGGCATGGGCGTGAACCTGTTCGTGAACGTCCCGGATGCGGATCAGGGCAAGGGCATGGGCGCGGCGTTCGGCAAGTCGTTCTCCAACGGCCCGGCCGCGCTCGCCGCGCACGCGGGCATTGGTCTGCTGCTGGTCATCAACGTCATCGTGGTGCTGGTGACCGCGTTCCGCGCGCGGCACCGCGTCGCGCTCATCAGCTCGATCGTGGGCGCGCTGTGCGTGATCGGTGCGGCGTTCTCTGGTGCGAACTTCGTTGACAAGGGCGCGAACAGCGCCTCGATGACGATGGCCGTGCTCACTGGTGTCGCAATCGCCTGCTACGCGCTCAACCTCTACGTCCTCGGTGCGGAGCGGGACTAATGACGTCGCACGACCGCCGATTCCGGTTCGGCGCGATGGCCGCGGCAGCGCGCAGCGCCAAGGAATGGGTGTCGACGGCGCAGCACGTCGAAGCACTCGGATTCTCCGTATTACTGTGCCCTGACACGACGGGCACCCTCGCGCCGTTCGCCGCTTTGAGCGCTGCCGCGGCGGTGACCGAGACGTTGCGCGTCGGCCCTTTCGTGCTCGCCTCGCCGCTGCGCTCGCCCGGCACGGTGGCCTGGGAGAGCGTGACGCTGGACGCGCTCAGCGGCGGAAGGTTCGAGCTCGGACTCGGCGCCGGACGTCCGGACGCCGCACGGGACGCCACTCGGCTCGGTCTACCCTTCGGCAGCGCGGCCGAGCGCATCGCACAGCTTGAGGCGACGATAGCGGCGGTTCGCGCCCGCTTCGCCGGATCCGACCCGGCGGCTCAATACGACTCGGTACGCGGCGTGCAGCAGCCGGGTCCGCCGATCCTGTTGGCCGGCATCGGACCGCGGATGCTGCGTCTCGCGGCGCAGCAGGCTGACATGCTCACCTTGGCCCTTCCGCTGCGGAGCACCGAGAACGACCTGGCGGCGAAGACGGACGAGTTGCGTGGCATCGACGCTGCGGCCTTCGATCGGCTGGAACTCGTCCTCAACGTCGCGTTGGTTGGCGAGAACGCGCCGCCGCATGCGTCCCGCTGGCTCGGGGCCGATCCGGGAGAGCTGATCCGCGGCGGCTCGATCGCCACGCTGGTCGGCACCCCGCGTCAGATGGCTGACACGCTGTTGCGCCGACGAGAGCGTACCGGCGTGTCGTACATCGTGGTCAACGCGATGTTCGCGGACCAGGTCGCGCCGGTGATCGAGCTGCTCGCGGATCAGTGAGCCGGTGCTCCGGGATTCGGGTTCGAATACGGCCCGGCCGGTCGCCCGGCGCTCGGGTCGCTGACCGGGCGCAGTGCGCCGCAGTCAGGGCCCGTCGTCGAATTAGCGGTTCAGCTCGTCGGCGGCGCGGCGGGCGCGGCCGTTGGCCCAAGCGGCGATGCGGGACCAGCGGTTCGCGGCAGCCATGCGCCGGGCCAGCTGGTGCTCACGCGCGGCCTGGAACAGCTCGGCGCTGCGGGCCTCGGCGAGGTCGGTGGTCGGGTTCATGCTGGTCTTCCCCTCCGTCCGGAGTCGCCCGCGAGCCTCTGGTGGCAACTGGCGCGGCGGCGTCCGTAACTGTCATACTTTGTTTTGACAGTAACGACGATACTCGGTGAGGGGTGACTGGTCAAGTGGATTTCGGCAGTCACACGGTGGGCTCGGTGGACCTGGCCGTCGCCCTGGTCAACGCGATAGTCCCAGGCGAATCCCGCGGTCGCGTCTACCCCGCGGCGGACGGCGTCGAGGAGTTGCGTGCGCGGGCCGAGTCGGTGCCCGGGCTTTGGCTCACTCCGGGCAAGCCGCTGACCGACAAGGAAACCCGCGGCGTCGCCAAGATCGCCGAGGAGCTGCACGCCGTTTTCGCGGCCGCGCATGACGGCGACCTCGACGCGGCCGCCCGGCTGCTCAACGCGATGGTCGTGCGCTACGACGCACGCCCGACGCTGCTGCGGCACGACAACGAGCCCTGGCACCTGCACTTCCACGGCCCAGGCGCGGGGCTTGTGGAGAGCATCGGCGGCGCGACGGCAGTCGCACTCGCCTTCGTGCTCGGCAGCGAATACGCCGAGCGGATCGGCATGTGCTCAGCGTCCAGTTGCGACCGGGTCTATGTGGACATCTCGCGCAACGGCACCAAGCGCTTCTGCTCGACGGCGTGCCAGAACCGGGTCAAGGCAGCGAGCTTCCGAGCCCGCAAGCTCAGCGCGGAGTGATGAGCGGGATGAGCGTGAGGGTCGGCGTTTCGTCCCACTCCGGCTCCGATTCGGCCTCCGCCATCCACAGGTCCCGCGGCTCATGCCTCACGTCGCCGGTCCGTTCCCAGGGCACGGGGATCGGCTCGGGCTCGGGGGAGCAGAACTCGCACTCGCAGTTATGGTCCATTGCCCGAGAGCTCCCTGTGATGTCGTGAGGTACGCCGTGTCGTGAACGCGGCCTCAGATGACGCGGCGCACGGCGTCGATCGGCAGCATATTCCAGGGCCCGTATTGCACTGGATGCCCGGTGCTTGGTGCGTGAATGACCGTGCCGTTGCCGACGTAGATCGCGATGTGCTCGTTGCCGCTATACAAGATCAGGTCGCCCGGTTGCAGGTTCGACAGGATCGGGGCGACCGCGTAGCCGTCGTTCACCTGGTCGTAGGTGGTGCGGCCGAGTTGCACGCCGGCGGCTTTCCACGCGGCCTGAGTCAGGCCAGAGCAGTCGTACCCGGGGTTGCCGGTCCCGCCCCACTGGTAGTAGATCCCGAGCTTCGACTTCGCGAACGCGACCGCGATGCCGGCCCGCCCGGAAACCTGCGGCAGCGCGGCTATCTTCGCCGCGGACAGATTCCAGTCCACATTGACCGGGCTGATCTGCTGTTGCTGGGCGAAGGTCAGGCTGGAGAGCAGCGCCTGCGCCTGCCGGTTCTTCGCCACGATCTGGGTGCGCAGCGCGGCCGCCTGGTTCTCGGTCTGCTGCAGCTGGGCCAGCCGCTCGCCGGCCTGCTTCTTGAGCACGGCCAGCTGCGCTTTCTCGGCCTTGAGCGACTTGAGCATCATCGCCTCGTTCTGGCCGAGCTGGTTCATGGTGAGCGCGTGTTGCAGGTACTGGTCAGGGTTTTGCGACAGCATCATGGTGAGCGTCGGGTCGACCGAGCCGGTGCGGTATTGCGCCGCGGCCATCGGCCCAAGCGTGCCGAGCAACGCGTTCATCGACGTCTGCGCCGCGACGGCTTGGCCCTGCAACTGATCGACCTGCTGGTGCAGCGCGGACATCTGCTCGGCCGCGGCGTCGTAGTTGTTGGTGGCAGTCTCAGCCTGCTGCTGAAGCGTCTTCACCTGCGCCTGCACGTCAGTAACCGACGCCGCGTGTCCCGCTGTCGAGGACAGGCCGACTCCGGTGGCGGCCGCGGCACCAGTGGCCGTGAGCGTGATCGCCGTGCGTACCGGGACCGTCCTGCGTCTATGCGAGGCCATGAGGCCAGCTCCTTTACCGCCTGGTCGGCGCGTGGGCGACGCCGACTATCGCGCCGACGCTGCGCCCGGGCCGGAGGGCGCAGGCCGGCTCGAAGGCGAGACACGAGCGGATCGCCGTCCCGGTTCACCGCGGCCGCGAAGCGTTTAGAGCTGGATAAGTGAGGCTGCTATAAGGCGGATGCCTGCTGCTCAGCCAGCGCTTGCTGGCCGGTGGTCCGTGCGAAGCCGATGAGTTCCTCCAGCGTCCAGCTGAGCCGCCCGCTGCGCAGGTCATCGCTCACCGCGCGGATCCAGTCGAGTTCCGCGGCGGTCATCGCGCGCAGGTATTCGTCTTCGAGCATGGTCACCCGCGGCAGGCCATAGACCTCCAGCTGCTCGGTCAGGTTCTTCTCGAGTTCGGCGAGGCTCGCGGTCAAGACCGCGGCGCGCTGCTCAAGCACCGCCAGCGCTTCCCGCGGCGCGAGCATCAGCACGAAGGAGAGCGCCGCTGGGAACTGCGGGAACTCCTGCTTGGGTTCGGCCAGCATCTCGTGCAGCCAGACGCGCATCGTCTCCCGGCCGGCGTCGGTCAGCTCGTACACGGTGCGCTCCGGGTACTGCTGGTCGCGGCCGGTTTCGCGTACTGCGATCAGCTCCGCGGCCAGCAGCCGCTCGATCGTGCGGTAGAGGCTCGCGCGCTGTCCGACGTTGACGACCTGGTCTTTTCCCCACTGCTTAATCAGCCGCTGGATGCCGTACGGGTGCAGTGGCTGGAAGTGCAGCAGGGCCAGGACAGTCACGCCGAGTGGCGAGGCGCGGTGCGGAGTGGTCATGGGCCCATGCTACTCGCAGCGAGACTAGTTGACATGTAACTAGTCTCAATGCAACTATCAAACCGTTCCACCGAACGGAGCGAGCTGAGACGAGAGCGAGAAGACCGCCATGTACACCGCAACCACGAACACACCGACCACGAACACTGCGACCGTGCAGACCGAAGCCGCGACCGCGACGACTGACGCCGTCGCCGAAGTCGAGCGCGTACACGTCGATCACACGGTCGCCAAGCGCCTGGGCAACTGGACCCGCGCCGGCCGCTTCGAGGTGAGCGCCCGCAACGGCCTCGTCGTGCTCGACCTGCGCTCGCCCGACCTGCCCGACGAGGTCGAAGTGCACGTCGAACTCCAGCGCGCCACGGTCAAACTGCTCGTCCCGGACGACGCTCCGGTCGAACACTGGGACCTGCACTGGACCGCGCGCGGCCGGGTCAAGGATGCGTCGGCTGCCGCGGAAAGCACCGACGTTCCGGCGAACGCCGCCTACACCCGGCGCGTTCGGCTCACCGGCGTGTCCACGGACAGCGAAGTGCGAGTGCAGCGCGCCGGTGTCGCGATGCTCACCGCCATGTGCTCGCGCGAATACCTCCAGGACGTCCGGCGAGCGCACAAGACCGGCGGCCACCCGACCGTCGACGACCCGGCGCGCACCATCCGATGACCAGCAGATATTGACATCCCATCCAGCACGGGGAACGAGGCAGCAGCATGAACGCAGTCAGGACAGCCGCCGTCATCGGCGGCGGAATCGCCGGACCGGTAGCCGCGCTCGCGTTGCGCAAGGCCGGTATCGACGCGACCGTGTACGAGGCCTATCAGGACACCGCGGACGGCGTCGGCGGAACGCTGATGGTCGCGCCGAACGGGCTCGCCGCGCTCAGGATCGTCGGCATCGACGTCGACGCGGTCGGCCAGCCGATCCAGGGCATGGTCATGACCGATGGGCGCGGCAAGCGGATCGGCGAGTTCGGCGGCATCCCCGGGCTGCCGCCGAGCCAGGTGATGTGGCGCGCCGAGCTCTACCGAGTGGTGCGCGAGCGCGCGGCGCAGCTCGGCGTGCCGACCGTGTACGGCAAGCGTCTCGTTGGGGCGCAGGAGGCACCGGACGGCGTCACCGCGCGCTTCGCCGACGGCACCGAGGTGAGCGCGGACATACTCGTCGGCGCGGACGGTATCCGGTCAGTCGTCAGGACCCTGATCGACCCGGCGGCGCCGGGGCCGCAGTACACCGGGCTGATCGGCTTCGGGGCCTTGTCGAAGGCTGAGGTGCCCGGCGCCCGGTCGGATGCCATGTACTTCGCGTTCGGCAAGCACGCTTTCCTCGGCTACTGGCCGGTGCCCGGTGGCGGGACCGCGTGGTTCAGCAACCTGCCGCACGACAAGCCGCTTACTGCCAGCGAGACCCGCGCGACGCCATCTGCGGAATGGATGCGCATCCTGCGGGAGAAGCACGCCCACGACGTCCCAGGCCGTGACTTGCTCAACGCCTCCGAGGACGACGACCTGCTGATCATTGGCGGCATGGAGATCCTCCCCTCGGTGCCCAATTGGTACCGCGGTCGGATGGTGCTGGTCGGCGACTCGGCGCACGCGCCGTCTCCCAGCTCAGGTCAGGGTGCGTCAATGGCGGCTGAGAGCGCGGTACAGCTCGCCCGCTGCCTACGCGATCTGCCCGACATCGGCTCGGCGTTCGCCGCGTTCGAGCGGCTGCGGCGGGAGCGAGTCGAGAAGGTTATCGCCCAGGCCGCCAAGACCAACAACCAGAAGTCGATGGGTCCGGTCGCGACGACGCTCATGTCGCTGTTGATGCCGATCGCAAGCCGGACGTTCCTGAAGCCGGAGAAGATGGTCGGCTGGACGCACCGGTATCGCATCGACTGGGACGAGCCGGTCGCCGCCGGTTGATTCACTGCGCTCGTCGGAGGCGGCCGTTACCTTGGTGATTAAGCAGAACAATGGCACCCGAACGGGGACGCACGAGATGTCACAGCACGCGAATGAACGCCAGGCCGAGCCTGAAGGGTACGAGACGCGGCAGGCGCCGGTACCGCCCGCGCCGCTGCGGATCTTCCTGGCCGGCGCGACCGGCGTGATAGGTATCAGGCTGCTGCCATTGCTTATCGCCGCCGGGCATACGGTGGCCGGCATGACCAGGTCGGGAAGCAAGCGGGAACTGCTCACGTCGATGGGCGCGCAGCCGGTCGTGTGCGATGTCTTCGACGCGGCCGCGCTGCGCGAAGCGGTGGTCGCCTTCCGGCCCGACGCGGTGCTGCATCAGCTCACCGACCTGCCGGACACCGCGGACCGCATCCCGCAGTTCGCCGCCCGCAACGCGCGCATCCGCACCGAGGGCACCCGCAATCTGGTGGCCGCCACGACCGCCGCCGGCGCGCGCCACTTCCTCGCGCAGAGCATCGCCTGGGTCTCTTCCGGAGGCGCGGCGGTGCTAGAGGAGCACGAAGAGCAGGCCCTCAAGATCGGCGGGGTGGTCGTCCGCTACGGCCAGCTGTACGGACCGGACACCTTCTACGAGGCGACGCTCCCCTCGCACCCGCGCATTCACGTCGATGCCGCGGCGCGCGAGACCGTCCCACTTATCACGGCCGCATCGGGCGTCGTGGTGTTGGCTGAGGGCAGCGAGGATTAGCTCAGCTGTTCGATCCACAGTGTGCATATCTCCTGTGGATAACTCCGTCATCGGCAGTTATGCACTGTTGAGGGGTGCACAACTATCGAACGGGCGCGCGAGAGAGCACGCATCGCTGTGCGCGCTGATTCGGGAGAATCGTCCCACGGCTTCGCAAACAGCAGGATAAGGCTGAAGAAATACTGATGTACGTTCCCGTGTGGCCGTTGCCTCCGGGGCGATCCTGTCGCACCGTGTCCGAGGCGGCACATCCACAAGATGAGTGGTCTGACTCGCTGCGAGCCGGCCGCGCCGCTTCGGACACCGGAAACCGACGCGTACCCACCGCCCCGGAGGAGATCCCGTGCCCCTGCGCACCCAAACGTCCCGGCTCAGGACCGCGATCGCGGCCCTCGCCCCGATCGCCGCGCTGGTCGTCCCGCTGACCGCGAGCGCCCCGGCGCACGCCGCGGCCGCACTGCCCAAACCCGATCACCTCGTCGTCGTGATCGAGGAGAACCACTCCTACTCCGACATCATCGCAAGCTCGTCAGCCCCCTACATCAACTCGCTCGCGTCGCAAGGCGCGAGCTTCACCCAGTCGTTCGCGGTCGCCCACCCGAGCGAACCCAACTACCTCGCGTTGTTCGCGGGCAGCACCGAAGGGCTGTCCTCGGACAGCTGCCCGCACACCTACTCCACGGCGAACCTCGGCAGCGAGCTGATCGCCGCCGGGCTCACCTTCACCGGCTACTCCGAGTCGATGCCGTCGGACGGCTACACCGGCTGCACCTCTGGCGAGTACGCGCGCAAGCACAACCCGTGGGTGAACTTCACCAACGTGCCGAGCGCGGCCAACCGCACCTTCGCGGCCTTCCCGACCAACTTCGCCGCGCTGCCCACGGTCTCGATCGTTGTGCCGAACCTGCTCGACGACATGCACGACGGCACGGTCGCGCAGGGCGACACTTGGCTGCGCAACAACATCGACGCCTACGCGCAGTGGGCCAAGACGCATAACAGCGATCTGATCGTCACCTGGGACGAGGACGACAACAGCAGCAACAACCAGATCCCGACGATCGCGGTCGGCGCGCACGTGAAGTCCGGCGCGTACAGCGAGACGATCAACCACTACAACGTGCTGCGCACCATCGAGGACTTCTACAACCTTGGCTACGCCGGCTCCAGCTCGTCCGCGACGCCGATCACGGATGCGTTCACCGGCGGTTCGACGCAGAACACGGTGACGGTCACCAATCCCGGAAGCCAGTCGGGGACGGTCGGCACTGCGGCCAACCTACCGATCCAGGCCGCTGACTCCGCGTCCGGCCAGACGCTGACCTACAGCGCGGCAGGACTTCCGGCCGGGCTGTCGATCAATGCATCCTCCGGCTTGATCTCAGGCACTCCGACCGCCGCGGGCAGCTCATCGGTGACCGTCTCGGCTATGGACAGCACGGGCGCGACCGGCTCGGCTTCCTTCACCTGGACGATCAGCCCATCCTCCGGCGGGGGTGGGTGCACGGCGGCGCAACTGCTGGGCAACCCGGGCTTCGAAACCGGATCAGCCGCGCCGTGGACTTCGTCGTCCGGAGTGGTGAGCAACGACTCGTCGGAGCCGCCGCACGGCGGTTCGTATGATGCGTGGTTGGACGGATACGGCAGCACGCACACGGACACGCTCGCGCAGGCGGTAACCCTGCCGGCCGGTTGCTCGACGTACGGCTTCAGCTTCTATCTGCACATCGACACCGCGGAGACGAGCACTAGTACGGCCGCCGACAAGCTGACCGTCCAGGTGCTAAGCAGCTCCGGCACCGTATTGGCGACGTTGGCCACCTACTCCAACCTCGATCAGAACACCGGCTACACCCAGCGCAACTTGAGCCTGTCCAGCTATGCCGGACAGAACATCACCCTCAAGTTCACCGGCACCGAGAACAGTTCTCGGCAGACCTCCTTCGTAGTCGACGACACGGCACTCAACGTCAGCTGAATCTAGGCGCGACCGCAGCCCGGTCCGTGCCAGGCTTGGGCCGTGACTGTGCTCGTCTTCGCCTGCGTGGCCTTGTTGTCGCTGGCCACTTGGCTGTTTCTCCTGCTCGCGCATGGCAGGTACTGGCTTGCCGACCAGTACCTGCCTGCCGAGCCGGACGCTGTTCAGGCAGGCGACCGCGATTGGCCGGAGGTGGTGGCGGTCGTACCGGCGCGTGACGAAGCAGACATGTTGCCGCTGACCCTGCCGACGCTGCTCGCGCAGGACTACCCGGGCAGATTCTCGGTCGTGCTCGTCGACGACGCGAGCAGCGACGGCACCGCCGAGGTAGCCGAAAAGATCGCCGCCGCGCACTCCGGTCACACGCTGCGAATCGTGCGCAGCGAAGGTCCGCCGCCAGGTTGGGCAGGCAAGGTTGCGGCGATGAGGCGTGGCTTCGAGGCGTCCGGGATAACCGAGTCGAACCCGCCCGAATATGTGCTTTTCACCGATGCCGACATCGCGCACCCGGTTGACAGCGTCCGACGGTTGGTGGCCTTTGGCGAGACCCGCGAGTTGGATCTGGTGTCGCTCATGGCTCGCCTGCGCACTGATACCGCGGCGGAGCGCGCGATCGTGCCTGCGTTCGTGTACAGCTTCGCGCAGCTTTACCCGTTCCCCCGCGTGAACCGGCCAAGGAGCCGCACGGCTGCGGCCGCCGGGGGATGCATGCTTGTGCGTTGCAGCGCGCTGATCGAGGCGGGTGGACTAGAACAGATCGCGGGCGCGCGGATCGACGACGTCGCCTTGGGAACGCTGCTGAAGCGGCGCGCCGGGCGCGGCCGGACCTGGCTCGGACTGACCACCGACGTGCGCAGCGTCAGGCCCTATCCTCGCTTCTCAGACCTCTGGGACATGATCGCCCGCAGCGCGTACACACAGCTGCGTTATTCGCCGTATCTGCTCGCCGGGACTTTGCTCGGCCTCCTGATCATGTACGCGGTGCCGCCGATCGTCGGGCTCGTGTTCCTAGGAATGGCCGTCGCCGGAGGAAGCACCCTTGCTGCCGTCACAGCCGGCGCGGCTCTCGCAGCGTGGGGACTGCTCTCCCTGAGCTACCTGCCGACGCTGCGCCTCTACCGCTTACGCAGCTGGCGCGCACCCTTACTGCCTGCGGTGATGATG
>Ga0134126_10003091_pt1 | contig 20801 bp, 24 predicted proteins | sample KB31752_FD_96881 | JGI IMG/M metagenome (GOLD analysis project Ga0134126, IMG submission 96881) | Terrestrial soil microbial communities with excess Nitrogen fertilizer from Kellogg Biological Station, Michigan, USA - KB3-175-2 | ecosystem: Environmental > Terrestrial > Soil > Unclassified ... | reverse complement strand
GGACCGTCTTGATGATCCGATCAATCCGCCGTGAACTAAGCTTGTTGGTGCCCTTGCGCTTCGATTCTTCACCAATGACACGGAGCACTTCGGGTTCTGGGGCCGCCAGGCGTACATAGTCACGGATACTGAGCAGCACTGCAGCGGGCGTGCCCCGTTTTTCGATCACGAGCGAGCGCTGCTCATCTTCCACCCGGCGCAGCAGCTTGCCGAAGCCGGTGCGGGCCGTGAGCGCCGATACGACGATAGATCTGTTCTTCGCTGGTTGCATCTTGAAGTCTTCAGTTCAATTATCCGAACTGTACAGTTGAATCGCAACCTGTTGACGAGACATTGTAACCGGTTAATGCCGATTCCACCGAGCGTGAGCACCCCTTTGCCCTCGTTCGCGCCGCTCTTCCAGGCTAACTGTTGCCCAGTGGTCCCGCGGAACCTGCCCCATGGTCCTCCGGAACACGTCCGACTGGGCAGGGCTCTTAACATTACGGTTCAAGGCCGAGCTTCGTATTTGTGTTTCCCGCAGCAGGGCATCGAGGCCTTTGCTCAGAGCGTCATAACGAGAGACTTCGCATTGCTTCGCGATCCGATTTAGTTTTTTGTAAAAAGATTCCGTCGCTTCTAGCCAGACAGGTCGCCGCGTGTCATCAGAAGCTTGCGCCTTGCGCCGGGTTGGTTCGGATATCGTCCTCACGAGATTCCTCCATTCACGGCTATCGCGCGATTTCCTCCGTTATTAACTAAGACGGAGTAAGCGTGATCGACAACGAGGTCCGTTCCATCACTGCTGATTTTTCCCGGGCATTCCGGCCATAGCACACGGATCGATTCCAACCAGAGGTCGAGTTTTTCGCGAAACCGGCGCGGCCGTGCGTATTCAATTGAGCCAATCTGCCTCGCGAGACCGCGTGGCCCAAACAACGGAATCATCTCCTTTCCCTTCGCCAGGAAGCAGCGATACGAAAGCCACATGAATAAGTCCAACACGGCCGGCGACGCGGCCAGCACTTTCACTGCTTCGAGATCTGCAGGAATGGGATGGGTCATAATCTCCCGGTAGAATTCGTCACTCAATACGATCACGTTCTCGAATTGGTCGGAAACCGGGTACTGCTCGGTATCTCGGCTGTACCAGATCTGTGCTTCTTGAAAAAAGCTGAATCGCGACCGCTGGACCACCTTGGCCGTGTCTCGAAGCGCATCCGTCCCGAAGAAAATGGTTGCGCCAAAAATCCGTTCGAAAGCGGCCACCAAGCGCCGGTACTCCTTGCCACCTTTGTGCATTCCGAAGGTCTCCAGCATTTGGGCAGCGGTGCGGAACCGAATCGTTTGGCTCTTTTGGCGTACTGCGAGCGTCGCCAAATAGATTGGCACAATGCGGTCTTGACCGAACGGTAGTCCGTAGCTCGGATGTCCGGTGATCTGTAGGACGAAATCGCCGTTCCGCCTTTCGTATAAATTCTCGCCTGTGGGTGGCTTGCGCACCGGTAGCCCACACAGCACAAATGGCCTAGAACTGAACCCCACGTTCTGCCTTCCTTCCTCGCGCTTCATGCGCACCATGCAAGTGCCTTCAGCTTGCCGCAGCTTCTGTTTTGAAACCACCAGCTCCGGCAGCATTCGTTTCAAGCTCGCGCCAGCGGACTCCATACCGCCGGTTCCACCTGTCTCGTGCCCGAACACACGTTGGGCTTTTAGATTTTGCAACCCTCACCTCGCGTCACCGCCAGGACTTACCTGGCGCGGTTGGGTGAGAGGTCCCAAAGCGCTTTTGCTGGATGATTGAGAAGGGCTTAAATCGCCACCGGCCCGCTTACTGCGATTACTGCATTAAGGACCGATTTGTCGTAAGTTGCTGAGCCGCCATTCACTTCTATGGTCAAGATTAATCGCCATGGACGCATTTGTTCTTTATTGACAAACGCCAGTTGGATTCCCAAGCTTGATACGGGGGTTCGACTCCCCTCTCCCGCTCCAACCATTTCAATAGCTTGGCAGCATTTTGCCCTTCGTCGCTGTTGCCTTAACGCAGTAATCGCATTCTCGGGTTGAACGTAACCTATTGACTGGCCGTGTCTTCGTTACGGAATGCCATCTGCCCTACGCTGGCATTCTGACGGCATGTTGCAGGTCCGAACCTGCCGAGAGGTATCCGCCCACTTTGTCGGAACGCCATCCTCACTGCTCATGAGCCAATAAATACGCCGACTCCACTGCCACGCAGTCCGCAACGGTAGACCTGGATGATACACATCCCGTTCTAATCCGGCGCGCAGTCCGATTGTCAAACGGTTTGCGAGTGCCTGCGTGCGCGAACACGTTGCCGTCATTCTGTTTCCGATCCCTCTGACATGCGGCGATGCGGGAGAGGGTCTGCGTGCGGAAGAGAGCGCTCGGCATCGTCATTGTGTCGAAAAATCTTTTGGCCATTTCTGTAGGCCAGTCTGCCTTTCAGCCCATCTCGGTCGGGCTTGGCTTCAGGGTAATTCCCGCGCTCGGCGGCGGCGCTCAGCAGTTCCAGCCCTAACGGGTTTCGGTTTCCCTCCCGGATTGCCGGCTTCGCCTTTTGCAGAACACAAACAATCCGCTCCTGACCCTCCGAAAAACCGCCTCGCTGGCCTGGAGAGCGGGCCCCCTTCGCTCCGGTTCGCCCCAACCGATCGGGCACGAAAGGAAGACAAAACATGCTTTGCAAAAATCGCATCACTCTCATTGGTTTTCTCGGCCAAGACGCTGAAAGGCGCTCTACACCGAACGGCACCGTCTACACCCGCCTTTCGCTGGCTACCAGCATGAGCTGGAAAGAAAAAGGCAGCAACGAGTACAAGGCGCGCACCGAATGGCACCGTGTCATCAGCTGGAACAAGCTAGCCGAATGGGCCGGCACATTGCAGAAAGGTGCGTATATCGAAGTCGAAGGCGAGCTGCGTTACCGTGAATACACGCCGGCAGAATCCGATCGCAGCCTTCGCGTAGCTGAAATCCATGCCAGCTCTATCTTGGCGCTGGACCGCTCGGACAGACAGCCCGTTTCCACTCCTGAATCAGAGCCAGCCGAGGAACCCCTCGACTGACCGGATCTGCCGGGCAGCGATTTCACGATCGCTGCCCGGCTCTTTACTTCTCGCGGGTACTTCGCCGGAATGAAAGATGGTATCTTGCAACGGCCCGGACAGTCTCTGATTATTGCCAAGCTTACCTGAAATTGCAGACGGAACTCGGATCGCTCTACCCTTCGCGACCACGCACGTAGTGATATCCAAGATTGCCGCATCCTGGAAGTTTCTGGAATACGTATTCGATCCTGCATGGTCTGTCCTACGAACGCCATGTTTCGAACCTCGTGCACTTCTTAACGCTGCTATCCTGAGAGCTGACAATGTTCCGGTTCCCCGCAGGAGAACCGAGCACAATGGATGCAGCATTTTTCCGAACTCAATCTTTGCTCGGCGTTGCGGAACAACCTCGCTAAGAACGAATTCGTCACTCCCACGCCCATTCAGGCGCAGGCCATTCCGCCACTCATGGAAGGCCGCGACGTCGTGGCGACTGCGCCGACTGGCACAGGCAAGACGCTGGCGTTTTCGATTCCCTTGATTGAAGCTCTCGCCGCCGTTCCCCGCACCAAAAGAATAAAAGTTCTGATCCTCAGCCCCACACGCGAACTTGCCATTCAGATCGATGCGGCATTCCGGCAACTTGCCCACGGCGTGCGAATCCGCACTGCCGTGGTTGTGGGCGGCATGAGTGAGACCAACCAGTTGCGCGATATTCGGGCCGGGGCCGAAGTGGTGATCGCGACGCCGGGCCGTCTCTGCGACTATCTGGACCGGCGGCTGATCGATCTTTCCGGCACCGCCACTGTGGTTCTCGACGAGGCCGATCGGATGCTCGATATGGGCTTCCTGCCCGCTCTGCGCATCATCCTCGATAAGCTGCCGGCGAAACGTCACACAATGCTTTTCTCAGCCACGATGGAGCAATCCGTGGCGGGTCTGGTCGCAAGTTACGTGCACAATCCGGTGCGGATCGCCGTGGAGGCATGCGTAGAAACTGCCGGCCGGATCGATTTCTTCTGCTATGAAGTCGCTCAGGGTTCCAAGTTTGATCTCCTCGAACATCTGCTGAAGAACGAGAAGGGTTCTTTCCTCGTCTTCGTGGCCACGAGAGAGGGGGCCGACAGGCTCGCGAAATTTCTGGAGCGCGGGGAACACGAGGTGGTCTCCATCCACGGCGACCGCTCGCAGAGCCAGCGAAACCAAGCGCTGCAGGGCTTCAAAGACGGTGTTTACCGTGTACTGGTCGCCACGGACGTGGCGGCGCGCGGGATTCACGTAGATGACATCGCGCATGTCGTGAACTACGATTTGCCGCAGGAGGCGGAAAACTTCATTCATCGCGTCGGACGCACGGGCCGGGCTGGCGCACGTGGCGCCTGCTGGACCTTTGTGACTCCGATCGAACGCTCCGACGTGCGCAACTATGAGCGCGCACTGGGGATTCAGGTGCAATATCGCGAACTGCCGCCGCTGCCGCGCCCCATCGGGCTCGTAAAGGACGTGCAGGCGTTTCTGGCTTCGATGAGTACTAGCCAACCGTCGGGCAACGGTCCGAAGCTGACAACGACGAGAAGCTTCTCGGGCACCCGCCGGCGTCGCTGAATGTGTTGCCCAGAAGTCGGGCTCCGGGACTTGGCTGATCGATTAAGGGCATACTATTTGGCGATCGCTTCTGTGTTCGTCGGCGATCCGTCAATTACCAGGCGGTTATGTACGTGTGGCCCGTCATTCGACAGCGATCCGAAAACAAGCGCGACTCGGATTTGTAAACACTTCGCGACTTGAACGAAGCCGCTGGCGCGGCGGCCGGCCTTCGGCCGGCGACTCGCATGAGATATCATGTCTCCGATGCTGTTTTGGTTCGGGATTGCGCCACCAAGCAGTGCGAAAGTACCAAAGCAGCTAACTAGCTCCATAGCTGAGCCTTAGGCCCCGGCCGCCGCTTCCTTCAAGTCCCGTTATCGAAAGTGCCTCGGCAATTACTTTGCCGCGTTTCTCCCACTGTCCTGGCCGAGGCACTCCCGATGAACGCTAACGACTACCGGCGATCTATGGACCTTAAGTGAGTTCTGTCCGGATTGCGGACCATGATGGAAGTGATCCGGACAAATGCTGGTCGCATCTTCAGTTTCCGATAACACCTCATCGGCATAGGGCTATGGTCGCGCACGCCTATGCCGATCAAACACATTCTGTTGGAATAGGTAATGAAGTGAAAAGCTGCTGCGAACACGACTCAAACCGCATTAGACTCGACCGGACTTATCGCAAGGTGTTATGGATTGCCCTTGCAATCAACGCCGGCATGTTCCTGTTTGAGATCTGCGCGGGCTTCGCAGCGGGTTCAGTCTCTTTGCAGGCGGATGCACTCGACTTTCTTTCGGACGCGGCGAACTATACGGTTAGCGTTTTTGTAGTTGGCAGGGTACTGCAGTATCGCGCTAAGGCTTCGCTCCTGAAAGGCTCCGCGATGGGGCTACTTGGCTTATGGGTTTTTGGCAGCACGGTCTGGCATGCCGTATTCCAAACACTGCCCAAAGCAGAAACAATGGGCATTGTCGGTGCTCTTGCTTTGATTTCTAACGCTGCCGTCTTCGGCATGTTGTGGACGTACCGGAGCGGCGACAGTAACATGCGCTCTGTATGGATTTGCTCGCGTAACGATGTTCTTGGAAACCTTGCCGTGCTACTGGCCGCACTAGGAGTATTTGGCACTCGCACGGGCTGGCCTGATGTGATCGTTGCCGCTATTATGGCGGGACTTAGCTTGCAGGGTGCGTGGCAGATAGTGGGTCATGCCCGAATAGAATTACACCATTCCCTCGTTGTCTCGCGAGAAACGCGTGCAGGCTAGTTGCTATGAGTGAGGCTCGATCAAATTCCTTGGCTCGCATTAGACCGGCTAATGGGGACCGCTCGGCAAGACAGTCGTTCAGCAATATCGAACCGCTGTTGGAGAGCTGCGGAACCGGCCCGCCTAGGGCCTCAGGAAACACGCTTCAGGAAAACTGGCGCAGTGCACTTTCCGGATTGCACCAGTATTACGGGCAAATCGAAACCGGACAAGGTCGATCCGAAATGTGTTCACTTTCCGGGTTACCGACCAACTGCTCGGAAAATCGTTGCTCATTCGTAGCGGAGTGCGCGCAACGGATCGATGCGTAGGGCGCGCTGGGCCGGCACGAGCGCGGCTATCGCTACGGTCACAACAAATGCTACGACAGCAACCAGGTATGCTGCCGGGTCGAGGCTGCTAATGCCGAATAACCTTCCTCTCAGAAAGTGTGAAAATCCGGCCGCGCCCAAAACTCCGACGATTAGGCCAGCCAGAACCGGAACCGACAACTGTTGCAGCACGACAGACAATATGTGTCCGGACCTTGCACCGAGGGCCATACGAATGCCGATCTCCTTTGTGCGTTGCGAAACGGCATACGATATGATTCCGATGATTCCGAAGCAGACAAGAAGCTGCGCGATAGCTGCCATTGCGGTCACCGCTAGCGCGCTATATTCCGTGCCCTGCAGGTTTGTCTGATAGGAGTGGCTCAATAGCTCCACGGTTGGAAAGATTTTCTGGTCCAATCCCCTGGCGGCAGAAATGGCGGCTCTGGCGAGGTCTCCGGGAGAGCCGGCGGTCCGGACCAGAATCGAGAGCGAAGGCGTGTTCGCTTCCTCAATCGGGAAGTAGGCATGTACGGTATCGCGGTCGCCGAACTTTACGGTGCGCACGTTGCCGCAGATTCCAACCACGATGAAGCTGTCGCCCAAGGCAATGCTCTTCCCGAGCGGATCCTGCCCAGGCCACGCTTGGCGAGACATCGATTCGCTGATAACAACAACGTGCCGCTCGTTCGGCCGGAGCGCCCGCCCTCGTAAAATTGGAATACGCATTGTCTCGAAAAACTCTGAGCTGACGTGGTTCACCTGAAACTCGACGTGGCGTCCGTTGAGGTCTATTCCAGCGATGATCGTGACGTGTCCTAATGGCGGACTCTGCGCCAGGGAAACGGATCGAACTCCGGGGAGAGCGCGAAGGCTCTCTTCCAGAGCATCGAGATAGCCTTGCGATCGAGCGGGCGAGTAGCCATTCTCCGAAAGCCCTGGAGAGATCGAAACCACCTGCCTGTACTCGAAACCAGGGGAGTTGGAAGCGAGGTTATTCAGGGCGCGCGCCAGCAGGCCTGCCACAATCAACAAAATGCAACTGGACGCCACCTGTGCGCCGACCAGGAATCTGCGTGCAAACTGAACCCGCTGGCGCTGCCGGCCGATCTGCAACGCCGGCATGAGACCAAATAGAATCGCCGATACTGCGCCCACGGCTAACGCAAACGCAATCAGATGCCAATTCAGCCCAGAATTCATCCATGCGGGTGCGCCGGAAGAGACCAGTAGAATTCGTAACGCTGTAGTGCCGAATAGTAATCCTGCGCCAGAGCCTAACAATGCCAACAGCAGGCTTTCGGTGAACAGTTGCCGAATCAGCCTCGGTTTGCTGGCCCCGACAGCGACGCGAATCGCAATTTCGCGCTGCCGTGCCATGGCGCGGGCCAGAAGCATGCCGCCGAGATTGCTGCACGTGACGGTCAGGATCAGCAGCGTAAGCGTGCCCGCCAAAGCGAAGACGGGATAAATAGGCGTGCGCTCCTCGGCCCCCGTGCCGCGGCCATGGCCGGTGATCATGCTGCTGATGTAGCCACCCGCTTCGCTCGGAAGACGTTCGTCCTTCCAGATCGCGTCCGGGTATTGACGCCGCAACTCTGCGGCTAAGGCGCGCAGTTCGTCTTCGGCCGCTTTTGCACTCCGGCCTTGCGCCAAACGTCCCCATAGACTGACTCCAGGGCTCTCCACAGACAAGTCCGTGAGCAACCGGCTCCCCGCGACGAAGTAGGGCTGCTGCGTGATGGGCGCCCAGAAGGCGGGTTCGCCGATGCCCGCTCCGATACCGCTGAACCCGCTCGCGGCGACACCGATTATCGTCGCCAGTTTGCCGTTCACTCTCAACGCGCGGCCCACTACCGAAACGTCGCCGGCAAAATGCCGCTGCCAAAATCCGTAGCTGAGGACAATTACGGGCGCCGCATCCGGGCGCTCATCGCGTGCCGGGTCGAGCGGTCGTCCCAAACGGCAACCGCCTCCCAGTTCGCGGAAGAAATTAGCAGTTACGAACCTCACATCAAGCGGTCTTGCTTCGCCGTCAATGGAAACGCTGGTGCTGTTGACTCCGATAACCGCCGAAAGTGTCCGCGAATGCTCGCGAAAGAAGGCCATTTCCGGATACGGCGCCGTGAACGCGTACTGGTTCAGGCCGCGGCGATGAAAGCGCAGCAGCGAGGCAGGATCGCGAACGTTTATTGGCTGTAACATCATCAGGCTGAAGAAGCCGAACACGGCTACGTTGCACCCGATCCCGATCGCGAGAATCAGGATTGCTGCTGCCGCGAACCCCGGTGACCTGCGTAATCCTCGCGCCGCGTACCGAAGATCCTGCCCGAGTCGATCGATCCACGTCCATCCCCAAGCGTCACGAGCTTCTTCGCGGAGGCGCAACGCATTGCCGATCCGTATGTTTCCCTGCTGGCTCGACATTTCTCTATGAACTTCAAGATCGTTCGCGAGTTCCTGGTCCAATCGACGGCGGTTCAGCAAGTAATGCAGGCGGCGAAAAAAGGTTGTCATGTAAACCTCAAGCGTTGCGCAGAACGGCCTGAATGGCCTCGTTTACCCGGTTGTATCCGGAAAGTTCGGACGCAAGCTGCTTTCGGCCAGCGGCAGTCAGCTTGTAGAAACGCACTTTGCGATTGGTCTCTGAGATGCCCCACGCCGAGGTCGCCCAGCCCTTCAGAAGCAGCTTTTGCAGAGCCGGATAGAGGGCGCCCTCTTCAACCTGGAGTACTTCGCATGACAACGAATGAATCCGTTGCGCGATCGCGTAGCCATGCAAGGGCCCGGCGTTGAGCACGCGCAGAATCAAGAGGGTCAGCGAACCAGCAGGCATTTCCTTTTTAGGCATAAGCGTTATATGGATATTGTACATACGCCAGACTACGTCCGCAAGCATCTGAACAGATTGTGCGCGCCTAATCCGCACGCGCAACTCGTGCCCTTCCATCGCCGCTCAAGACAACAGGTGTTGGACCACGCAGTGCTCGAAAGAGAAAGGCACTCGCATCACCGGAGAGCTTATGCCAGGTGGACGTCATCGGAATTGTTTCCGGATTGTGGCAGGATTACGGGCAAACTGGACAGTGGCCGCCCGGTTTCCCGATTGACAGGCTAATTGACGGGTGGCCGACAATGCTTCCACAGAAATTTAGTCGTGCTTGTCCCGTTCCAAGCGGCTCGGTTAAATCGAACAAACCATCTCTAATTCGGTGATCGCCGGATCATTGGGATATGATTCCGTTCGCCCTGTCATTCGAAACCCCAAGCGCGCATAAAAGCGAATGGCCGGCTGGTTCGTGCTCGTCACCATCAGAACCAAAGCGCTGACATCGTGTGAACGCATCCACCCGATAACCGCATTTACGAGCAAACTAGCGACACCCTTACGGCGGTGCATGGGTGCAGTCCATATGGATACTAGCTCAGCCCGGTTGCGATCGGCCGGGTTAACAAGCGCTCCGCCGATTCCGCAAGCACGTCATGATCCATGGCCAAGAATCCGACTCCCGTCTCCCCGTTCCATCGGTCGATTCGAGCGCGCCATTCCTCATCGGAAAAGTTCACCTCTCGTTGGTAGGTGGAGCCAAATGCAGATGGCGAATCTTGCAACGCATGCAGACGGACGGTTTTGAACAGATCAAGGTTTTGCGGCAGGATTCTCCGAACTGACAGCACCGGACGTCCTTCCAATCATCGGCCCCTCAGGGGCGCGTTGAGTTGCAAGCCATGACACGAGCTTCCTGCTGAAAAGCTGTGATCTATGAAACCGGCGACAAAGAATCAACTTCACGAACACGCGCAGAACCCGTCATTGCCCTCCAAGCGAGTGCATGTCCCGACTTCTGACGTGCAATTGCCGGGTTGACGATCCGCTCGCAATCTGCCGATGAGCGCATTGCTCTGAAGTCATCTACCGGGGCGGATGCGATCCTAATGCCCATCGACGACAATGCGTTACCCAATCACGCAATAACCCGATCAGGGCGTGACATCGCAATATTCCCCGCCGGATCGATTCGTTCTCGATCTGCGCGGCTTGCGAGAAACTCGGCGAATATCCAGCAGGCCCCTATCGCTGCCAAATTGTATACGGCGGCGCCCCATGTCGCTTGATTATGCAAGCGGATAAAAATAGGAGGCACTTCTACAAGACCTTCAAACAGCAATAGCATCAACGCAAGGAGCCTGGCGGCCAGGACATCTTTAATTCCCGAGCAAATTGCAACTCCTGCCAGTAAAAATGCGATTCCTGTCAGCACCGCCCAAAAATCTCCAAACGGTATCCACCGCGGGACGATTCTCGCGAATACGTGAATGCCCACGAGATGGAGTAAGCCGAAAACGATGGGGGGCAATCCCAACATCCAGCGAGCCGCGAGTGTAGCTCTCGCGTCCAACAGAGAATCCGTTGAGGCGATGGACACATAAATGATTGCTGCCGGAGCGACCAGCATTAGCTGTTGTGCAAGCCCGAAAGAAACGCCGAGTATGACGTCGATTCGCCAGCCAAGCGCATGAATCCCCGCATAGTATCGGCATAGCCAAAAGGCCGCAAAAGTCAAGTAGGCAGCGGCGGATGCCGCCACGCCAAACCTCGCACTTCGCCTCCACAGGACTGCAAGGCCAGCCGCCACTAGCCAGACGCCTGCGACGCAGGCCAGCACGTTTTGATCGGGAACGTTCCCCAGAGATTTGATGGGTTGATGAGAGGCATCGAATGCACGCCACGCGATATCAAGAATGCCTGCGAGAGCGGTGCCTAAGCCATAGAACCAAATTCCAACCTTCATCTGTTGATCTCCCACGAGTCTTCTCAGCCGCAAGCCGTAGCTCAGTAACAGACATGCGTTCCTCTTTCAAGAAGTGATAGTATCGCGGCAGTGGTTCATTGAACAGAGCCATTTTCGCTATTTTTACTGGACCATTCGAAATGCCAAAAGCCGTCAGCTCGTTCGAACTCACTCTCAAAAGCCGGACGCGCCATCAAGCCCTGACTAACTGGTTGTATGGCGAACTGCGCTCTGCCATTCTTGAAGGCCGGCTCGCGGCGGGCGCCAGGCTGCCGTCATCAAGAGATTTCGCCAGACAATACGGACTCTCCCGGGGCACAGTGGTGAGCGTTCTCGAGCGTTTACAAGCCGACGGGTATGTCACCTCGCGTGTTGGATTCGGTACGTGGGTCAATCGTGTGGAGGCGCCCCGGCCAGTTCGTCAGGCAACCACGCCCCCGGCATACGTTCATCGCGTCATTTCGACATATAAACGGCCGCAACCCTGGGTTGACCTGGCTTTTGCCAAAGGAGTCCGCCCTTTTCGGATCGGGGTTCCAGGCATCAACGAATTCCCGTCCGAGGTTTGGGGGCGTATTGCCGCAAGCCGGGCGCGTAATTTCAGGTCGTGGTTAAAGAAGGAGGCTGATCGGCGTGGGTATCGCCCGTTGCGCGAGGCAATCGCCGAATATCTGCGTACGTCACGTGGGGTAAGATGCGCCGCGGAACAAATCGTCATCGTCTCAGGGATACAACAGGCGCTCGATCTTCTGGCGCGTTTGCTGTTGAAGAGGGGTGATCGGATATGGATGGAGGATCCTGGATACTTCGGAGCCGGAATCGCGTTTGACAATGCCCGAGCCAGGATTGTTGCGGTGGCAGTCGATCATGAAGGGCTGTCGGTTTCTGCCGGAATCAGGATCAGCCCGAATGCGAAGGGAGCCTACGTAACTCCGGCTCACCAATTCCCGTTGTGCGTAACAATGTCGCTCGAGCGGCGGCTGGCCCTACTGAGCTGGGCTGCACGCGCGGGCGCTTTTGTTATCGAAGATGACTATGACAGCGAATATAGATTTGAGGGAGCGCCTGTGCCCGCCCTGCAAAGCCTCGACAATCACTCAAGCGTTATCTTCATTGGATCGTTCAGCAAGACGCTATTTCCCGCCTTACGCGTGGGCTATGTGATATTGCCTGATCCGCTAATAGATCCGTTCGTGAGTTTGCGTTATCGAACCGACTTCCGGAATTCATCCTTTGACCAGGCGGTGCTCTGCGACTTCATCGTAGATGGGCATTTTGCACGTCATCTGCGGAGGATGCGGAACCTGTATGCTGAGCGTCTCGCAACGCTCATGGAAGGAGCCAAGCAACATCTGGGTGGGTTGCTAGAGATCTCTAACGTCAGGGCAGGTCTCTACACGATCGGGTACCTCAAAAACGAAATGACTTCACGACAGGCGGAAAAGTTGGCGGCGGCCCAGGGTATCGAGGTTCTTGCCGTCGATCGATGCACCCTGAGACGTCCTGATCCGAAAGCGTTGCTACTCGGCTTTGGCGGATTCGACGAGCTTGCGATACGACAAGGACTCATTCGACTCGCAAAGTCATTGAGCTAACCAGACCTCGCGAGATGAGACCAGTTCTCTCAACGAATGCCAAATCGCCAAGTCACTCATCGAATCCGGAAAGGAAAGGGAGTCCGCTTCTCAACTGCGACCCTCGCAAGGCTGTCAAGTTGACGAGAAACGCGCATCCCGTCACTTTGATTGCTTGCCGGCGACCGGAGATTTCACGGGGCAACATAGCCGACTGTACGGACAACTGAATTCCCGGACCCGGTGTGCTCAAAGCGCGAGTCTATCGCTATGGTCGGTTCTGCGAGCCCAAGACGAAGCGCGGTGACGGTGTGCGCTTAGGCGGCGAATCCGTGATAAAACTGACGTCGAGAGAGAACGCCGTGAGGAAGCTAGGCCTTTCGTTCGGTTGCGCCTTCCTGCTGGCCCAGGCTGTCTCTGCCGAGAGCCGCGTGATCGCGATTTCGATGGACAACGTCATCCACCCGATCACAGTCGAGATCCTGGCGCGCGGCATCGATCTGGCGAAGCGGGAAAGGGCGGACCTGGTTCTGATCCGCCTGAATACGCCAGGCGGGGTCCTCGATGCCACTCGCGAGGCGATTGAAAAGATTCTTGCTTCTCCGGTTCCAGTGGCGTGTTACGTAGAGCCGAGCGGCGGACGTGCTGCTTCCGCCGGGTTCTTTCTGCTCGAGGCAGGGGATATTGCAGCCATGGCCGATGGGACAAATACTGGCGCTTCCTCTCCGGTGCTGCTAAGCGGGCGGCAAATCGACTCGGTTTTGCGCAAGAAGGTGGAGAACGATGCGGCTGCGCTGCTGCGTAGCCTTTGCGCGAAGCGCGGGCGAAATGCGATGCTGGCAGAGACGGCAGTATTCGAAGCAAAATCTTTTACTGCCGCCGAGGCGCTGAAGAATAAGTTAATCGACGTGGTCGCGCCCGATGAACGGAATTTATTCGCACAACTTGACGGGCGTGAGATTGTACGCTTCGACGGCAAACACCAAGTGCTGCATTTGGCTCGGCCGCAAGTAACACCTTATGAACCGACTATTCGCGAAAGAATTCTCACGTCCATCAGTGATCCCAATATCGCGTTCATTCTGCTGATCTTAGGTGCTTTCGGAATATACGTCGAATTTGTATCGCCGGGCTTGATTTTTCCCGGCGTGGTAGGCGCCATTTTCGCCTTGCTCGGTCTTATGGCGCTTGCCGTTTTGCCGATCGACTGGGTTGGGGTGGCGCTGCTGCTGCTCGCGTTTGCATGCTTCGCGCTCGAGATCAAATTTGTTTCACACGGCATACTCGCGGCGGGGGGCGTGGTTTCCATGATTCTGGGAGCGCTGCTTCTGGTTAAGGGGCCGCCGGAAATGCGCATCCGGCTCAGCACAGCCATCTCTGTAGCATTGCCGTTCGCCATCATCTGCGCGCTTCTCGTCTCGCTGGTGATCCGGACACGCGCGCAACCCGTGGTGACTGGCGCGTCTGGCATGCAAGACGCCCTCGGAGTCGCGCTGACGGAGCTTTCTCCAAAAGGACAAGTCTTTGTTCATGGGGAATACTGGAACGCAATCAGCGCTAAGCCCGTCCCTGCAGGTGCTTCCGTGCGTGTGATCCGCGTTCGAGGCCTCACGCTAGAGGTGGAGCCCGCTTCATAGAAACCAACTGGTAAAAGCGCTACGCTTCAATCTCCGAGATGCCGACAAACCGTCAAAGTGGATTCCTGAACACTGCCCGTATAGAGGATCTTTGGCCGAAAACCAGATCTCATGTTGAACTCCACATCGGGCAGCGATGGCCCCTGATCTCACGGATCCACGCGCGCCGGCGGCGGACAAGCCGCTCGGCGTCCCACAAGAGCGGAACGCCCCTCTGGCCTTTTCTATTCACTCCGTAGAGCAATCACTGGATCGACTCGCGATGCGCGACGCGCGGGACCCAGACACGCGAGAAGTGCCACGCTCAGAAGAATCAGTGATACGACGGTGATTGTCGGGATGAGGTCAGGCCGGAAGCCATAGAGCAGAGCGCTCAGGAAACGCGAAGTGACTATTGACAGGCCCAAGCCTATGGCGAGACCGGCGACCGTCAACACCAAGCCGCGTTTACTAAAGGTAAGCAGTATCTCGCGGGAAGTTGCGCCTAATGCCATGCGCACACCGATTTCGCTGGTGCGCTGCGTGACAGCGTACGAGAGCACTCCGTACAGTCCGATCGACGCCAGCAGCAGCGCCAGCAGAGCGAACGCGCCCATGAGCGCTGTGCTTTCTGTAGGCGTGGTCAATTGGTGGGCAAATATGTCTTTGAGAGTCTGGACGCGCCACATGGGCTGGTTCTTATCGATGGACCAGATCGCCTGACGGATTGCCGAGACAATCGACGCCGGCTCGACTGCGGTCCGAACTGCGATTCCGCCAGGAGGGATCATGAGTTGCTTGTTACCTTGCCCGTGCAGGAGGTAGACGGCGGGTCGTGCAGCTTCCTCCATTCCGACCTCATGAATTTTTTTCACGACACCGACGATCCTGTACCAGTAGCCCTTGTCGCCGGTATCGCCGAACTTGAATTGCGCACCAATCGCGGAGCGCCCGGCAAAGTTTCGATTCGCAAAAGTTTCGTTGACAATCGCCACCTGCGCGTCCGAATGCCGGTCCGATTCCTCAAAGAAGCGGCCTTCGCGCAGACGCGCGCCGATGGTTGGGAAGTAATCGCGAGTCACGAGCCGGATGAGCGCGACCTGGTTGCGCTCACTCTCGTGTGGTTGGCCGGCGATCCAATAGAAGGTTGCGGAAAGGTCGTTCGGCTTCAGCGGGAGTTGTGACGTTGCGCCGGCATTGATCACACCGGGAATCGCACGTATCTTTTCCAAAACGGCAGTGAGGAATGCATCGCGCCGATGGAACTCCTTGTAACGGAACAGCGGGATCTCAAAGGTCAACAGCTTTTCCCGCCGCACACCGAGGTCCGTATTCTGCAGATGCCGAAAGGTCTCAAGCAGCAGGCCGCCGCTGGTCAGCAGCATCACCGCGAGGGCCGTTTCGATCACGATGAGCGAATGCTGGAACCAGTAACTGCGCGCGCCCGCGGCGCCGCGTCCGCCTTCGCGCAGCCCGTGCTGCAGGCCCGTCCATGACCCGCGCAAGGCGGGCGCAAGTCCGAAGGCCAATGCGGCGGCAATAGCCGATGCCGCGGAGAATGCGAGCACACGCCAGTCCAGCGTGAGCCGCACCGGACCCATGGTTTCCGGCACAAGCCTGGAGAGAAATCGCATCGCGGGCATGGCAAGCGCGAGCCCCGCAAGAGCGCCGAGTCCGGCGAGCACAAGACTTTCGGTAAGGAATTGCGCGGCCAATCTTCCACGGCCCGCACCAAGCGCCACACGAACCGCCAACTCCCGGCTGCGTGCCAATCCGCGAGACATCAGCAGATTCGCCAGATTAACGCAGGCGATCAACAGTAGCGCCGCCGATGCTGCCAGCAGGACAACTAGCGCGGTTTGTGTCTTGCCCGCTATGTCTTCGCGCAACGATGTCACGATGGTCTGGTGCGGTCGCGGGAAGGCCTTTGCAGTGAGTTGCAGACTCAGCGCGACCATGGATTGCTCCGCCTGCTCCCGTGTCACGCCGGTCTTGAGGCGCGCAACCACCTGTTCGTCGTGCCACCCGAAGGCCGTCCGCATCCAGGCGGGAAAGGACGCGGGCATCCAGAGGTCGATATCACGCGCGGGTAGAAAGTAGAATTCGTGGGGCATGACGCCGATCACTTCATACGGTGTATCGTTCACGTCGATCTTCCGGCCCAATACGTCGGGCGACCCGCCATAGCGCCGCTGCCATAGTCCGTAGCTGATCACTGCCACCCGCGCACCGTTCCGATCTTCTTCCTCGCTGAAGACACGTCCGATCAGCGGTTTCACACCCAGCACACTCCAGAGATTGCCTGTGGCTTTGCGTGCCGGGACCTGTTCGGGAGCGGCATCGCCGGATAGCGTGGCTTCTGTGGGCTGGGTGGAGGCGATATCAGTGAAAACCGTGTTGAGGCGCCGCCACTCCAACCATTCGGCGGGCGCGGGGTCGGATTTGGTCCGATCGTCGGATTTGCTCAGGTCGTCCCAGATCATGACGAGGCGGTTCGGGTCCGCATAAGGCAGAGGACGGATCAGGATCGTATCAAAGGCGCTGAACATGGCGGTGAGGCCGCCGATACCGAGTGCCAGCGTGGCAATCGCAACAGCCGCGAAACCAGGATTGCGGCGTAGGTTTCGCCAGGCATAGCGGATGTCCCGCAGGAACGTTTCGGCCCAGTATGCGGGCCGGACGTCCCGGCATTCCTCCTTGACCTGCTCCGCGGCACCGAACTCCAGCCGGACGCGGCGGCGTGCGTCTTCTTCGCTGACACCGGAGCGCACCAACTCGGCAACTTTTTCTTCGATATGGAAGCTCAATTCCCTGTCGAGGTTGACTTCCCGATCGTCGCGCCGCAACCAGCGAGGCAACATCATCGTGGGCCTCCTTCCGCCATGCCCAGAATCAGGCCGACTGTCTCCGAGAGCCGCTGCCAACTTGCCGACCCAGCTTCAAGATGCGCCCGCCCGCGGCGCGTCAGCCGGTAGAACTTCGCATCGCGCCCCGTCTCGGTTTGTCCCCACTCCGCCACCAGGAGTTTGCGATTCTCCAAGCGGTGCAACGCAGGATAAAGAGATCCTCCCGGAACCTGGACTACGTCGCGCGAGATCTGCTGGAGCCGTTGCGCGATGGCGTAACCGTGGACAGGACCGAGCGCGACCGTCTTGAGGATCAGCAGGTCGAGCGTGCCTTGGGGAAGATCACACTTTGGAGATGTCATGCCATATACCTTGTACTTCTATCGATCATACTTTTTTGATAAGTAGAAGTGCAAGGCATCTATCATCATCTGTCACTCGCCCATGCTGTTCACAGCGCGGCTCCATGCATTTCGCCCCGAAGCGATGTTGGCGGTTTTCAACAGATGGTCATCTACGATAGGAACTTGCACCCAGGTAAAGGATGCGTAATCGGCAAGTGTAGAGCTTGATCAGTCACTTTGCCGAAAAACGCGCATTTCTTTCTTATGCTGTGCGCGCAATCCGGTGAAATGCGATTACTGGCTCCGGTGGTTTACTCCCGGTTGCGGACCAGGGACTTGGCCGGAATCCGCGTGTCGCGCGTGGCGGGGCGTGACTCGAGCTGGATCCTGGTGACCGCCGGCAATGGTACGATTTGCCGAAAGGAGACTTGACCCTTGATTATTGTTCGCAACAGTTTCATCGCCAAGCCAGGCCAAGCGGGCAAGCTCGCGGCTCAACTGAAGAATATGGCCAAAGCTGGGAACCTCCGGAATGTCCGCGTTCTGACCGACCTCGCTGGGGATTTTAATCACGTGGTAATGGAGCACGAGGTCGAATCGGCGTCTGATTTTGAAGAGCTGATAGCAAGGTACTCCTCGGACCCGCAGGCTCGCGAAGCGGCGAAGGGATACACCGACCTGTGGACCACCGGCCGTCGGGAGCTGTTTCGAGTCGCCTGAACCAAACTGTTGTATCGAGCTTTCGTGCCGTGCAAGGCAGTTCCAGACATGCCTCTTTTCCAATCCGGGCTGTAGCGCTGAGCTGATACTGTGTTAATCACGGCTGAGGCATACCGCTGGATTGCAAAGTTATTGATGAACGCAGGCCCCGCCGAACCGTTCAGCCTCACGTTGACGGGAAACGCGCGACGATTCTACTGGTGGTCGCAACCGCGGGTCCAGTCCCCGATATGCGACTTCTCGTCAAAGGCGATTTGAATTGAATCAATCAGGCGCACGTCTCTGTCGAATCTGCCCAATGGAGGTGAGCCAGAAGACCGCCGAATCCGCTAACGCTGGCGACATTCCCGATCTTTGATGTGAATTCTCATTGTTCTTCGCATCCGGTGCGTCTTCCGATGCGGGACCCATCGTTGCGCCTCTGACACTGACGTAAACCCTCACGATTTGCTTCATCGGTGTAGCACTTCACGATCGCATAGGTTGCTCCGATCAGTGCACGGAGACCGCCGCTGGCAAGAACTGCCGAGAACTGTTCTAATTCGTAACGACGGATGGATCAAACGCGCAAATCAAGACCTGCTTCGTGTCGGCCCCGCAAGGAAGCTCTTTGGAGAGCTTACGCGACGCGCTGCTGGCGCATGACATACAGCCGCTCATTCCGCAGGAACTGTCCGCCGGGAGCGATTGGGCATCTGAACTTCAACGCCAGCTTGTCCGGGCCGATCTCGTGATCGGGATTTTGCCTACTGGTCGCCAGTCGGCTTGGGTACTCTTCGAACTGAGCCAAGCACGGGCGCTCGGCAAGCGTAGTTCTCGTCATCGCGCCGCCCGGCTCCGAGTCGATCCCCTCGACATTGCAACGCGTATTGGTTCTGAGGATTGCCCCCGATAATCGACAAGCCATTGATTTTGCTCTCGACCAGATGCTCTCTGCGCCACTGGGTGCACAACAACTCGAGACGAAAAAACGCTTCGAACCCACCGTTCTTGGCATTCAGGTGGATTCACTCCTCTTAAGGCTAGATCAGTCGCTGGCTGCGGGTGCAGGTCTTGATTTCGAGAAGACAGTAGCTGATGCCATTCGGAATTCCGGCACGGATCTTGTCGTGGAGTCGCCCGAACGAGATCGTGGCGCTGATCTGGCGTTTTGGTCGGACTTGCTTGAATCTTTTCTCGGGAATCCCTTGCTTGTAGAAGTGAAGCTGAGAATCAAGACCGAAGCCAGAGCAGCAGAAGCCTTCAAGCAAGTGGGCTCGTACCTAGCCTTGTCGGCGATCGGCTGGGCTTTACTGTGATATGGCGAAGGCCCACCTGCCGACGATCCAATTTGGCGCTCTTGCCCGCCGAACATACTATTGATGCCTGCCCGCGCGTTGGTTGAAGGGCTGCGGACCCAGACGTTCCCGGAAATTGTTCGAGATCTGCGGAACCGTCGCGTGCATGGCGTGAGGCCCTGATGACGGTCATCGCTTCGGCTATCATCCAAGACTATCTGGATACTGGCCGGAACGGCCACACAACGGCGGAGCAAGGTCGGGCACTCGAAGATCTGATCTGTTATGTTCTCGGGCAAGCCCGGCGTGGCGATCACGCACAGAAACGAACTCAACGTATTCAATACCGAAGAGATCGACGTTGCAATCTGGAATGATGGTGCTCCGGACGGGTTCTTCTTCTTACCGAATATCGTGCTGATCGAATGCAAGAATTGGTCGAACCGTGTTGGCAGCGCAGAGCTGAACTGGTTCGATAACTGCGGAATCGTGCCTAACATTTGGAATTCTCATCACGACGCTCGGCATTACGGGACAAGCCGCAGATATTATCGCAGCGCATTCTGTTGTCTCAGCAGCGCTTCGCGAAGGACGGCAGCTCATTGTTATAACTGCCGATGAACTGTTGGCGATTGAATCCACTGAAGCGCTCGTGCGCTTTATCAAGCTGAAAATGTGTGATCTGGCCGTGAAGGGAACGGTCGGCTAGAGCTCGTCGCAAAACTTGCCCTTTGTGAGACACGCTCGCTGATATTGGTCGCTCTTCGTCATTGTCTTCGTATTGCGCTCAGCTGAGTTCTTGGGGGAGTCCGATGAGAAGCCCTTCAGAACCGCGGATGTAGCAGAGCCGATATGCGTCTTTATACTGGACTACTTCGCTTACGAGCTGCGCGCCGCGATTGCGGAGCCTTTCAAGCGTCTCGTCGATGTCGTCCACGGCGAACATGACGCGGAGGTAGCCTAGAGCGTTCACCGGGGCGTTGCGGTGATCCGCGACAGCAGGCGGCGGGAGGAAGTGGGAGAGCTCGAGCCGGCCGTGGCCGTCCGGGGTGCGCATCATGGCAATCTCGACGCGCTGATCGCCCAATCCAGTGACACGACCGGCCCATTCTCCTTCGATTGTGGCCCGCCCCTCGAGCTCGAGGCCGAGCTCGCGAAAGAAATCAATCGTCGCTCGAAGGTCATCGACGACGATTCCTACGTTGTCCATCCGTTTGAGCGCCATCTGTCCAATCTACAAGGTGTCGTCTGGTCTTCACGACCGACTCTTTTTGCGACGCGGTTCACGCACTTTGACGTAGAACGCGCGACGCTCTGTTGTGCTCGGCGGACCCTCAATCAGCGGAACGCCGACCATGCGCTCATGTGGATTGATTCCGGATCGCCGGCGATTCGGAATCCCCAGTGACG